>P_2C_Liq_1_UnCtyDRAFT_1000363_pt1 | contig 19607 bp, 14 predicted proteins | sample Pon2CUnioCityCA_2_FD_10234 | JGI IMG/M metagenome (IMG submission 10234) | reverse complement strand
GGCCTGACGCTCGGCCCAGCGGGCCAGCGCCGTCTCCCAGTCCACCGCCGGTTCCTCACCGGCGGACGGGTCGATGCCGGCGAGTTCCGGGGGCAGATCCTCCATTTGCACCTCACGGCCGCTGGCCATAACGGTCAGCCAGCGACAGGTGTTCTCGAGCTCGCGGACATTGCCCGGCCAGGGCAGTGTCTGGAAACAATGCTCGACCTCGCGGGTGAGTTGTTTCGGTTCGACATTGAGTTCGCGGGCCGCCCGGTGCAGGAAATGGTCCGCCAGGGCGGGGATGTCGGCCCATCGCTCCCGCAGCGCCGGGCAGTGGATCCGAATGACATTGAGACGGTGAAAGAGATCCTCGCGGAAACGTCCTTCCGCGACGCGCTGTTCGAGATTCTGATGCGTTGCCGCAATGATCCGCACATCGACCCGCATCGGCGTATGTGCTCCTACCCGATAAAACTCACCGTCCGCCAGAACGCGCAACAGCCGCGTCTGGAGCTCCGCCGGCATGTCGCCGATTTCATCCAGGAAGAGGGTGCCGCCATCGGCCTGCTCGAAACGGCCACGACGGACCTGATGGGCCCCGGTGAATGCACCCTTTTCATGACCGAAAAGCTCGGATTCCATCAAATCCCGGGGGATGGCCGCCATGTTCAGTGCGATGAAGGGCTTGCCTGCGCGGGGGCTATGGCGATGCAGGGAACCGGCGACCAGCTCCTTGCCGGTACCGGACTCGCCGTTGATCAACACCGTGATGTTCGAGCGTGACAGCCGGCCGATGGCCCGGAATACCTCCTGCATTGCCGGTGCCTCGCCGATGATCTCCGGCATATCCTCGCGACTGCTCTCGGGCGGCCCACTGCTGCGCGCGGCGGCGGCAGCACGGCGCACCAAGTCAACCGCCTCCTCCACGTCAAACGGCTTGGGCAGATACTCGAATGCCCCGCCCTCGTAGGCGGACACCGCCGCATCCAGATCGGAATGCGCGGTCATCACGATCACCGGCAGCTCCGGGTCGTGCTCATGGAAGCGGCCCATCAGGGTCAGTCCGTCGAGTCGCGGCATACGGATGTCGGTGATCAGCACATTGGGCTGATCACGCTCCAGGGCCATGAGGGCCTCTTCGCCGGTCTCGAAGTCGACGGCACTCAATCCGTCCCGTTCCAGCGCCTTCTTCAGAACCCAGCGAATGGAGCGATCGTCATCGACTATCCAGACACTCGTCGAATCGGCCATCAAGCTTCCTCCAGCGGTAACCAGACGGTAAATACGGTATGGCCGGGCTCACTGGTGCACTCAATCAGACCGCCATGCTGATTGACCAGGTTCTGGGCGATCGGCAAGCCGATACCGCTCCCCTCGGCGCGACCCGTGACCATCGGGTAGAAGATCTGATCCTGTAGCTCGGCTGCGATGCCGGGGCCGTTATCGATGACGTCCACGCGTGCCACCAGCCGATGTTGCCGATCGCCGATAGTGAAACGCCTGTGACTGCGGGTCTGCAGGGTGATGCACCCTGAATCACCCACGGCCTGCATGGCATTGCGGACCAGATTGAGCAGGGCCTGGATCAACTGGTCACCGGCCGCCGGCAACAGGGGAATACTCGGGTCATAATCCCGCTGGATCTCGACCCCAGCCGGCGCCTCGGCCACCGCCAGATGTCGGACGCGCTCCAGCACTTCATGCAGATTGGTCGGCGCATGCTCGATCCGCGACTCCGGTCCCAGCAGACCGTTCACCAGCGTTCGCAGACGATCCGCTTCGCTGATGATGATGCGGGTGTATTCCTTCTGATCATCGCCCGAGAGCTCCGACTCGAGCAGCTGTGCCGCACCGCGCAGCCCGCCCAGCGGATTCTTGATCTCGTGAGCGAGGCCGCGGATCAGCTCCCGGATCGCCTGATTCTGGGCAATGAGGCGGTTTTCGCGGGAAATTCGCAGATGGCGGTCAAGCTGCTCGAATTCGAGGAGCAGACTGGTCGCACCATCGAGGGGCGTGATCGCGCAGTCGACCGTAATGGTGCGCTCCGGCCCGAGCACCAGACGCATCTCGCGCTCGGTATAGCTCGCGCCCTCGGCGAACGCCTGTCCAACCGGATCCGCCAGTACAGCCAACGCGGGCACCAACTGTGTGAGTCGCTCACCGACCGCCTGACGCGTACTGACATGCAGCAGCGACTCCGCGGCCGCATTCATCCGCATGATCCGCCGCTCTCCGTCGATAACCACTACCGCGCGGGTAAGGTTGTCGAGGATATCGCTGGCATCGGCAGTTGGGGCTTCAATCATCATCGCACTCGCTTAAAGCAAGAAACACGCCAGCCCGTTAGGCCCATCGGATACGGGTTCAAAGGTGGATCCAGTGTAGGCGCTATGGCAGGACAACGCACCAGTTTGGTGCGACTCTCCTCGGGGCGTATCGGTTCCCTGACCGGCCCTCGGGCGGGGTGCTGTGCCGGGATCCGGTGGTTGTATCCGATAGGTGAGGGGCCGGTGCCCGATCAATCCTTTGTCGATCCTGTCTCCTTGTCCCGGGGGACCTCGGTGCGCGTTTCTGTGTGTTATCCGCCGCTTGAAGAGCTCCGCGCACCGCGCGAGCCCGGGACAAGGAGACGGGAGCGACGGAGCACGGCCACGGATCAGGCGCGGCGGATCGGTGTGTTGGCCACAAAAAACCCCCGCCGAAGCGGGGGTCCATGATCGACTGGCGGAATGCCTCGGCAAGGATCAGACGCTGTAGTAGAGGTCGAACTCCACCGGATGAGTGGTCATCCGCAACTGCTGGACTTCCTCGCGCTTGATATCGATGTAGCCGTCAATGGCGTCATCGGTGAAGACACCGCCGACCTTGAGGAACTCGCGATCCTTGTCGAGGCCGTCCAGCGCTTCCTCCAGCGAGAAGGCGACCTTGTCGATCTCGGCCTCTTCCTCGGGCGGCAGATCGTAGAGATCCTTGTCCATGGCATCGCCGGGATGGATCTTGTTCTGGATGCCGTCCAGGCCGGCCATCAGCATGGCCGCGAAGCAGAGATACGGGTTGGCGGTGCTGTCCGGGAAACGGACCTCGATCCGGCGTGCCTTGGGGTTAGAGACCCACGGAATACGCACGGACGCCGAACGATTGCGGGCAGAGTAGGCCAGCAGAACCGGAGCCTCAAAGCCGGGGACAAGCCGCTTGTAGCTGTTCGTCGAGGCATTGGCGAAGGCATTGATCGCCTTGGCGTGCTTGATGATGCCCCCGATGTAGTAGAGCGCTGTCTCCGACAGACCACCGTACTGATCGCCGGCAAACAGCATCTCGCCGGTCTTGCCGATGGACTGATGGACATGCATGCCGCTGCCATTATCGCCGACGACAGGCTTGGGCATGAATGTGGCGGTCTTGCCATACGCGGCGGCCACATTGTGCACGACATACTTCAGGGTCTGGACCTCGTCGGCCTTCTTGACCAGCGTGTTGAAACCGACGCCGATCTCGCACTGGCCGGCCGTGGCGACCTCGTGATGATGCACCTCGGTCTCCATACCCATGTCCGTCAGGCATTCCAGCATCGCGGAACGCATGTCATGCAGGCTGTCCACCGGCGGGACGGGGAAGTAGCCGCCCTTGACGCCCGGGCGGTGGCCCATGTTGCCGTCCGGATAGACCTTCTCGGTGTTCCAGCCGGCCTCCTCGGAGTCGATCTTGTAGAACGACCCGCTCATGTCGGTACCCCAGCGCACGTCATCGAAAACGAAGAATTCGTTCTCGGGGCCGAAGTAGGCCACGTCTCCGATACCGGTGGACTGCAGGTAGGCCTCCGCCCGCTGCGCAATGGAACGCGGATCGCGTCCGTAGCCCTGCATGGTGTTGGGCTCGATGATCTGACAGACCAGGATCAGGGTCGAATCATCGAAAAACGGGTCGACAACCGCCGTCTCGGGATCGGGCATCATGATCATGTCGGACTCGTTGATACCCTTCCAGCCCTCGATTGAGGAACCGTCGAACATCTTGCCCTCGGTGAAGAAGTCCGCATCCACGGCGTGAGCGGGCAGGGTCACATGCTGCTGCTTGCCCTTCGGGTCGGTGAACCGGAGATCCACAAAGCGGACTTCGTTCTCCTTGATCATCGCAAGCACGTCATCGGCGGTCTTAGCCATTACTCGGCCTCCAGTGATATCGAATCAAAAGTTTTGCTCCCGTGGAGGAAGCAGTTTCCATGCCAACCTGGGCGAAGCGCACCAAAACAGGCCTTACCTTCGCCGCTACGGCACCCTAATGGCAATAGCCGAACCAATATTGTGCACAGCGAACAGCCAATGCACCGTCACGGTGCATTGGTTCGCGACCGCCCGCCTGACAGCGCCGGCCTGGCCGGGCTATACTGCGCGGCATTTCGCGGATTCGCTGGAGAATCAATGACCTTTCAGGACCTGATCCTCGCCCTGCAGAAATACTGGGCGGAGCGGGGTTGCGTGTTGATGCAGCCGCTGGATATGGAAGTGGGGGCCGGGACATTCCACCCCGCCACCTTCCTGCGCGCCATCGGACCGGAGCCCTGGCGGGCCGCCTATGTGCAGCCGTCGCGTCGTCCCACCGATGGACGTTACGGCGAAAACCCCAACCGCCTGCAGCACTACTACCAGTTCCAGGTGGTCCTGAAACCCTCCCCGGCAGACTTCCAGGAGCAATATCTGGGATCGCTGGAGGCGCTGGGCATTGATCCGCTCGTCCATGACATCCGTTTCGTGGAAGACAACTGGGAGTCACCCACGCTGGGTGCCTGGGGCCTGGGCTGGGAGGTCTGGCTCAACGGTATGGAGATTACCCAGTTCACCTACTTCCAGCAGGCCGGAGGACTGGATTGCCGGCCGGTGATGGGCGAGATCACCTACGGCCTCGAGCGAATCGCGATGTACTTGCAGGAGGTGGAAAGCGTCTTCGATCTCGTCTGGACCGAGGGCGTCGACGGTCCGGTCACCTACGGCGATGTCTATCTGCAGAATGAGCGAGAGCAGTCTCGCTACAACTTCGAGGAAGCCAACGTGGAAAGCCTGTTCGGCTGGTTCGACACCTGCGAACGCGAAGCGCTGCGTCTCGTGGAGCAGGGTCTCGCGTTGCCGGCCTACGAAATGACGATGAAGGCCTCGCATACGTTCAACCTGCTTGATGCGCGTCACGCTATCTCGGTCACGGAACGCCAGGGCTACATCCTGCGAGTGCGCAACATGGCGCGGGCGTCCGCACAGGCTTATTACGATGCCCGGGAGGCGCTCGGCTTCCCGCTCTGCCGGTCCACCGACGGCGACAGGAGCGTGGCATGACGGCGGACCGCGCCTCGCTGCTGTTCGAGCTCGGCACCGAGGAGTTGCCGCCCGGCGCACTGGACCAATTGAGTGATGCGCTGGCCGCTGCGGTGGCCGCTGGCCTCGATCGTGCCGGCATTACATACAGTGCCGTCTCGGCGCTCGGAGCCCCGCGACGGCTGGCGGTGGAAGTGGACGCCATTGCGCGGCGGCAGCCCGACCGCGATTTTGAACGCCGGGGCCCTGCTGTTGCCGTTGCATTCGACGAGCAGGGCAATCCGACACGGGCCGCAGAGGGTTTCGCCCGTTCCTGTGGTGTCGAACTGGACGCCCTGGTACGCCACGAGAATAACGACGGTGCCTGGCTGGTCCATCGTGGAACCGAGCCGGGTCGGCCCGTGGAGGCACTGCTGCCGGCGATCATCGAACAGGCGATGGCCGGGCTCCCGATTCCCAAGCGCATGCGCTGGGGAGACGAAACGGCAGAGTTCGTGCGGCCGGTCCACTGGGTGGTTCTCCTGCTGGATGATGCGGTCGTACCGGCGACCGTGTTCGGGGTTGAAAGTGGCCGGCAAAGCCGGGGACATCGCTTTCATCATCCGGCCCCCGTATCCCTCGACGAAGCGACGGATTACCGATCGGCACTGCGTGCGGCGCACGTCCTCGTGGACCGAGTCGAGCGACGGGATCGTATCCACGAGGCGGTGCGCGCAGAGGGCGAGAAGATCGGGGGCCATGCGGTGATCGAGGCGGCATTGCTGGACGAAGTCACCGCGCTGGTGGAGTGGCCGGTTGTCCTGTCCGGCAGCTTCGATGAGCGTTTCCTGCGGGTACCGCCCGAGGCCTTGATCTCGAGCATGCAGGGCCATCAACGCTATTTCCCGGTGCGCGACGCCAATGGCAGCCTGCTACCAAGGTTCATCACAGTGGCCAACATCGATAGCCGTGATCCGGCCCGTGTGATCGCCGGCAACGAGCGCGTGATCCGACCGCGCCTGGCGGACGCCGCCTTCTTCTGGGATCAGGATCGCGCTCGGACACTGGAATCACGTTTGCCCGACCTCGCGAACGTGGTGTTCCAGAAGGACCTCGGCAGCCTGGCCGACAAAACAGAGCGTGTTGCCGGGCTGGCGGCCGCCTATGCGGATCGCTTTGAGACGAATAGCACGGATGCGGCACGGGCGGCCAGACTGGCCAAGACCGATCTGCTGACGCAGATGGTCGACGAATTCCCTGATCTCCAGGGCGTCATGGGCCGTTACTACGCGCACGAGGACATGGAGCGCGATGCCGTGGCCGTCGCCCTGGACGAGATCTACCAGCCCCGATATGCAGGTGATGCCGTGGCGGCATCACCCCTGGGCCGTCTTGTGGCCGTTGCAGAACGTGCCGATACGCTGAGCGGCATCTTCGCCATTGGCAAGGCGCCGACGGGTGCCAAGGATCCCTTCGCATTGCGTCGGGCCGCCGTCGGGCTGCTGCGGAGCCTTATCGAGGGGGAGCATGCCATCAATCTGGCCTCGCTTTTCCGCGACGCCGCCGAGCGCCAGCCCGATGGGCTCGACGCAACGACCCAGGTCGAATCGCTGGTTGAATTCAGCCTCGAGCGGCTGCGTGGCCTCTACCAGGAGGCCGGCTACGGGGCGGAGTTATTCGAGGCGGTGCGGTCGGTCCTGGACCTGGAGGATATCGAACCGCTCGATTTCGATCGGCGTCTGCGGGCCTGTCAGGACTTCGCGCGGCTACCCGCGGCTGGCAGCCTTGCCGCGGCCAACAAGCGGATTCGCAATATCCTGCGGAAGGTGGGGGATGAACCGGCACGTGACGTGGATGAGGGCCGGCTGATCGACGATGCTGAGCGACAGCTCCATCAGGCGGTCGAGGCGCGCGTATCACCGGTGCAGAGGCTGATCGAGGCCGGCGCCTACAGCGAGGCCCTCGCCCAGCTGGCCGAACTGCGGGAGCCGGTGGACCGATTCTTCGATGAAGTCATGGTCATGGCCGATGAACCCGATCTTCAGGCCAACCGCCTCGCTCTGCTGCGACGGCTTCAGGCATTGTTCCTGGCCATTGCCGACGTATCGGCACTCCCGGAGTCAGCCTAGACAGTGCGCCTGCGGTGCCTGCTGCTCGACCGGGATGGCGTGATCAACGTCGACTCGACGGATTACATCCTCGACGTGGATGAGTGGAATCCCATTCCCGGCAGCCTGGAGGCCATCGCAAAACTGACGCATGCCGGGATCCGGGTTGCCGTCTGCACTAACCAGTCAGCCGTGGGCCGCGGGATGCTCTCCGGGGAAACGCTGGAGCGGATCCATGGACGCATGCGCGAGGCCATTATCGCGGCCGGTGGCCAACTCTCGGGCATTTTTTTCTGTCCTCACGTACCCGAAGCCCGGTGCAACTGCCGGAAGCCGGCGCCGGGCCTGATTCAGCAGGCCCTGGAGGAATTGAATTGCGCGGCGGATGCGGCCCTGTTCATTGGAGACAGCCGGCGTGACCTGGAAGCGGCCCGACGCGCCGGTGTTGAGGCCTGGCTCGTGCGAACCGGTAATGGGCGGGCGACCGAGGTATCGCTCACCGACAGGCCAGCAGTCTACGATGACCTTGCGTCGGCCGCTGAAAAACTGTTGCGGGACATGAATTCGCCGGAGCCGGCGGCATGAGTGTGAGCCAGACCAAAAACGTCTCATCGGGCAGTCTGGTGCGCGGTCTGCTCTTTCATGCCGGCTTGGTCGTGACGGTGATCATCTGGGCGCTGGTGAGTCTGCCGAGCTTTCCGCTGCCCCTTCGCTGGCGCTACTGGTGGATCACGCGCTGGTGTAGCATCGTGGCGTTCATGGTCCGCTACATTAGTGGAATTCGTATTGAATTCAATGGCCTGGATAATATCCCCACGCATCCGGGGGTGGTCCTGGCCAAACACCAGAGTGCTTGGGAGACCCTCAATCTACTCCCCCTGTTCTATCCGCAGAGCTGGGTGGTAAAACGGGAGCTGCTGAGAATCCCGGTGTTCGGCTGGGGGCTTGCACGGCTGGACCCAATCGCTATAGACCGCGGCGCCGGTCGCGAAGCGCTTCGCCAGGTCATTGATCAGGGTCGCAAAAAGATCGCGTCCGGGCGCTGGATCGTGGTTTTCCCCGAAGGAACCCGGGTACCCCCCGGCCAAAGCGGTCGATATCAGCAGGGGGGTGCATTGCTGGCCTGTAGAGCAGGCGTGCCTGTCACGCCTGTTGCCCACAATGCCGGCGAGCACTGGCCGCGACGGGGGCTTCGCATGAAGCCCGGAACGATTTACGTGGAGATCGGGCCACCCATCCCCACCCAGGGGAAAAGCCCTGCACAGGTAATCAACGAGACGGCGGAATGGATCGAGAATGCCATGGATCGGATCGGCCGAGCGCCCCCGGCCACTCGATAGAGCCCTTATACGTCCAGGTTACTGACCTGCAGAGCGTTTTTCTCGATGAACTCCCGGCGCGGCTCGACATGATCACCCATCAGCGTGGTGAATATGTCGTCGGCACCGACTACATCCTCGATCCGTACCTGGAGCAGGCGACGGGTTTCCGGGTCCATGGTGGTCTCCCAGAGCTGATCGGGATTCATCTCGCCGAGACCCTTGTATCGCTGCACGGACAGGCCCCGTTTACCCTCCTCCATTAACCACTCCACCGCCGCCCGGAAATCAGACGCCGGCGCACTGCGTTCGCCACGCCGTATCTCGGCGCCCTCACCAATCAGTGTCTGCAGTGATTCCGCCAGACGCCGGATGCTTTCGTATTCGCGAGACAGAAAGAACGGTGCAGGAAAAGTATAGGGATAGAGGATTCCATGCATTCGCTTGGTGATGACTGCTTCCTGGAAACCGCCATCCGGTCCGGTCTGGACCTTCACGCGATATTCCGTCCCGGTAGGAAGGCCCTGGTTGATGCGCTCGCCAAGCTCGTCAAACCAGCTCTCCAGAACGGCTCCATCGCGAAGCTGATCCTCGTTGAGCGGCGGCAGATCGACCATGGCGCGCAGGATGACCGGATCCGAGCGACGCCCCAAGTGATCGATCATCTCCATCGTGTCCAGATACTGGCGGATCAGCTTCTCCAGCGCCTCCGGACCGATCACCGGCGTATCGGCAGATGGCAGGAGACTGGAACCGGAGAGTGACAGCTGGAGCAGGTAATTCGTGAGCTCACGCTCATCCTTGACGTAGTGCTCCTGCTTGCCGCGGCGAACCTTGTAGAGCGGCGGCTGAGCGATATACACGTGGCCCCGCTCCACGAGCTCTGCCATCTGTCGATAGAAAAAAGTGAGCAGGAGCGTCCGGATATGGGAACCATCCACGTCGGCATCCGTCATGATAATGATGCGGTGGTAACGCAGCTTGTCCGGATCGAACTCCTCCCGGCCAATCCCGCAGCCCAGGGCAGTGATCAGAGTGCCCACCTCGGCAGATGAGAGCATCTTGTCAAAGCGCGCCTTCTCGACGTTGAGAATCTTGCCCTTGAGGGGAAGGATCGCCTGCGTCCGCCGGTCCCGGCCCTGTTTCGCTGAGCCACCGGCGGAGTCACCCTCCACCAGGTACAGCTCGGAGAGGCTGGGATCCTTTTCCTGGCAGTCGGCGAGTTTTCCGGGTAGACCCGCCACATCAAGCGCACCTTTGCGACGCGTCATTTCGCGGGCTTTACGCGCCGCTTCGCGGGCCCGGGACGCATCCACCACCTTCTCGACGATGGCCTTTGCGTCGTTCGGGTTCTCATAGAGAAACGCGTTGAGCGCCTCGGAGAGGGTGGATTCCACGACACCCTTTACCTCCGAGGAGACCAGCTTTTCCTTGGTCTGGGACGAAAACTTCGGGTCCGGGACCTTAACCGATACGACCGCGGTCAGGCCCTCGCGAATATCATCCCCACTGGGCGCCACCTTGAGCTTTTTCGTGTACCCCTCTCTTTCCATGTAATGGTTCAGCGTCCGTGTGAGGGCGGCGCGAAAGCCGGACATGTGACTGCCACCATCCTTCTGGGGGATGTTATTGGTGAAACAGAAGATTGCCTCCTGGTAGGAATCACTCCACTGCATGGCGACTTCCACCACGATATCCTCACGCTGTGTGCTGAGGTAGAACACCGAGGGGTGCAATGGGGTTTTGTTCTTGTTGAGGTGCTCGACGAAGGCTCGAATACCACCGGCATACTCGAATGCATCCTCCTTGTCGCTTCGTTCGTCCTTGAGAACGATCCGCACCCCCGGGTTGAGGAACGAAAGCTCGCGGAAGCGCTTCGCGAGGATGTCGTAGTTGAAATCGATGTTCGTGAAGATGTCCGCACTCGGGTGGAACGTAATACGGGTCCCGGTCGCATCCGTCTCACCCGCGACCTTGAGCGGTGCGACCGGCTCACCGCCCTGGTATTCCTGCATATGCACCTTGCCGTTCTTGTTAACGACAAGCCGCAGATGATCCGAAAGGGCATTGACGACGGAAACGCCCACCCCGTGCAGTCCGCCGGAGACCTTGTAGGAACTGTTATCAAACTTCCCGCCGGCATGCAGGACCGTCATGATGACCTCGGCGGCGGAACGACCTTCTTCGGGGTGAATATCCACAGGGATGCCCCGACCGTTGTCCTCGACTGATACTGAATGATCGCCATGGAGGATCACCTCGATTTCCGAGCAGTAACCTCCGAGCGCCTCGTCCACGGCGTTATCCACCACCTCGAAAACCATGTGGTGGAGACCGGTACCATCATCGGTATCACCGATGTACATGCCGGGACGCTTACGGACAGCATCCAGTCCACGAAGTACCTTGATCTGGGAGGAATCGTATTCGGTCTGTGCGCTCATGGGATTACCTTTTCAGTCAAGCGCTTAATTATACCCGATCTTGGCAAGCAAGACTTGGTCAGACCTCCCGTCTCCCTTGGCTGATCCGCCCATGTTCCACGTGGAACCATGCCGCCTCGTGAATGGCTGGCAGCTGATCCGCATCGATGGCCGTCACGAAAATTTGTGCCGTACTCAGCTGCAGACGTTGCATCAGATCCCGCCGATGCGGAGCATCCAGTTCGGCGGGTAGATCGTCAATAAGCAGCACCGGGCGCTGACTCGACGTTCTCCCCCAGTATTCAATCAAGGCCATTTTGAGGGCAGCAACCAGCAGTTTCTGCTGCCCACGACTGAGATGACTGGACGCATCAATGCCATCGGTGGTGAACCGGATGTCAGCCCGGTGCGGGCCATAAAGCCCGAACCCTTGGGCAAGCTCACGTTCCCGCGCCCCCGCGAGCACGTCGGCAAACGGGTAGCCGGTTCGCCACCCCGCCCGAAACTGCCAGTCCAGATGGACCCCGGGCAACCACTCACCTGCCATCGCCAACGCCTGCGGAACCAGATCATCCATAAAACGGCGACGCCGGCGATCAACCGCTTCGCCGGCGGCGGCCATATCCGGTTCCCATGCCGCGGCCAACCGTCGATCTCCATGGCGTAAAGCCGCATTCCGCTGCTTCAGCGCCCGCTGGTAGCGTCGCCAGTCATCCCTGTATTGGTGTTCCACGTGGAACACCCCCCAGTTCAGGAACGCACGCCGGGCAGCCGGACCATCCGTCAGAAGGCGCTGCGCTTCGGTATTGAGCACCTGAAGCGGTATGAGCCAAGCGGCCTCGGACAGCACGGTGACATCCCGACCGTTCAGTCGGACACGCGTCTCACCATTCCCGTGCCGAACCCCGAGTCGATGAACACTGCGATTCGCGTCCACCTTCCCCCAGACCGTGGCTTCAGATGCACCGGTCTGTATAACGCGGGACGCCCGATGGGTCAGGAAGCTCTTGGAGCGCGCGAGGAAATGAATCGCCTCAATCAGTGAGGTCTTGCCGGCCGCATTCCGCCCGTGGATGACATTAATACCGGCACCGGGTTCGATGGATGCTGTCTCGAGATGTCTGAACGACTGCCAGCCAAGTTGTAGTAGTCCGCTGGTCTCCGCCGACTCAGTCATCCCTACAGCCGCATGGGCATGACAACGTAGCGGGCGTCCCGGTTCTTTTCGCCCAGAATCAGCGCACTGCTGTTGGCATCTCGTACATGCAAATGCACCGTCGGTTCATCAATGGCCCCCAGCGCGTCCAGCATGTAACTCGCGTTGAAACCGATCTCCGCCGGCTCACCGTTGAAACGGGCGGGGACCTCCTCCTGGGCCTCTTCCTGCTCCGGATTGTTGGACTGAATCCGAAGTTGGTCGGCCTCGAAACCGAAGCGAACCCCTCGATATTTCTCGTTCGAAAGAATGGAGGCACGCACCAGCGCCTTGCGCAGCGTCTCGCGATCAACCACTGCGCATGGGCCATCCTCGTCCGGGATCACCCGTTGGTAATCGGGGAAGCGGCCATCGATCAGCTTCGACGTGAACCGGATATCCGGCAGGGAGACCTGCACATGGCCGGTTCCGAGAACGACTTCGACCTGCTCCTCGGTGTCGTCCAGCAATCGCAGCATCTCCTGTACACCTTTGCGTGGCACGATCACCTGGGTCGCTTCCGCAAGATCAAGTTCCGGGGAGAGCTCGGCCAGCGCCAATCGATGGCCGTCCGTAGCGACGGCACGCAGATGATTGGGTTCCAGCTCAAGAAGAAGGCCATTCAGATAGTAGCGCACGTCCTGTAATGCCATCGCGAAGTGCGTTTTCTCAATCAGCCATCGTACCTGCGACTGCGGCAGCGTCACGCGATGCGAAGCCTCAACGTCATCCGCCGTGGGGAAGTCGTCTGCCGGAAGGGTCGCCAACGAGAATCGACTCGGTCCCGCCCTGAGGATGACGCGTTCCTGTTCCTGTGACAGATGGACCGTCGCGTCATCCGGCAGATTGCGTACGATGTCCATGAGCTTTCGAGCCGGAATCGTCGTTCGACCGGGCTGACCGCCCTCAAGCGGCATCTCCGCTTTCAGCTCCACCTCAAGGTCGGTCGCGGTCAACGAGACACTATCCGCTGTCTTGTCGATCAGGATATTGGCCAGAATCGGCAGGGTCTGGCGTCTTTCCACCACACCGATCACTGCCTGGAGTGGGCGGAGTAGTGCATCCCGTTCGATCTCGAATTCCATGGCCTGCCCCATTGTTCTGTTCTTACTAGAGTGTGTATTAAAGACAGTTATAGTGACAAGGGCGGCGCAGATCGCTGGATAACCAACTCAAGTCACTGTTATCAAGACGCTTTTTGTAATTCACATGCTGTTGATGAGTGCCGCTTTTCCGGCGGATGGACGCTGCATAACCTGTGGATGAAATTGCTCCACTTCTTTGCCCACGGGTTATCCACATCATGATGACAGGGTTCTCGACAGGTTGTGATAGTCCTCATCGAATCGGATGTCCGACTCGCGTAGTTCTCGAACCTTGCGGCACGCATGAAGCACCGTGGTGTGATCACGTCCACCAAAGGCGTCACCGATTTCCGGGAGGCTGTGGCTGGTCAGCTCCTTGGCGAGCGCCATTGCCATTTGACGGGGCCGAGTGATCGATCGACTCCGGCGCTTTGAAAGCAGATCGGAGACGCGGACCTTGTAATACTCGGCGACGGTTTTCTGGATATTCTCGGTAGTGACGAGCTTGTCCTGCACCGCCAGGAGGTCTCTCAAGGCGGCTTTGGCAAAATCCACGGTTATCGCAGCGCCGGTGAAATGGGCGTTGGCCATGACCCGGCGGAGCGCCCCTTCGAGTTCACGAATGTTGGAACGGATCCGTTTGGCGATGAAGAACGCCACCTCGGGTGGCATGTCGATACCCGCCTGGTCGGCCTTGCTCAACAGAATCGCCACCCGTGTCTCGAGTTCCGGCGGTTCGATGGCAATCGTCAGGCCCCAGCCGAAGCGGGATTTCAGCCGCTCCTCCAGCCCGTTGATTTCCTTGGGATAACGGTCGCAGCTCATGACCACCTGTTGATGGCCTTCAAGAAGCGCGTTGAAAGTATGGAAGAACTCCTCTTGGGAGCGTTCTTTGCCGGCGAAGAACTGGATATCGTCTATCAGCAGGGCATCCACGCCGCGGTAGTGACGTTTGAACTCGTTGATGGCGTTGTGTTGCAACGCCTTGATCATGTCGGCAACAAACCGCTCGGAGTGCAGGTAGAGCACTCTCGCGCTCGGGCGCGAGGCGAGCAGCGCGTTGCCAACGGCATGCATCAGATGCGTTTTTCCCAGTCCGACCCCGCCATAGATAAACAGCGGGTTATAGGCCTCACCCGGGTTATCCACGACCTGAAGGCTCGCCGCCCGGGCCAGCTGATTGGATTTGCCTTCGACAAACGTATCGAAGGTAAAGTCGCGATTGAGATTGGCACTGTGGGGCGTTGAGGCCGGCGCACTGGTCTTCGCCCGCGACTCCCGCTCCTCGCTGGCCGGGGTCCGGGGCGAGGCGGAGTGCACACCGATCTCCAGCACGAGCTTTGGCGGGGCATCCGGGCGCTGGCTTGCGAGCAGCTCTTCAATGCGCTCGGAGAAATGCTCGCGGACCCAGTCGAGCACAAAGCGGTTGGGTGCAAAGAGCCGCAGCTGATCGCCCTTTTCCTCAGCCTGAAGGGGACGGATCCAGGTGTTCAGCTGTTGATCCGGGATTTCCCTCTCCAGGCGTTGCAGACAGCCCTTCCAGAGTAATTCGGCCAAGGGTGCGGTTCCTCCAGGTCGGGGACAGGCACGGACCACGTAGCGTAGCCCTCAAAGGCAACGCCCGAGTCTATCGCCTGCCCGGACAGGGTACCAGCCGGACCGATTCGCACCTGCGCCGTTCAATTGACACCCGGATAATGACCGCAGTACGCTTGCCGGCTGTTTATCTTTTGACTAATCGACAAGGCGGCTACGTCATGAAACGGACGTTTCAACCCAGTGTGCTCAAGCGCAAGCGCAATCACGGCTTCCGTGCCCGCATGGCTACACGCAATGGCCGCAAGGTGCTTGCCCGGCGCCGTGCCAAGGGGCGCGCCCGACTGACTCCGTAATCTTGGCGGAGTCGGCAGCGAGCGGCCACGGCTTTCCGCGCGCCGCCCGGCTGACCCGGTCGGCGGAATTCCGTGCCGTATTCGCTAACGCACAGCGTTATGCAGATCGCTATTTCACGATTCTGGTCGCCAATGGCAGTGTATCGAACGCTCGGCTGGGGCTGGCGGTATCCCGGCGGGCCGCTCCCCGGGCGATTGACCGGAATCGACTCAAGCGGCTGATTCGAGAAACATTCCGTCAGCAGCAGCCCGGCCTGCCGGCCGTTGATGTGGTCGTCATGGTGCGGCCCATCGCCTGTCATACGGAAAACGCTAAACTGGCGGCCGCGCTCGACAGACTCTGGCAACGGATATCCCGCTCATGCGAAGCATCCTGATCGCCCTCCTACGCGCCTACCGCTATTGCATCAGTCCGTTATTCGGGCCTTGTTGTCGTTTTCACCCCACCTGCTCGTGCTATGCCATCGAGGCCGTCGAGCGCCACGGCGCGCTTCGGGGCGGGTATTACGCCGTCCGGCGCATCCTGCGCTGTCATCCCCTTCATCCCGGCGGGCTCGACCCGGTACCGGGGAGCGAAACCGTGAGTCGCCACCGATGATGGATAACCAACGCCTTTTCCTGCTGGTCGCCCTGGCTCTGGTCATGCTGCTCATCTGGACGACCTGGCAGCAGGATTATGGCCCGGCGCCGGCCACCCAGACCGCTGCCGAGGCCCCGGCAGAGAGCGCGCCGCCCGCAACCGGCACCGCGCCGACAACGGATACCACGCCGCAGGCCGCCGCACCGGAGCGCGAACCGGGTGGTGGCGCGGAAGCCAGCGCTTTTGCGGACGCCGAAGTCGTCAACGTGCAGACCGACCTGTTCGAGATCGCTATTCCCCTGCAGGGCGGGAACATTCGCGAGGCCCGCCTGCGCCAATACACCGTCTCCGAGGATGATCCGGCGTTGTTCCGCCTCCTGCGACCCGCGGATCCGCTCTTCGTCGCCGAGAGCGGGCTGGTGGCCGACGATGGCGAGGCGCCCGATCATAACGCCCGCTGGCAGGCGGCCGCCGAGCAGTACACGCTTGATGCGGGCCAGGAGGTACTGGAAGTGCCGATTCGCTGGCAGAGTCCGGACGGCGTCACGGTGACCCGGCGTTACGTGTTCGAGCGTGACAGCTATGTCGTGCGGGTGGTCCAGGAAGTGGAAAATGCCTCCGCCAGTGATTGGCGTGCCTACCAGTACAGCCAGCTCCGTCGCACGCCGCAGACCGAAGGGCCGGGGTTTCTCGGGGCGGCGAGTTACACCGGTGGCGTGATCTACAGCCCTTCGGAGAAGTACGAGAAGGTCAGTTTCGGTGACATGGAGGATGAAAATCTCTCCCGGGATATTACCGACGGCTGGCTGGCGATGATCCAGCATTACTTCCTTGCGGCCTGGGTCCCGTCGCGCGAGGAGAACCTTCGGTACTACAGCCGGGTGGATGACGGGGCGTATGTCCTTGGCCAGAGTTCGCCCTGGCAGACTGTTGCCGCGGGTGGGACCGGGCGTTTCGAGAACCGCCTGTTCGTGGGTCCCAAGGAGCAGGACAGGCTCGCACAGGTGGCACCGGGACTGGATCTGACAGTCGATTATGGCTGGCTAACCATTATCTCCAAGCCCCTTTTCATCGCCCTGAGCTGGATCCACGACGTGGTTGGCAACTGGGGGTGGTCGATCATTCTCCTGACGCTGGGCATCAAGCTGGTCTTCTACAAGCTCTCCGAGACCAGTTATCGCTCCATGGCGCGGATGCGCAAGCTGCAGCCGGAAATGCAGAAGCTCCGCGAGCGTTACGGCGATGACAAGCAGCAGATGAATCAGGAGCTGATGCAGCTCTACAAAAAGGAAAAGGTCAATCCGCTCGGCGGCTGTCTCCCGATACTCATTCAGATTCCCGTCTTCATCGCCCTCTACTGGGTGCTGCTGGAGAGTGTCGAACTGCGTCAGGCGCCATGGATACTGTGGATCAAGGATCTGTCCGTGCGTGATCCGTATTTCGTGTTGCCGTTGCTGATGGGGGCGACGATGTTCCTCCAGCAGAAGCTCAATCCGGCACCGATGGATCCCATACAGCAGAAGATCATGATGGGGCTGCCCTTCATTTTCACGGTCTTCTTCATGTTCTTCCCGGCGGGTCTGGTGCTCTACTGGGTGACCAACAANAGCCTCTCGATCCTGCAGCAGTGGATCATCACCCGGCGCATTGAGGCCGGCGACAAGAAGGCGAATGCCTGAGGCAACCATCTGTGCCGTCGCGACGCCACCCGGTCGCGGCGGTATCGGGGTGATCCGCCTCTCGGGGCCCGGGACCGCGGAGATTGCCGAAGCGGTGGCGGGCCCCCTGCCGCCGGCCCGCGAAGCGACCTGGCGGCGCTTCCGCGGCCCCGATGGAGAGACCCTGGATGAGGGGTTGATGCTCTGGTTTCCGGGGCCGCGATCGTTTACCGGCGAGGATGTCGCCGAGTTCCAGGGGCATGGCGGGCCAGTTGTCATGGATCGGCTGCTCCAGCGCCTGCTCGGGCTGGGTGCGAGACTCGCCGAACCCGGTGAATTCAGCCAGCGGGCCTTTCTCAATGGCCGCCTGGACCTGACCCGGGCCGAGGCCATCGCTGATCTGATCGAGGCCGGTAGCGAAGCCGCGGCCCGGGCCGCGGTTCGGTCCCTGCAGGGTGAGTTTGCCCGCACCATCGACCAGCTTGTCGATCGTCTGACGGCGCTGCGCGTCCATCTCGAGGCCGGAATTGATTTCGCCGAGGAACCATTGGAGGGCCTGGCCCTGGACGACCTGAACCGGCAGATCGAGGCGCTTGATGCCGATCTGGCCGAGACCCGGCGCCGGGCGTCCCAGGGCCAGCAGCTCCAGGAGGGGTTGACGCTGGTCATCGCTGGCCGACCCAATGCCGGCAAGTCCAGCCTGCTCAATGCACTGGCCGGCCGCGATGCCGCGATCGTGACGGAGCTCGCCGGGACGACCCGCGATGTGCTGCATGCCTATCTACATATCGACGGCATGCCGCTACAGGTCCTGGATACCGCCGGGCTGCGCGACGGGGGCGACCTCGTTGAGCAGGAGGGTGTCAGACGGGCGCGACGGGCCATGGCCGATGCCGACCGCATCCTGCTGGTCATGGAGGATAGTGCTGACGGGGATCCGGGCGCTCAGGGCGACATGGAATCCATTGAGCGGGAGTTGCCGGCCGATATCCCGGTGACCCGCGTGATCAACAAGATCGACCTCACGCAGCGCCCGGCGGGACCGGATGGCGAGGCGATGGCGGTCTCCGCCCTCACCGGCGCCGGAGTGGACAGGCTCCGCAGCCATATCCGCGGGCATCTGGATCCTGCTGACGGGGAAGCGGTTTTCATTGCCCGGCGGCGCCATCTGCAATCTCTGGATCGAGCGGAGATCTCGCTCACCGAGGCCAGGACGGCAGCCGTCGAGGGAATGGGCGAGGAACTCGTGGCGGAATCCCTGCGTCAGGCGCAGGAGCACCTGGGCGAAATCACCGGGACGGTGACAACCGAAGATCTGCTGGGGGAAATCTTCTCCACCTTCTGCATCGGCAAGTGATGGCGCTGATACCCGTGCGCTCAGAGCCAGCCCCGGCGGCGGAAAAACCACAGCGGCCCGAGCCCGGCGGCCACCATTGCCGCGATTGCCAGCGGGTAGCCCAAGGGCGAGTCCAGACCCGGCATGAAGCGAAAATTCATGCCGTAAATGCCGGCGATCAACGTGGGCGGCAGAAACATGACCGCCGCGATCGAGAAGCCCTTGTTGATCTGGTTCTGCCGAACACCGATGAAGCCGCGGGTGGAGTCCATGAGAAACTGAATGTCCTCGGACTGATAGGCCACGTGCGAGGTCAGTGCGTCGACGTCCTGCTGGATGCCGTGGAGTGACGTCTGCTGTTGCACCTGTCCGGCCAGATGTCGCAGGAGAAAAGCCAGGCCCAGGCTGGTGTCGAGCATGCAGAGCCGCATTTTGCCATTCTCGTCATCCAGCCCGCCAAGACGCCGCAGCACTTCGTCCCAGTCCTTCTTGTCCGACTCGTGGATTTCGGTGCGCAATGCCGCCACCTCGCAATGCATCGCCTCGACAAGGTCGGCATGCGTCTCCACCTTCTCCTCGAACAGAAGGATCGCCAGGTCCGTTGTGGAGGTGATGGCGATCTGCCGATCCGCCGCCTGCTGTTGCAGGTGGTGAATCTCCGCATTGGCTCCGTAGCGGACCGTCACCAGCCGATCCTCGCCAATGATGCAGGCCACGGAGGTCATCCGGCGTGTGGGCCCCTCGGGT
>P_2C_Liq_1_UnCtyDRAFT_1000360_pt1 | contig 19691 bp, 19 predicted proteins | sample Pon2CUnioCityCA_2_FD_10234 | JGI IMG/M metagenome (IMG submission 10234) | reverse complement strand
CTGTTTTTGACCTGGAGGATGACGCCGAGGAAGAAGACGACATCAGCGCCATGCTCGAACGGCTCAGCGCAACAGATAGCGCAGGCGAGACAGACCCCGCCAACGACGCCCCCCAAGATGAGCCCTTTGTCGGCGATGACGACGTCACCGATGTAGCGCCAGTTGACGCGTCCATGCGTGCGCGCGTGATCAAAATGAAGAAAAGCGACTTTGAGGCAGCCATTTCAGATGGCTACATCGAAGAAGAAGATAGCAGCTTTGATCACGGCGAAGAATCAACCCTCTCACACGAGGAAGAAGAAGAGCTCATGCGTGAGCTTGCCGCGGTAGAGGCCGAACTGGCCTCACACAAAGCCCCCGCAAAGCCGGTACAAAGTGCCTTTGATGACGCGGATGAAGAGGACGCCTTTGAAGACGATCTGGCCGAGAACGCCTTTGATGATGACAGCATCGGCGAAGATACGGCAGGCAACCTCTTTTCGGAAGACGACCCCCAAACCGATGCCAATGTCTCCTCGACAGTGCGTGCCATGCGCAGTGCCCGCCTGACCGAAACAGCGAGCGACGACCAGATGGGCCGCATCCTCGAAGAGACGAATACAAAGCTCAACGAAGACGAGGGCCGCGGCCGCCGCAACGCCATCGCCCACCTGCGTGCCGCTGTGCAGGCCACAGAGGCCGAGCGCGACCTTGGCGGAGACCTCGGGGCCGATGGCCGCGACACAGAAGTCTACCGCGATGATCTGGAAACAGCCGTGCGCCCGCGCCGCCCTGTTGCGGCCCAAACCACTGGCACGCGCCCCGAAATGCGCCGCCCGGCTCCGCTCAAGCTTGTGGCCGAACAGCGCATCGACACCCCAAAGCCCGATGCCCCCGTGCGCCCGCGCCGTGTGCGCGTCACGCAAAAGCTCGTGCATGACAAGATACCCGAAGCCGCCGATGGCTTTGCCGACTATGCAGAAAGCGTTGGCGCGCAAAACCTCGGTGAAGTGCTGGAAGCCGCCGCATCGTTCATGTCGTTTGTGGAAGGCCAAGACGCCTTTTCCCGCCCCCAGCTCATGTCAAAGCTCAAAGGCACCGACCACGCCAACACCTCCCGCGAAGATCGTCTGCGCTCCTTCGGCCAGCTGCTGCGCGCAGGCAAAATACGCAAGCTGGGCGGAGGCCAGTTCAAAGCCTCAGAAGAGATTTCCTATCGCCCCAGCGCACGCGCGGCAGGCTCCTGACACAGCCAAACAAGACATGACTCCTGACTGCTCTTAACCTTGGGCGCCCTTCGCGGGCGCCCTTTTTTTTGCGTGGTTTCAAATACGCTCTTGGGTGTATTTGCGCAGCTCGCTGCGCGCCACTTGGCGGCGGTGCACCGCATCAGGCCCATCAGCAAGGCGCAGCGTGCGCACGTGCTTCCACATACTGGCCAGGGCCGTGTCTTGCGAAATACCCTGCGCCCCGAAGAGCTGCACCGCCTCGTCGATGACTTTCAGCGACATCAGCGGCGCAACCACCTTGATCTGGTGTATCCAGACCGCCGCCGCCTTCATATCGCCCTGATCCATCATCCACGCGGTCTTCAGGCACAAGAGCCGCGCCTGCTCGATCTCCATACGCGCGTTGGCGATGATATCGTAATTTGCGCCCAGATGGGCAATCGCCTTGCCAAACGCCTCCCGCTCAAGGCTCCGGCGGCACATCATCTCAAGCGCGGCTTCGGCCTGCCCGATGGCCCGCATACAGTGGTGAATCCGCCCCGGCCCAAGACGGCCCTGCGCCACCTCAAATCCGCGCCCCTCGCCAAGGATCATCGCATCCGCTGGCACGCGCACATTGGTCATGCGAATGTGCATATGCCCGTGGGGTGCATCATCAGAGCCATAGACAGTCATGGGCCGCAGCACTTCGATCCCTTCGGTGCCAGCAGGCACCACAACCATCGAATGGCGCTTGTGTTTGGGGGCATCGTCACCGCCCGTGCGCACCATGACGATATAGACCTTACAGCGCGGGTCACCCGCGCCAGAGGCCCACCATTTCTCGCCGTTCAGCACCCACTCATCGCCATCGCGCTCACAGCGCATGGCAATGTTTGTCGCATCCGAACTGGCCTCGTCAGGTTCTGTCATAAGGTAGGCCGAGCGGATCTCTCCCGCCAGAAGCGGCTTGAGCCACCGCTCTTTCATGGCCTCGGTGCCATAGCGCTCAAACACCTCCATATTGCCCGTATCTGGCGCACCGCAGTTAAACACCTCAGCCCCCATAGGCGTTTTGCCCATCTCCTCGGCAAAATAGGCGTATTCCACCGTGCTGAGGCCAAGCCCCTTTTCGCTATCTGTCAGCCAGAAGTTCCAAAGCCCGCGCTCTTTGGCCTTGGCCTTGAGGCCTTCCAGTATTTCGGCCTGCCGCGCCGTATAGCCCCAGCGCTCGCCCTTGCCGATTTCGGCCTGATACTCCGCCTCCAGAGGCATAATCTCCTCGGCGATCATCTGTTTCACTTTGCCCAGCAGCGCTTGGGCCTCAGGTCGCAATCCCAGATCCATATGTCATCTCCCTTTCCGTTGGCCTGATAAAAGACCCGACCGTGCAGAGAGTAAAGACAATCTGAGTGTGCCGTTGCGTCTTACTTTTTCTTGTGCCGCAAGCTGAGCAAATGCAGAAAATCAAGCTTGGACAGATAGATCACCGCCTCCGAGTTGCTATGAACAAACGGCACAGGTGGCCGCCATGTGAGCGCATGAGGCGTGATAATGGGAAATCCGTAGGCCGACTGCAAAGGCCCATGGGCCTCGGGCGCGAAGCTGTACATCCAGTCAAACTCGGGCCATGTCATGGCCGAGAGCACAACAACCATATGCCCGAAGGCGCGCATCAGCGCTGGCTTGGCTTGGTCTTCCTCGGTCAAATGCAGCGTATCAAGCTGCACCAACCGTCCGGCAAGGCGGCGCTTCAGCGGCGCAGCCATCGCGCGCAGAGGCGCCTCCGCCCCATATTGCTCGCCAGACACGCGCTGCACATAGTCAAAAAAGCTTTCGTCCTGCAGCTCAATCTGTCGTGCCGCCACCCCGCCCACAGGCTTGCCGCGCCGCATCAGAAAAAGCCAAAACGCACCGCCCTTGGTAAAGTCATTGCGCCGCACATCAAACATAGGCGCACGATAGGGGCTGCCGATCTCCTCCAGCAGCGCTTCGATCTGGCCAAAATCGTCGCATGCCATCACATCACAGCCCAGCTTGCGCAACTCCGCAAGATGCACGGCAGCACTGTCTGCAAGATCCATCTGAAACATTTTAATACTCAAAACCCAATTCAATGGCCCAGTGATGCACCACCCCCTGCCGTATTTCAACGGGTGCTCGTCAGGCCAAGCCGCGATCTGAGGCGCAGATGCGAGAAAACCCCAACTGCCTCTGGACTTAACGCGCCCGAAAACCCAGTATAGAGGGCGTTGGCAAACCACCGCCGAAACCTAAAATTGACTGTATTTTTTCAGATGCAGTCTGCCCTGACCTCGGGCAAACCCTGTGATAAGTGTATTTGTTTCCAACCCCGGCAAGATAGAAACGATGGCACCACAATGATTATTTCATGGGACAAGCTCGAAGAGGTCACAGGCCGCAACAAGACCATGCTGACCTTGTTGTCAAAAACCATTCTGGACCAATCCGAAATCCATGAAGACGGGCTTGAGTTTGACAAAGCCCTGAGCCTGCTTGTCAGGGTCGGCTCCTATGCGGGCAGCCAGCGCAGCGAAGTTCAGGAGCTCACCGCCAAGCTTGAGCGTGAAAAAGCCGAAAAGCTGCAATATGCCGTCGCCCTTGAAATGGTGAAATCAGAGCGCCAGCAGCTCAACACCTATGTCAGCACGCTCGAGCGCCAGTCTCGCTCCAACGAAAAGCGCGCCGAAACAGCCGAGGCACGGCTGCATGAGGTGACGCAATCTTTCGCCTACCTGATCGAGCGGCAGGCCCAGGAAGGCGCGCCACGGCCTGTACAAAGCCAGCCCAAAACGCCACCGCTTCTTCTGCTCAATCCGATCACGTCAGAGCGCTAGGCCCAAAGCGCCAGCGCCAAACCTGCCAGAACAACAAGCGTAATCCTGACGCGGTGTCCAAAATAGCCCGCCTCTAGCGCGCCCGCGCGCAACAGTCGATAATCTACCGCCAAAAGCAAAAGAAACACCCCACCCGAAAGCGCCAAGGCAGGTTTGAACGCCAGCAAAACCAGCCCCGCCCAGAGAGCGAGCGCCAGCACATTGCTCGACACGAGTAAAAACAGGCGCAGCGCCTCCGTCACGCTGTCGCGCTGCCCCCAATGGGTGCCCGCCATAAACGCACCGATAATGAAGGCGTAGCCCTGCAACGCCTCTTGCATGAGAGCTTGTGCCTCAAGGCCAAACGGCCCCAAGGCAAGCCCGAGCGCCAGCCCCACAAAAGGCAATCCGCCAAGGTACATAAGCCAAGGCACCAATGGTGTCGGTGTGCGTGTCATCGTCGTTCCCCCGAGGGTTCCAAAGCCCTTGCTCCTGACTTACTCGGCCTTGGCAAGCTCGGCCTCGATCGCGCGTGTGATCTGTCCTGACAGGGGCTTTGTCGAAGATCCCCAGGTGCCAACAACCTCGCCATCAGCGCCAATCAGAACCTTGTTGAAGTTCCAGCGCGGCACAAAGCCTGTCTGCTGCGCCACAGCCCGATAAAACGGGTGCGCCTCTGCGCCCTTCACCGAAAGGCTCGTGGTCATCGGCATATCAAGCCCGAAGTTAACCTCACAAAACGCCTTGATCTCGGCGTCACTGCCAAGCTCTTGGTTGAAGTCATCCGACGGCACAGCAATCAGCCCGAAGCCCGACGCGCGGTATTTGTCAAACAAGAGCTGCATGTCGTCATACTGGCGCGTAAAGCCACAGCGCGACGCGGTGTTCACAACAAGAAGCGGCTTGCCGCGCCAATCCCCCGTATCAATCTCGCCCCCATCTATGGAGCGAAAGACAAAGCCCTCCCCTGCTGCTGCGCTCAGCGGCGCAACCAACAGTCCAAGAAGCAGCGTGCAAACGGAGGCCGATTTTAAGACCAGTCGATACAATGTTTTCATACCTGTCTTACGCGCGCCGCAAAGCATCGGATCAGTCAAACACTCAGAAGAAAGCGACACGCCCGCCAGAAACGCAGGCTAGCCTTTTGCCCACCTTGCTGTAAAATCACAGCTATCACGTTTCACGGTATCTGTTTGCCCTCCCCCAAAGCATAACGACAAGCGGACCCTGAACAATGACACCAGAGAACAAACGCACAGATATGTGGTGGGTCATCGGGACGGATGTTGATGTGGGCAAAACGACGATAGCCTCTGCATTGGTCGATATTTTAAGTGAAGCAGGCACAGTGATCGGCTTCAAGCCAAGAGCAAACTACCAATATCACAAGTATATCGCAGAAACCTTCCAGCATGGTGCCGATCCGAGCAAAATGATCTGCGGTGACGGCTTTTCTCTCATCAAATATTCCAACCTGTGCTCCGATGACGAGATCGAGGTCGTGGTCCCGTTCCAGATGGTGAGTTCTGCTGGTTTCAGGCAAAACTACCTGACCAGATTTGGCTCCGAAGCAATCGGGACGCGTGCGTTCTACGCTGGCACCGAAAACAAGAGCCTGCTGCGCAGCCCAAAAATCTATGGCACCGGGCCACAGCCATTTGCTTTTTTGCCCCCCGGCACTTTACCGGTTCGGCCTTTCAACTGGCTCACAGCCGCCGCAGTATCAGATGCATGCATCACGAAGAGCTATCAGTACCTCATGCAAAAAGAGCCAAGCTCTTTTGTCTGCGAGGGCGCAGGAGCGTTCCTGCCGATATGGGCGCAGCAGCCTGTGGTGAATCACATTGTGCTCGTAGACAGCTTCCGCATCACGCTTTTTGCCAATTGTGATTTGGAATTGCGCCATGAGGCCGATGAACTGCCGATGGCGCGCCATATAGCACCGCAGCTCGAGGCCCTTTCCGCACAGAGCAAATCTGCAATTTTGCCGTTTGCGCCGCCCCAACACCGCCATGATGCGGCAAAGCAGACACTCGGCCGTTTGCTTGAAAGGTCTTGAAACAAGGGGTGGCCTGAGGGAGAGCCCGTGCCATCGAGGCTCAGCACCCCGCTGTAGCCAGAACGTCGCCCGCAGGCCAAGGCCACACGCCAAATTCTGGTAGGAAATAAAGCTGTCGGGAGGTCCTAGTGGTGCGGTCGGAGAGACTCGAACTCTCACGGGTGTTACCCCACAGCGACCTCAACGCTGCGCGTCTACCATTCCGCCACGACCGCACGTCTAGGCTGGTGAAGGGTGCTTTAAAGAAAGCCTCGCAGGATGTGAAGCGAAAATAAGCACAGCACCGAGAAATAATCTCGCCCGCCCCGCCTCAGCCCGCCCGCCAGCGCCGCGCAAGCCAGAACAGCCCCGCGCCGCCCAGCACCAGAACAATGGCAAACGCCCTTGTTTCAAAGCCTGCAAACAGACTGTCTGACAGAATACGCCCCGGCGCGAGCGTAAACAGCCCCGCCCCCAAGAGGCCCATCATTGCGCCGAAAATATACTGCTTGTGTGCCACGATGTTGCGCGCCCGCGCCGCGCGCACGGCTTGAAACAGGCTCCCCAGCGTTATCAGCGACAAAATGTGAATCGGGCTCCAAGGCCCGATGAGCCGAATCTCCATCACCCAGAACGAGCTGACAGCCGTGAGCGCCATCGCCGCCACCCAGATACGCCCCAGAGCTTTGTGGCGCGGCGTGCCTTTGGGACGCCAGAGCATAACAGGCGTCAGGGCCAATGCCGCCAAAGCCGCCAGCAAATGCAGCTGCACCTCGGCGGGTGCGCTCAGGATCGGGTCAATCGTCATATCAAAGCTCCTTTTGTCTCGGGTCTCAAATGGGCTATGACAGGGGCAAAGCGGCGTCATCTGCCGCTATGGTAAAGAACGGGTCTTCTACGTGAAACACACCCCAGCGCAGCTTGCGCTTCGTGAAATACGGCGCTTTTTCACAAGCCCTCGCCTTTTGGCAGGCTTGGCAGGGGTTGTTTTGTTTCTCGCTGTGTCTGGCCCCTTTGGCACATTGGATGCCATGGGCTTTCCGGCGCGGCTGGCCTACTGGGCCTTTACCGCCCCCATAACCTTTGCGCTTGGCAGCTTTGTTGCGGCCTATACCGCAGCCCGCGTCAGGGGGCGTGGCCCTGCGTGGCGCACGCCTTTACTCGTCGCCACCAGCACAGCGCTTGCCGTCGGGCCTGCCGTCCTGCTGATCAACTGGGTGGCCCTTGGCCTCACCCCAGACACCCCCGCCCACACCCTCGGCCTCTTGGCCTCGGTGTTTGTGACCGCGGCTCTGGTTGCGCTCGCGCTCTACTATCTGACACATCACGAGGCCAAAGCCCCCAGTGGCCCACCGCCTCTGCTGGCGCGCCTGCCCTTTGAAAAACGCGGCGCGCTTGTCTCTCTGTCGGTGCAGGATCACTATGTTGAAATCGTCACAACCAAGGGCCAGGAGCTGATCCTCATGCGCCTGAGTGATGCCATCCGCGAAACAGGCCAGGACACGGGCCTGCAAGTGCACCGCTCCCACTGGGTCGCCTTTGGCCACATCGCCAGCGTTACCCGTACAGGCGACAAAGCCCGCATCACGCTGAAAGACGGGCGCGACATTCCCGCCTCGCGCAGCTATATTCCCACCCTGAAAGACGCAGGCCTGCTGCCCCGCTAAGGACACATCATGATCGAATGGAAACACTCTGACGGCCTTGTGCCTTACGAAGACGCACTCAGCTTCATGGAAGCGCGTGTTGCCGCCATCCATGACGGAACGGCCCCCGAGTGTATCTGGCTCCTTGAGCACCCGCCGCTCTATACGGCAGGCACCTCGGCCAAGACAGAAGACCTCGTCGCCCCCGACCGCTTCCCCGTCTATGACGCGCGGCGCGGCGGCCAGTATACCTACCACGGCCCGGGGCAGCGTGTTGTCTATGTGATGCTGGATGTGGCCAAGCGCGGCCGCGATGTCCGCTGTTTTGTGCGCGACCTTGAGCGCTGGGTGATCAACACCTTGGCCGAGTTCAACATCACAGGCGAAATCCGCGAGGGCCGCGTGGGTGTTTGGGTCGCGCGGGATGACAAGCCCCTCACCGCCACAGGCGCCAAGCCCGAAGACAAGGTCGCCGCCATCGGCATCCGCCTGCGCAAATGGGTCAGCTTTCACGGGATTTCGATCAACGTGGAGCCGGAGCTTGAGCATTTCTCAGGCATCGTGCCCTGTGGCATCTCAGAGCACGGGGTTACGTCTCTTGTCGATCTGGGCCTGCCCGTCACCCTGGATGACCTGGATGTCGCGCTCAAAGCCACGTTTGATGCGGCCATGAGCGCCCCAAGCTGTGGGTGACCCCGCGTCGAATTGTCCGTTGCATCTGGTCAAGCGAGTTGCCAGATATACTGTCAGCGCAAGACCCACATCAAACCAAAGGAAATTGTAGCAATGAAAACTCTTACACTCCTCGCCGCTGGCGCCTTTATGGCCGCAGCCCCAGCCTTCGCTGGCGACATTGAAGCAGGCGAAAAGGCGTTCAAGAAATGCAAAGCCTGCCACATGATCGTGTCAGACGCGGGCGAGGAAATCTACAAAGGCGGCAAAACCGGCCCGAACCTTTACGGCGTGATTGGCCGCGTTGCGGGCTCTTATGACGGCTACAAATACGGCAAAGGCCTCTCGGCTGCTCAAGAAGAAGGCTTTGTTTGGACAGAAGCTGAACTCGCCGAGTATGTTCAGGACCCGAAGTCCTATAACGAAAAGCACGACTGGCCCAAGCAATCAAAAATGAGCTTCAAGCTGAAAAAAGGCGGCGAAGATGTGGCCGCATGGCTCGCCTCTGTTGGCCCCGCGGTCGAAGCAGATGCAGAAGCCCCCACAGAGTAAGCTCTGAGCCTACAACGCTTCAAACGCCTCCGCGTCCTGCGGGGGCGTTTCTTTTTGGGCGGCACAGCAGCCAGCGGCCTGCCAGCCCCTGAAACCCGCCCCTCACATGATATCTCACCCCCACCCCTTTGATATCGCTCAAGGGGGGTGCGACAATATAATTTGATCTGGATCAACTTCACCCGTTGCCCCAGCCTCTTACACATTCTAAAACATATAAATGATACACCCCGTATGCGCGCAGGGATTCCCTCTGCCGCATGCCGAATTTTTGCACCAAAGGGAGGCACGCATGGCAGACGCAGCCATTCACAGCCACGACCACGAGGACAACCGCAGCTTCTTTACGCGCTGGTTCCTCTCGACCAATCACAAAGATATTGGTCTGCTTTATCTGATCGTATCTGCGATTGCAGGTCTGATCGCCGTTGGATTCACCATGTTCATGCGCCTTGAGCTCATGCACCCGGGTGTCCAGCATATGTGTCTTGAAGGGTTCCGCTTCTTCACTTCGAGCGATGTTTGTACACCAAATGGCCACTTCTGGAACGTGATGATCACCTATCACGGCGTCCTGATGATGTTCTTTGTGGTGATTCCCGCCCTCTTCGGCGGCTTTGGCAACTACTTCATGCCACTGCAAATCGGCGCGCCCGATATGGCCTTCCCACGGATGAACAACCTGTCTTTCTGGATGTATGTTGCGGGCCTCGCCCTCGGCGTGTCGTCCATGTTCGTGCCTGGTAGCGCGGATGGGCAGCTCGGGTCGGGTGTGGGCTGGGTGCTTTACCCACCGCTTTCAACAGCAGGTGCACCAGGGATGTCGATGGATCTCGCGATCTTTGCGGTTCACGTATCGGGCGCAAGCTCGATTCTGGGCGCGATCAACATCATCACAACCTTCCTCAACATGCGCACACCGGGCATGACCCTGTTCAAGGTTCCGCTCTTTGCATGGTCGATCTTTGTAACGGCCTGGCTCATCCTCCTCGCCCTGCCTGTTCTGGCCGGCGCGATCACGATGCTGCTCACAGACCGTAACTTCGGCACAACCTTCTTCGATCCAGCCGGCGGCGGCGACCCGATCCTGTACCAGCACATTCTCTGGTTCTTCGGTCACCCCGAGGTTTACATCGTGGTTCTGCCAGGCTTTGGCCTTGTCTCACACATCTTCGCGACATTCTCGCGCAAGCCTGTGTTCGGCTACCTGCCAATGGTCTGGGCGATCATCGCCATCGGCGCACTCGGCTTCGTTGTCTGGGCGCACCACATGTACACGGTTGGTATGTCCCTGACACAGCAGAGCTACTTCATGCTCGCCACCATGACGATCGCGATCCCGACAGGGATCAAGGTCTTCTCATGGATCGCGACCATGTGGGGCGGCAGCCTTGAGTTCAAAACACCGATGCTCTTCGCCATCGGCTTCCTCGTGCTCTTCACCATCGGTGGCGTCACAGGCGTTGTTCTCAGCCAAGCTGCGGTAGACCGTGCCTACCACGACACATACTACGTTGTGGCGCACTTCCACTACACCATGTCCATGGGGGCAGCCTTCACCATCTTTGCCGGTATCTACTACTACATCGGCAAGATGACAGGCCGTCAGTACCCTGAGTTCTGGGGCAAGGTTCACTTCTGGATGTTCTTTGTTGGCGTCAACGTGACCTTCTTCCCGCAGCACTTCCTGGGCCGTCAGGGCATGCCACGTCGCTACATCGACTACCCTGAAGCGTTCGCCTACTGGAACTATGTCTCCTCATGGGGTGCGTTCCTGTCGTTCGCGTCGTTCATCCTGTTCTTCGGCATCATCCTTTACACGCTGTTCCGCGGCGCGAAAGTGACCGAAAACAACTACTGGAATGAATATGCCGACACGCTTGAGTGGACGCTTCCTTGCCCACCGCCCGAGCACACGTTCGAGCAGCTTCCAAAGCAGGAAGACTGGGACAAGCAGCACGCTCACTAAGCGGATGCTCTAGACTGATAAAAAGGGGCTCCGGAGCAATCTGGGGCCCCTTTCCTTTTCCTCCCGCCCACGGACAGCGCGCTTATGCTTTATCCAAGCCTTCCCTTTCTCGCCTGCCTCGCCGTGCCGCTCATCGGGCTGTGGCTGGCGCGCCGTGGTGTCCGGGTCTCCCGCTTGTTCCTTGGGCTGGCCGCTCTCATGGGGGCCACGGCTCTGCTCATCTACGCGGCTGACGCTCTGCTCAGCACAGCGGCACAGCGCGCATGGCCCTACTCCAGCGTCCTCGCGCTCACCGACGGCAGCCAAAGCCGCGTCACAAGTGTTGTGCGCATCACGCCGGGTTTTGTGGCCTTCAACGCGGCCCTTCTCGCTCTCTGTGGTGTGCTCTACATCCTGCAAGAGCGGTTTCGCGCCGCGTTCTACAGCCCCTTCACCTGCTGGCTGGCCGCGCCTCTGGCGACTTTCGCCGCCACAACCGAGCCGATGAGTTTTGCCATCGCCTATTTCGCAGGCTTCTATGACTGGACCTTCGCCCGCGCCGTGGACAAAAGCTTCATCATCGCCACCACCCTTGGCTTTACCCTCACTGCCGTCGCCATCGCAGGGTTTACGCTGCAATTTGCAGTCTCTGTTCTGCGCGCGCTCAACGGGCAAAGGAGTGCATAATGCCCTACCACTGGACCTCCACCGATACCGCCAAAACACTCACACTCTGGCCGCACCGCTCCCTGCCCATCCGTGGCTTTGCAGGCGTCTTTGGAAGCATCTTCATTCTCGCCATCATCCCCCTCTTCGGGCTGATTGGCACATCTCTTTTGTGGGGGATGTTGCCCTTCGTGCTGATCACGCTCACGGGCCTCTACTTTGCCTTCATGCACACCTACCGCACAGGCGATGCCCGCGAGGTGCTCACCATCGGGCCAGAGGAGACCCTGCTCAAGCACACACCCTACAAAGGCGCACCGCTTGACTGGGCCTGCAACACCTACTGGACGCGCGCGCGCATCTACCCCAACGAAGGGCCCGTGCGCCACTACATCACCCTCTCGGGCAATGGCCGCGAGGCCGAGCTGGGGCGCTTTCTGTCTGAAGACGAGCGCAAAGCGCTCTTTGGCGAGCTGACAGACGCGCTCAAAAAGGCTCAGACCTGAGAGCCAGAGCCGCAAACAGCGCAGCGCCTCAGGCGCTCACCTCGGGCTGTGGCAAAAGCTGCACCGCATCAATCAGCCATGTGCCGTCTGTTTCAATCATACGGTAATCCAGCAGGAATTGCGCGCCCTTGGCATCACTGATCAGCACTTTCTGCCAAAGCTTGCCCGCAATCACCCGCGCCTCGAGGTAGCGCACCGTCTCTGGCCGCCAGACCATAGGGTAGCCGCTGCGCACCATCGCGCCGAAGTTCTCCGCCGTGCCAAAAACATCGCGGATCATCGGGCTGGCATAGGTAAAGGCACGGGCAAAATCATCGGCCTTAAAGGCCTCGATCTGCGCCCCGATCACCTCGCGCACAGCCGCATCATCAGCCGCTGCAGGCCGCACCCACAGCGCCAAAGCGATCGCAAATCCAAGTAAAATCTGTTTCATAGCGTACCCCCTTTGTAAAAAGGGATACGCCCAACCCGCCCGCGCGGATCACTTAGCCAAGGTCGCCCGCGAGGCCCTGCTCGATCAGCGTGATCGTCTCATCCACACCATAGAGCGCAATAAAGCTGCCAAAGCGCGGCCCCTGGCTTGCGCCCATCAGCACCTCATAGATCGCTGCAAACCAGTCGCGCAGGTTCTCAAAGCCGTGGTTCTTCCCCACAGCAAAGACAATGCTCTGCAAGTCTTCGCCATCTGTCATGTCGAGCGCTGCCACAGGCGCATCATTGCCCATCGCTGCGTTCTTCTTGGCGATCATCTCGCGCGCAAGCTCAGGGTCTTTCAAAGCCGCCACAAGGTCTGTGAGCGCCGCGCGCTCCTGATCTGTTGGCGCACGGAAGACACGCGTGGGTTTCACAAAGTCGTTGAAGTAGCGCACAGCATAGCCCGCCGCCGCATCAAGCTGGGGGTTGTTTTCTGCACTCGCCTCAGGCGCATAACGCTGGATAAAGCCCCACAGCCCCTCTTTGTCCTCAGACGCCGCCACGCTGGCAAGGTTGAGCAGCATGGAAAACGGCACAACCATATCCGACTTGGGCACATCGCCTGAGTGGATGTGATACACAGGGTTGTTGAGCCGCTGGGTCTCGTCCTGCGTCTCATAGGCGCGCAGCTGCTGGTGGTATTCGTCCACCGCCTTGGGAATCACATCAAAGTGCATCCGCTTGGCTGTCTGCGGCTTGAGGTACATAAAATACCCGAGGCTCTCTGTGCTGGCATAGGTCAGCCACTCGTCAATGCTCACACCATTGCCTGATGATTTCGAGATCTTCTGCCCGTTCTCATCCAGAAACAGCTCATATGTGAAATGCTCGGGCGCCCGCATACCAAGGATACGGCAAATGCTGTCATAGATCGGCGTGTTGGTGCTGTGGTCCTTGCCATACATCTCAAAGTCCACGCCCAGCGCGGCCCACCGCGCGCCAAAGTCGGGCTTCCACTGCAACTTCACGTTACCGCCTGTCACAGGCAGGGTCATCTCTTCGCCGTCTTCTGTGTCAAAGGTGATGGTGCCCTCTTTGGCATTGACCTCTTTCATCGGCACATACAGCACCCGCCCTGTCTCGGGGTGGATGGGCAAGAAGATAGAGTAGGTCTTGCGGCGCTCTTCGCGCAACGACTTCAGCATCACAGCCATGATCTCGTCATACTTCTCGGCGGCGCGCAAAAGCACCTCGTCAAACTGCCCCGAGGCATAGAATTCGGTGGCCGAAAAGAACTCGTAGTCAAAGCCGAATGTATCAAGGAAGCGGCGCAGCATCGCGTTGTTATGCGCGCCAAAGCTGTCAAACTTCTCGAAAGGGTCAGGCACGCTTGTGAGCGGCTTTTGCAAATGTTCCGCCAACGCCTCGGGGTTGGGCACATTGCCGGGCACTTTGCGCATCCCGTCCAGATCATCGGAGAAACAGATGAGCTTGGTGGGGATGTCGGACATCACAGTAAAGGCATGGCGGATCATCGTCGTGCGTGCGACCTCGCCAAAGGTGCCGATATGGGGCAAGCCCGAGGGGCCATAGCCCGTCTCAAACAAGACATAGCCCTTTTCCGGCGGCTGCTTCTCGTAGCGTTTCAAAACGCGGCGCGCCTCTACAAAGGGCCAGGCTTTTGATTTCATCGCAGCGTCACGCAGTGCCGACATTGTATTTTCTCCATTCAGGCCCATTTGCACATCGCAAGAGCCAAACTTCATGCTTCCTATTGGCAAGCGCGGCATTGGTCAATATTCTGCACCGCAACAAAGCCCTTAAGGAGCGCCCGAAATGAACGAAAACTTGCCGCACCCCATGTCGCCCCAAGACTGCCTCGTTGCGGTGATGATAGCCGTTTCCGCCTCTGACGAGGATATTCGCACAGCCGAACTCATCAAAATCGAAAATGCAGTCAACATGCTGCCCGTTTTTGCAGGCTATGACATTGACCGCATGAACCGCACCGCACAGGTGGTGTTTGACCTCTTCGCCCAAGAAGACGGGCTTGATGCGCTCTTTGGTCTCGTGCGCGACAACCTGCCCGAAGCGCTGTTTGAGACAGCCTATGCGCTGGCCTGCGATGTTGCCGCCGCCGACGGCACCCTCGCCGAAACCGAGCTGCGCCTCCTGGAAGAAATCCGCTACGAGCTGGCGCTCGACCGTCTTCACGCCGCCGCCATCGAGCGCGGCGCACGGGCGCGTCACATCACGCTCTAAGCGCCGTAGAGCGCGCCCCAGCGTTCTATCAGGTCTTGTTGCAAGCCTTTGGCGCGCCTGTTCCAGCTGCGCGCGCCACGTGGCGCTTCGCGGTCTTCGCGCTTGATCCGCCGCCGCTGGCCCTCATCGGCCGCAAAGATAGCAAAGCTCACTTCGGTTCCGTCGGCTGTGCGGGCAAAGCCAGCCAAAGCGCTGACAAAATTGAGCGTGCCCGTCTTGGCATGCACATCAATGGGGTGGGACTTGTTCACGCGCCCGTTGTCATCGCGCAGCGCAATGCGCTTGAGCAACGGCTCGATCGTGCGCCGCGCACGCACCAAGGCCAGCGTCATATCCTCGGCTGTGGCTGTTGAGGCGTCGCCAAGCCCCGAATGGTCCACAAAGCGGCTCGCGCCCATGCCGAGCGCTCCGCTGGCCCAACGGCTCATCTCACCAGCGCTGGCCTTCAGGCTTCCTGCTTTGCCGCTGCGCGCCTGCGTGGCCGCAAGCCCGACCATCTCGGCCATAAGGTTGTTGGAATAGAGCAAAAAATCGCGGCAAAGGCTGCTCAGCGCGGCGCTCTGCTGGCGCACCAGCACTGTCCCTGCGCTGCTGCCTTTGCGCGGCTCGGGCAAGCGCACCCCTTGGGCCCGCGCCAGCTCGCGCAGCACTTCCCCCGCATAGATCTCGGGCTGGCGCACAGGCAGCCAGCGCGAGCCGCCCTTGCCCAGCGCTTGAGCGGCCACGCTCCATTCGTCGCGCCCGCCTTTGCTGGCGTAGCTGTAAACAGGTGCATCCCGCGCCGCGATGCTCATCTTGGCAAAGCGCACAGCAGGGCGGTGGCGGTCGCTGCGCGCCTCCATGCTGGTGGCCCATTTGCCGCCCGCCCGCTTCCACTCAAAATGCACACGGTTAAAATTGAGCGCGATGCCCGAAATCGCGGGGTTGTAGCCCACATGGTCAGGCTGGGCGCGGTCAATCGCTGCAAGGCTCGGCAAAGCGCGCCCATCCACAAGAAAGCGCCCCTTGACCTCCCGCACACCCACCGCCTTCAGCTCGGCAGCCATGGCAGCCAAACGGTCGGTGTCTAGGCTCGGGTCGCCCCCGCCTTTCAGGATCAGATCACCCTGCAACACGCCCCCGCTCACGGGGCCGGTGGCCATCAGCTCGGTGTAAAAGCGGTGCCCCGCCCCCAAAGTGGCGAGGGCATAGAGTGCCGTGACAGCCTTGGTCACGCTCGCAGGCGGCAAGCCTTGGCGCGCATTGCGGCTCTCCAGCACCTGCCCTGTCTTGGCATCTGCCACCGCAAAAGCGACATCTCCGCTCAACTCGGCACGTTTGATGAGCGCATCGGCACTGGCCACCTTGGGCGCAGCCGCACCCGCAGAGGCGCCCCCTGTCGGGCGCAGCTCTGGGCGCAGCGAAACATCAGGCGCACGCGCAAAAGCTCCCGTCGCAAGGGCCGAAAGCCCCGCGCCTAAAAACGCACGCTTTGAAAGCTTAACTATCATACCAAGAGCACCCTACCCCCGAGTTCAAATCCCAAACAAGCCCTACCACGCCCCGCTCGCGCGAATGTCACTGGAAGACACCGCGCGCAGAGGCACATTCACAAAGCACCAGGCCGGCGCTGTGGCGTGGCCCAAAAGCTGGCTCGCCCGCGCAGGAAGCTGGAAGCGGCGGTAGATATCGGCGGCCTTGGCCCCACGGGCGCGCAGCCGGTCCTCAGGGCGCGCCAGCACACCGATGGGCACATTTTCGACAATCCACTCCCAGTCTTTCCACTGGTCAAACTGCGCAAGGTTATCGGCCCCCATCAGCCAGACAAACCGCGCCTTGGGTTGGGCTGCGCGCAAAGCGCGCAAGGTCTCGGCCGTATAGCGCGTGCCAGCGCGCGCCTCAAAATCACTGATGCGCACATGCGGATGCACCATCACAGCGCGCGCCGCCGCCAGACGTGCCGCCAAAGGCTGCGGCCCCTGCGCCTTGAGCGGGTTGCCCGGGCTGACCAGCCACCAGACCTCATCAAGCCCGAAGCGCTTGAGCGCCTCGCGCGTGATGTGCACATGCCCCTCATGCGCCGGGTCAAACGACCCGCCAAGCAATCCGATCACGCGGCCCTCGGGCACATATGGCAAACCCTGTCTCATGCGCCCGTTCTCGCCAGCGCCCAGACATAAGTCAACGCACCCTTTCTTTTTGCCTTAAATATCCATCCCACAGGCGCAAAAAACGCAGCAGATACCGCATTGCCCCCACGCCCGCCAAAGGCTATCACCCCTGCCAACACATTCACACAGACCACATGAGGTTTCCCATGGCCGCGTATCAATATGTCTATCACATGCAAGGTGTCTCCAAAGCCTACCCGGGCGGCAAGAAATGCTTTGAAAACATCCACCTGAGCTTCCTGCCGGGTGTCAAAATCGGTGTGGTCGGCGTCAACGGCTCGGGTAAATCAACCCTGATGAAGATCATGGCGGGCCTTGATACCGACTTCACAGGCGAAGCCTGGCAAGCCGAGGGCGCGCGTGTGGGCTACCTGCCACAGGAGCCCAAGCTTGACGCAAGCCTTGATGTGCGCGGCAACGTGATGCTCGGCGTGGCAGCAAAGCAAGCCAAGCTTGAGCGCTACAACGAACTGGCGATGAACTACTCCGACGAGACCGCCGACGAGATGGCCGCGCTGCAAGACCAGATCGATGCCGAGAACCTCTGGGATCTGGACAGCCAGATCGACGTGGCCATGGAAGCCCTGCGCTGCCCGCCCGATGACGCCGATGTCGCCTCGCTCTCGGGCGGTGAAGCGCGCCGCGTGGCGCTCTGCAAGCTCCTGCTTGAAGCGCCCGATATGCTCCTGCTCGATGAACCGACCAACCACCTTGACGCCGAAACCATCGCGTGGCTGCAACAGCACCTGATCGACTACGCAGGCACCATCCTCTGCGTCACCCACGACCGCTATTTTCTGGATGACATCACAAGCTGGATTCTCGAGCTCGACCGTGGCAAAGGCATCCCCTACGAGGGCAACTACTCCGCTTGGCTCGAGCAAAAGGCAAAGCGCCTTGCGCAGGAAGCCAAGGAAGACAAATCCAAGCAAAAGACACTTGAGCGCGAACTCGAGTGGATGCGTCAGGGCCAGAAAGCCCGCCAGGCCAAGCAAAAAGCGCGGATCAACTCCTACAACGAGCTGGCCAACCAGTCCGAGCGCGAGAAGCTCGGCCGCGCCCAGATCATCATCCCCAATGGCCCGCGCCTCGGCGACAAGGTCATCGAAGTGGAAGGCCTCAAAAAGGCGATGGGCGACAAGCTCTTGGTCGAAGACCTCTCCTTTGCCCTGCCCCCCGGCGGCATTGTCGGGGTTATCGGCCCCAACGGCGCAGGTAAATCCACGCTCTTCAAAATGCTCACAGGGCAGGAAACGCCCGACGAAGGCACCGTCGAATATGGCGACACGGTACAGCTCAGCTACGTGGATCAGTCGCGCGACGACCTCAACGCAGACGACACCGTCTGGCAGGCCATCTCTGGCGGCAACGATATCATCCAGCTGGGCGACGCCGAGGTAAACTCCCGCGCCTATTGCTCCGCCTTCAACTTCAAAGGCGGCGACCAGCAGAAGAAGCTCAGCCTGCTGTCAGGCGGTGAGCGCAACCGCGTCCACATGGCGCGGCTTCTGAAAGAAGGCGGCAACGTGCTGCTGCTCGATGAGCCGACCAACGACCTTGACGTCGAAACGCTCCGCGCGCTCGAAGACGCCCTCACCGAATTTGCAGGCTGCGCCGTGGTCATCTCCCACGACCGCTTCTTCCTTGACCGTATCTGTACCCATATGCTCGCCTTTGAGGGCGAAGCGCACGTCGAATGGTTCGAAGGCAACTTCGAGGACTACGAAGAAGACAAAAAGCGCCGCCTTGGTGCCGATGCAATGGAGCCTAAGCGCTTGAAGCATAAGAAGTTCTCACGCTAACGTGCAAAGCAGCCCAGCTGCTTTGTCACGCGCGCGAGGCAGCGGGTTTGCTTGCAAACCCGCGTTCGCGCCCCCTCTCAGGACAAACGCCGCGGCCCACACATCGCTGGGCCGCAGCGCAGCGCTCCAACCTCTGTCGGCTCGCACTTTATCCCAGCCAAATCCGCAAACCCTCTCAACAGCACACCCAACCTCACCAAATCGCTGTGCCGAAGGGGCGGCCACATTCATTGCGTTTCACGCAATGAATGCCGATGTGCGGGCAGCCTACGGCTGCTATTCCGCACGGGACTATTGAAACCTTTGATTGCCCCGTCTATCTTTAGAGAAACCATGGTTGATGGCGGGAAGCCTGACACCACGGCCAGCCCTTAGCGGGGCTATGTCGAGTAGCTTAGTGGTGAAAGGCTAAGGAGGGTCCGAAGCAACTCTGCGAATAGTTCACAGAACAATGCTAGCGGGCAGCGCTCCGACCGAGTAACCAATCGGCCGAACGGTTGCTCAAACCGCTGGAATTGGGGCGGTATATAAACACTGAGCGAACTTTAACGCTCAACCGGTTGGGCACGCTTAGGATTTTTCCAATGCGAGTTACAATCAAAATAGAGGGGCGAGTGTCATATTCCGATGTCATCGGAACCATTGCACTCTTGCTGGCAATCATCGGCTAGTTAGTTTGAACGTTGGGCGGCTTTAGGGCCGCCCCTCTTTTTATCAAAGGGCCGCGACCGACCCTGGGTGGGCGCTTTCTAAGCTCATTCAAAGCATAACGTTGTAAAGCCTCCACGCGGCGCTGTGACTGAACAACACCGCCAAAGCGCCCTCCCGTGGGGAGGGTCGGGCGCGGCCCATGCTACGCACGCGCCCTTACCAACCCGTAGGGTGGGTGCTAACCCACCATCACCCTACGCCTCACCCCACCCAGCTCACAATCTCCCCCGCCCGCATCGCCCCACTCTGGCGCTTGCGTTCCTTCCCGCCATCAAAGCGCACCATCGTCGGGATACCCCG
>P_2C_Liq_1_UnCtyDRAFT_1000356_pt1 | contig 19752 bp, 16 predicted proteins | sample Pon2CUnioCityCA_2_FD_10234 | JGI IMG/M metagenome (IMG submission 10234) | reverse complement strand
TTTGCCCCTTTTGGGTCGGTTGAGCAAAGCGCAAAAACCCCAACCACCCGACCTCCCCCAGACTCAACCGCCCGAATCATCTCCCTGACGGTGGCCCCGGTGGTTACCACGTCATCAAAAATAAAAAAATCACCGCTAGCTTTGAGTTCGAATAATTGCTGAATATTGAATTGTCTGTTGGCGTAATCCAGTCCCTGCTGGGAATCATTTTGTTTCACCCGTTTGAGCTTTGTGCTCAATCTGAAACCTGCTTTCTTGGCAATATCGGCAGCTGGATTAAACCCGCGCTTTCTAAACGCTGCATTTGTTGAGGGCGGAACTATGGTTTCCAGATCTGAATCAAACTCAACGCAGTTTCTGAATGCTTCAGACAGGGTGTTTATATACCCATACTCATTGTGGTTCTTCAGCCGTCCTAACGCAGAGGCCAGCAATCCCTCGTAGCGAAAAGCGGGCTTGAACACAAAGCCTGGCCTTTGTCTCTCGCCGGTTAGTGACTCATTGCTTAGACATTCATCACACAGAAATTCGTCCAGTTTGGAACAGCCGAGGCAGCTGATTGGAAAGATTGTCGAAAACATTTATCAACAGTCGTTGATATCGAACCAAGATTTTGAGTTGTTGTGAAAATTGTGGAAATCAGCGGGCTGTATTCAGACCAACTGCGTCGCTCACCAGGGATCTCCATGAATTACCAAACCTTGACCAAACCTCACCAAGTGGGCTCATAACATAAATGGCATTGCCAACCGTAGCTAGTTGCTCAACCGTCACCGGTGGAGTGACCCCCAGTTCAGTTTCGCCCAATAGCGAACCGATGGAGACAATAGTTGAGTCAGTAACAGACCTTTCAACCAGGGCAATCTGATTTTCACCCAGCCAAGAGACTGTTTGGGGCCTGGCCGAGCGAATGTTTACCGGATCGGTTAGTGCTCTGGGTTGACCGTCAGAATCCCGGACAACCCCTCTCACGCGCAACTGGTTGCCTTCCTCGTTTTCAACTATTTCGACTAGTCTGGAGCCTTCTGGCGACACAGCAAAGTCAACTCGGTTGGGCTGAGTCTGTTCAACAACTGTAGATAGTTCCCCGTCCCTGTATACATTTATCCCGGAGTCAGAACCCACCGACCATAAGAATCCATCAGCATCAAAATGTGGCTTCAAAATGCTCGGCCTGGCATCAATCAACTCGCTCTGAGTGGAGCCAAGACTTGCAAGATGTAGTCCCTCTTCGTTCACCAATGCCAAAAGCTGATCAGTCTCAGAGACAGCTATGGATTCGGGATTCAGCCTTAAAACGTGAGTGCTTCCGCCTGCAAGTGGAATTGCAGTTGAGCCGTTTATTCGATAAACCGAAGATTCGCTCAGCATCACTGGAGTGCCTGGTGACAGAGGCAACTGGGTAGTGTTGATGCTTTCAATCTCCTGGATGTTTCTATCAATCAGTAGCTGCACAGAGCCAACTGTAGGCAAGGCAGTAAGAGTCTTTTCAAACTGGGCCTTCATGAGTGATCTCATTCTGGAATCAGCAGTCAAAGCCTGTGAAGAAAGATCAACCTGAGCTACCGAATCTTCGGTGACAACCGCATCAATGGTCAGTGTTGTTTGATCTGGGATGGCTGAGCGGACTGCCCCCTGCAGCCATTCAGATGGACCATCCAGCAAAGCCCTGACCATCCTGGTAGAACTGGAACTTCTTACAGGGAACCACCTGACGTCACTCACAAGATAGCGATAACCGCGGTCAAAGAAATAGATTGGGTAGCTTTGAAACACAACAGCAAAAACTGGTGAGCTGACCACAGTCAGGTTCGGTGCAGAGTCAATTCTCCATTGGCCCTGCTCCTGAACAAGATTGAAAAACAAGGTTCTGGGCTCAACACCCTCGAGTGCCTGATATTCACCAAACTGATCAACAGTTGCCAGTGTCCTAACTGTTACCTGTTGTCTGGACCCGCCAATCTGCTCATAAGTTGGTGTCGATGACCGAATCAACACTTCCTCCTGAGGGTTCCACGCAGCTGCAAAGTCTTCGGTTAGGAACTCTCTGGCTATCGCATAATCATTTTGAGGACCGATGTGGGCATTAATGAAACCGGAGACTATTTCTGTTTGGTTGTCATCAAGCTGAGGACCGGATGGAGAATAAAAAGCAAAGTCTTCGTTTCCGCCAACATCAATTACCGGTCCACTCGCAACTGGGCCCGAACTGGGCAGCTGAGCACAACCAGAAAGCACTAGAACCAACAAAAAAGCTATCTTTCTCACGCTAGCTCCTCCGTTGATTGCATCGGCAATGGCGAATCGGTAAGTCGATAGCCGGTTTTCACCGGAAGCGTGAGCCTAAATGTTGTCCCCTTGTTTTTCTCGGAGGCAACCTCCAGCCAGCCATTGTGCAGAAGTGCATCCTCCATTGCTATAGCCAGACCCAAACCTGTTCCGCCTACACTGCGTTGCCTGGCAGGATCCGCCCTCCAAAATCTGTCAAAAACCCGATCCATTTGCTCCTGATCCATGCCATCGCCCTGATCTGAAACAGTTACTGCCGAAGCATGCCCGTCGCTGGCAACTGAGATTCGCACCGGCTTGCCTAAACCGTGTTCAACGGCATTGGCCAACAAGTTCCTGAGCAATCTCTCTATTCGATTTGGGTCAAGTTCAACGTCAACAGAACCCGAAGGTATGTCAATTTGAATTTCAGTCTCTCTATTCATAGCGAGTGGCTCAATTGATGCAATCGCCCTTCCAACAATTCCGTTTAGGTCAACGCTCTCAATATCAGGTGTTACCGCTTTGGCGTCATAGCGCGATATTTCTAACAGGTCAGCTAAAAGTTGCTCAAATCTAGAAATCTGGTCGTGCAGCAACTCTGCCGAGCGTCTCAAGGATGGGTCTAAGTCATCCCTCTTGGCAAAAATTACTTCACCAGCTAACTTGATGGTTGTCATTGGGGTTCTGAGCTCATGGCTGACGTCACTTACGAAACGTTGTTGCATTTTTGAAAGTTGATCCAGCTGGTCAATCTGTTGCTGCAAACTTCTTGCCATTCGGTTCAAAGACCTGGCCAGCGTGCTGACCGCATCCTCGCCTTTTTCACTAACCCTTCGGTCGAGGTCGCCCTTGGCAAACTCTTCACTCACCTCGACGGCTTTCAAAACTGGCTTAACCAGCCTGCGGGTGACGAAATAAGAGACCACACCGATGATCGCTAGCAAAATCAACCCACCGATGGTGAGCACCTGCTGCACATAATCCAAGGTCAGCTGCGATTCAAAAAAATCAAAAACCAGATAGAGCTCAAATTGACCAGCAAGTGGGACATCGACGGGAGCGCCAACAATCAAGCCTGGTGATGTGGATTGATCAGAGCTTAATTCAACCGCTTGATAGCTGAGCTGATTGCCGCCCTGTCGCACCGCATCCCTGAGTTCATCGGGAATTAGCTGAAAATCCAAGTCTGCGCTCACAGGTGATTGCAACAGCTGCAATTGGGGCTGACCGGGAGACCTGAGGAGCGCTACTTTTCTTGAACCAGCTTCCTCCAATGTTGGAACCAGGGAGTTCAAAAGCGTCTGCAGGGTAGTTTCATCACTAACCGCAGCCCCGCTCAGAGTTCTATTGACTGTATTCACAGCACTAGAAGTGTCTTCCAAAGCAGTCTCAAGCCGAGATTCATATAATCCATCAGCCAGTGTGTAGCTCATGAATCCGCCGAGTGTAAAAGTCGCGATAGCACTCAGTAAAACCGTCATTGTTACGGCCCGGGCCTGCAGTGACCTTCTTAATAGCCGAAAGATAATTAGCCCCTACCCAGACCCTGCGCGATAACCAATACCACGGACAGTGGTGACAATTTTTGGATTGTCAGGGTCATCTTCTACCTTGGCACGTAGTCTTTGCACGTGAACATTCACAAGCCTCGTGTCAGCTTTATAGTCATATTCCCAAACCTGATCCAGAAGCATCTCCCGACTAAATACCAGATTCGGTTTACTGGCCAATGTGTATAAAAGCTTGAATTCAAGAGGAGTGAGCGAAATTACCTGCTCGCCTCGCTTGACCTCGTGACCTTGAACATCCAGCACCAGTGGCCCCACCGTGATCACACTGGCCTCGGAACCCGAAATTGGTCGAAGCCTGGCCTTAACACGGGCCGTTAGTTCGTTGGGCTGGAAAGGTTTCACAATGTAGTCATCCGCGCCAGCCTCTAGCCCATTTACTACATCTTCTGTTTCTCCACGGGCAGTCAGCATGATGATTGGAATTCCTGAAACTGCTCTAATTTTTTTGCAAACACTTACGCCATCCTCGCCAGGAAGCATCACGTCCAGCAAAACCAGGTCGGGCTTCTCTTCTTCGAACACCGCCATCGCCTGAGCCCCATCAGGGCAAAACACTGACTGGTAACCGGCATTGTCTAGAACAATTCCGACCATCTCCCGAAGAGCATTGTCATCATCAACCACAAGGATTTTCATCACGCTCTAATTATTGCCCAATTCGCCTCTGATAATCGACAAAGCTTGGTCTCGAATTTTTTTCATGGTCCGTTCATTGACCGCTTCGACATTAAGTCTTAGCAGCGGTTCTGTGTTGCTTGGCCGCAGGTTCAGCCACCACCATTCCTCGCCTAGGACCTCCAAAGTTACTCCATCTAGACGCTCCAGCTTTGCTTCAGGGAAACCATTGATAACTCTCTCAGTGGTTGAACTAACGTCATCAACCTCGCTGTTTATCTCTCCAGACATGAAATAAGGGTTTAGATCCGATGCCAATTCGCTCATGGTTTTTCCGGTCTCAGCGAGCTCTGCCAGAACATGCATCGCTGCAAGCATCCCGTTGTCCGCTCCCCAGAAATCTCGGAAATAATAGTGTGCTGAGTGTTCGCCTCCGAACACTGCATTAGTTTTTCTCATCTCGTCCTTGATCAACGAGTGCCCAACCTTGGTCTTGATCGTCTTTGCACCAAGCTTTTGAAGATACTCAGCGAAAAATTTACTTGTCAGAAGATTGTGTAAAACGTAGGGATTGCCACCCACTCTCTCAACTTCCCTCTTTGCCACAATGCTTGCAATAGCCGAGGGGTTTACGGGTTGGGAGTTTTCATCAATGATGAAACACCTGTCAGCGTCACCATCAAACGCGATACCGAGATCTGCATTTGTTTCTTTGACCTTTGCTTGCAAATCAACAAGGTTTTTCGCATCCAATGGATTGGCCTCGTGGTTGGGGAAAGTGCCGTCAAGTTCAAAATACATGGGTACCAAATCTAAATCTGCCAACACGGCAGGGACGGTATGACCACCCATGCCGTTGGCCGCATCAATCACTACTTTCAGTTGGTTCTCCCCAATTTTCACCAATTGGTTCAAATACGTTGCGTAATCTTCCAAGCTGTCATAGTTGGCGACGTTTGACTGCTTCGGCTGGAGCGGAGATTTCAAATATTTCTGCGCGAGAGCCTTGATTTCAGATAAGCCGGTGTCGAAGCTTATGCCCTGCGCTCCTGCTTTTGAGAACTTAATGCCGTTGTAGCTGGCTGGGTTATGGCTGGCGGTGAACATAACCGCCGGCAGGTGCAAACTTCCAGAAGCGAAATATGTCTGATCTGTGGAGCAAAGACCGAGTAATCTAACTTTTTTTCCGAAGGCGTTGACCCCATTGGCAAAGGCCTCTGCAAATTGCGGAGAAGATGGTCTCATGTCGTGACCAATGATCACCTCGTTATCAGAAACGAATTCGGCAAAAGCGCTGCCCAGGGCCACCATTATTTCATCCGTTAGCTGGGACCCCACCAACCCTCGAAGGTCGTAAGTCTTTACTACTTCATCCAAGATTGACATTTATCTCCAAAGGCTCGGCGGGATAAGAATACAATGACTTTCGTGGCTGGCATTGACAGGGACAGGCGGGGCCGGGGAATCCGGGGGTCTTGGCGAGTCAATCAAAGCGACAAGGGCGATTTTTTCAAAAGCGTAGTTGATGCCGCTTGTGAATTTCTGGTTCAAAATTGGCCCGAAGAGCTACATGGTCTGGAATGGGAAATTGCAGATATGCCGAGTGGGCTTTCTAAAAACCTTCCTCGCTATCGAATTTGGCCGAGCGAGCAAACTATTACGTTTTACCGGCTACCAGTGGAGCGTCTTGATCTCAAAAACACTCGAGATAAACGCACCCACATCGAGCAAATTGTGTTGCAGGCAATAGCCGAATTAGTAGACAAAGATCCTTGGGAGTTATTGGATAACGACTAACGAACGGTGATTTTCAGGTCTGAGCCAATGTTGGAATTATCCGCCGGTAAATACTCTGTCCGTGGGTTAGAAATCCTGACCAGCAGGTCTTGCCCACCAATTTCAATTAGATCCCCAACCTCGACATCCGCTGTCAATCTGGATTGACCACTTAGGTCACCAATTTGCCCATTCACTAGGCTGCCATCTCGAGTTATTTGCAGAGTAGCTAAGGATTGATTGGACGAAGCAATCTCAATTACCCCATTTATTGTTGCAACCATGGTCAACTCTGAGTCATAACTTGGCTCTGCCATGGAGGTGAAATAATCCGCAATCAGCGGGTTTGTGGTTTTCGAACTCAAAAGCACTTCAGCCTCGGATTCAACTGACACTCGGTAACTACCCGGCTCTAGGTCAGGAAGCTGTAATTGATTCACGCCAACCTGCAAACCAGCACGAATCACATCTCCAAAGCCCTGCTCCAACGAGCCAATCGAAATAGTTGCGTTAGCTTCTTGGGTAGACAAAATGAACATTTCCGGCAACCTATCCTGCTCGGGAAGCTCATCATCTTGGACTGTGATCAACATACTCGGATTCAGTTGCAATTGATTGTGTGCTACTAAATCTGCTCCAGTAGGGGTGGTTCCAGAGTTGGTCTTTGATTGCACCCAAGCCGCAAACCTTCCCCCTTGGCTTTTCAGGCTCAGGCCAACAACAGATTCGCCTGGAGCATATCGAGCGAGGTTTAGAACCTTTGTCTCACCAGGGGCCAGCGAGACGGAATCGCTTGGAAGTGCTTGATCGGTATAAAAGCCAAGTTCCAAAATTGTTGACAACACATCTGGGTTATGAATAACTAGCAAGCTCTCCTTGCCAAGCTCCGTTCCCGGGGCAATCATCCAAGCCTCGGTAACAGGTTTTTTGCAACTAACGCTTACAGTTCCAATAATTCTGTTTCGCTCGACTGATTGCCACATGTAACCACTCAGCTCAGAGCTGAGCTGAACATCAGTCTCGGCAGTAAAGCTAGCCGGCTGATCGGCCCTAAATGGTGTTGGCACAGACTGCTCAACTAAGAAAAAATCTGCGTCTCCAATGTTTTCCAAACTATCAATCTCTGTTCCATCTTCTCCGCCCAGTTCGACTAGGGCTCCAGGACAAACGACTTCAAGAGCTCTCGCCGGGACGCTAACTTCAACTGGGGTTGGTATTTGAGCCTCGGTCACCACGGGTTTGAAGGGGATGAAAAAAGCGGCCGGAAGCACCATGACCGATACCAGCCCAATAACCCTCAAAGCCCACTTCACTGTTGCCCCCTGAGTCTTGATCTACCCCGAATGGAGCCTGGGGTTGGAATCGCAATGACAAGAGATGCAAGTAAAACTGAAATGGGAATCAGCTGCTCTAACCTGAGGCTTATCCGCCTCTCCCGCAGACTTGTCTGATCAGCTCTCCAGAGACCGCCACTTATTGTTTGCCCGGCATATGTGAGTTCGGGGATTCGAGACAGTTGCGAGGATAAATTTGGATTTTCACCCGCTAGTTCCACAAAGGCAATATTCCACTCCTGCATAAGCTCCTGAACACCCTCAGAATTACTTGCGATCAGAGAGGCGGTTAGTTGCGACAGGGAGTTTTCGCGATCTGAATCACTCTCAGCAAGCAGCGATTTGAGGTTTGACTGCTCTCCTAGGTTTTCACCGTTGCCAGCTCTGAGGTAAACCTCGTCCCCTGATTCGGAAATAATCAAACTGTTCAGCTCAAATCTCTGAGATTCAACCTCAACGATGGCAGGTACCTGGCGATACTCATCCCACTGGTAACCAGGCGCAGAACCTGTCTGCCAAACCAGGCCAACAACTGCCAGAGAAACTGCCGCAATAATCGCCACAATTTCCAATACTTGGTTTTGGTTTCTCACGACCACCACTGCAACAGCAATAAAACCCAGAGCCAGAAAGATTTGACCGTTAGCACTCACCTGGGAAACGCTCTCGGTGAATTTGAACTGAAGGTGCTCAATCACGGCAAAGGCAAGCACTGAGAACGATGAGGCAACTAGCAACACTAAGTCGAACACCCTTGGCTGAAGCACAAACACCGTCAAGGCAAGGAGCAACAGTGCCAGCATCGAGATCAAAAACGGCTGGAATTGCCAATCATTTGAATATTCAAATAGTCCGCCTTGAGGTGCAAATATTGTCAACGGGTTTGTTATCCAATACAAAATCGATGGCCAGACAACAACCAGCAAAGGGATTGGCGCAAATACCAAAAAACCAATTCGTTTCAGATTGAATACCGACAAAGCAAAAATTGATACCAGCAAGACAGGAATCAACATCGGGGATGCCGCTCCAACCATTGCTAACACAAAGCCAGACCATGCCATCCATCGCCAGGCCCGGGAACTGACGGAGGATTGGATTACCATGATCAGCCCGTGGATTAGCCAGCCCAGTCCAACGAAGCTAATCAATAACCCAACATCTGGCTCTAACAGCTGGAATGAATAAAGGGGCCCAATTGCATAAGCAAGACTTAGAGAGCTTATGAGTAATTTCTTCTCGGTGAGCTTAGACAGAGCCAGCCAAACACCTGCAAACGCGAGTGCGGGTGCTAGAAAAACAAACCAACCAAGGGCCACCGACGGCGCCCAAAAACTAAAAGCCGAAATAAAACTGAGCGGGAAAAGGACTGGGTTGATTGGAAATCCGTCCACCATAAGCCAAGAGCTCGCCAGCAGCTCCGCCCAGTTTGCGTTCAGGGGTAAAAAGTTGCCTCCCAAGACAACTTCATTAGAAGGAACTAGTCGGTAATTTGCCACGAGAGCCAAGGGCATCAACCAAGCCCAAGGACCACTGAGCAATCCGGGCTTATAAGCCACAGGGGGAAGCTCACTAAACCTTCGCCGGCTTCTGTCTCTAATCTCTGAAAAGCCAACCCGCAAAGAAGAAATTGACTTGAGCTTTCCAAGTTTCCTCAGTTCGGAATAGCCACTCAGGTGAGCGGGAAGTGAGAAAAAGGCAGCAAACCCAGCACTCAATTCGGCAAAGAAATAACGAACCCTGCGAGACCCAACCAGCCAAATTGATCTGATTATGGAAACCAATGGAAGAAGCAACCACATAAAGAAGCTCCAGAAAATCGGAGAGCTAATCAGAGCAAGGTGATAATCCGCATATCGCTTTGCAAAATATGCGCCCAGCAAATTACTCGAGCCGTCAATCCCATGCTCTGGACCAAGCCTGACTATGGATTTTGCCTCTAATAAAACCCGATGGCCCTGAACCCATTGCTTGATTCCAAACAGCGTTGAGCTAGCACTCATGGGAGTTGCCGCATTTGGCAGATCTCCAATTGACTCTGCTTTCAGAAGGCTGCCCGCAAAATCAGCTGCCAAAACATCTCTCTTGAGATCGTGCTGCCCCTGATCCATCTCTGAATCCACCAGGGCGAAGCTTTCACCGAAAGGGGTAAGAGTGTTGCCAAAACTTCTGAAGGTCTTTGGGTTTTGCCACTGAACTAGCTTGGGAGCAATGACCGAAGCTGAAGGAGATGTTTCTGCAGTAAGAGCGAGGTGATGAAGTGCATCGGGATCGGGGCAACTGTCTGAAAACAAGACCCAAAACCAATCAGGTTCTTCAACAGCGGAGACCAAGGTGGTTAGTTTTTTCTGGAAATTTCCATCTATGTCTATATGTGGAAGATCGTGCCTCTTAGCAATTTCACGCTCGGTTTCAGAGGTGCAGCCGACTAGAACTTTATCCAATGAACGGGACTGGCTTTGAATGCCAAATATGGTTTCTTCTAGGTAATCAGGGTTGCCGCCAATTACTAAGGCGGTTACTGATAGCGACATAAATTTATACTATGCGCGACGCTTGAGTTTTCTGCGCTCCCGCTCGCTAAGCCCGCCCCAAATGCCAAATCTCTCGTCATTTTTTAACGCGTATTCCAAGCATTCGGTCTTCACCTCGCACTGCCCACAAATCCTTTTTGCGTCTCTGGTGGAGCCACCTTTTTCTGGAAAAAATGCTTCTGGGTCAGTCTGAGCGCACAGTGCATCACCCTGCCATGAAAGTGGATCTACACCCTGGTCGTCGTAAGCATTTGCCACCCCCAACCGAAGAACGTCTACGAACCAGTTCGCAGCTACATTGTCTTCTGGCATTAAAACCTCTTCCTCGAACTTCCCAGATGTAATTACACACGTGTAACTATGAATAAGTCAAGTTGAAGTTTTCCATATGTTGATAAATATGCCAATTGTGTTCTGATTGACTACCCTTGAAGGCGTGAACGTATTAATCACCGGTGGCGCCGGATACATCGGATCCCATGTATCAAGGTTGCTCATTGAATCTGGTCACTCAGTTGTATCAGTCGATGACTTCAGCACTGGGCTCGCTGAAAGAATTGGCTCAGAGTCTTATGAACTGAAACTGGAAAATCCAGATGCCGAGTCAAAACTTGCATCCATTCTCAACGAGCATGGGATAGACACGGTGATCCACTTTGCCGCGCGCAAGCAGGTTGGCGAGAGTGTTGAAAAACCAGAGCTTTACTACAAATCTAATATCGGTGGGTTGTTGAATTTGCTGAGCGCGATGAAAACAGCGGGAGTCAAAAAGATGGTGTTTAGTAGCTCTGCAGCGGTTTACGGCATGCCTTCCGTGGAACAGGTTGATGAGCAGAGCCCAACAAATCCAATCAACCCGTATGGTCAGACCAAACTTATTGGTGAGTGGATGATTGACAATGCCAAGACTTGGGGTCTCAGCGCAATTTCGCTGAGGTATTTCAATGTTGCTGGCACTGGATGGTCAGACCTTGCAGACAAACAGGCATTGAATCTAATACCAATTGCTATCTCCAAAATTAGTCACGGTGAACCTGTTGACGTTTTTGGGGATGACTACCAAACAGAAGATGGAAGTTGCATTCGCGATTACATCCACGTAATGGACTTAGCGAAAGCCCACATTGACGCCATTTCCCATCTGAAAAACCCAGGTAATGAAGTGTTCAACGTGGGAACAGGTGAAGGTTCGAGTGTTTTTGAAGTTTTGGCTGAGCTCAAAAAAGTATCGGGGATTGATTTTGAAATGAACATCGATTCAAGACGAGCCGGTGACCCGCCCAAATTGGTTGCATCCGCATCAAAAATTCAAGACAGCTTCGGCTGGAAGTCCGAATTTGGACTGGCCGAAATCGTTGCTACCGCCTGGGAGTCTAGGGAATCCTGAGAACCTGATTCACACGAATTAGGTTTGGGTTGGTAATCCCATTTTCCTCAACAATCGCTCTATAGCTAACTCCAAACCTTGCAGCGATTCGAAACAGGGTATCCCCAGCGCTGACCCGATAGGTTTGCTGCTCAACCTCTGGCTCTGGTTCAGGCTCTGGTTGAGGCTGTGGCGCGGGCTCAGAGGTCTGAACCTGCTGGTTAGGAATTGTCAAAACCTGTCCAACAAAAATTAGGTTTGGATTACTAAGTCCACTGGCACTGGCAATTGCAGATGTGGTGACGCCGAATTGGTTTGCAATCTTTCTCAGGAAATCTCCACTTTTCACCCTGTATTCAATATTTCCGGTTTGAACGGTCGGTTCAGGCTCTGGAGTTGGTTCAGGCTCGGGTGTCGGCTCGGGCTCGGGAGCTGGTTCTGGGGCATTTGGAGTGATATCAACCGGTCCAGATCCTGGAATTGTCAGAACCTGACCCACCCTAATGAAGTTGGGATTGCGAAGGTTGTTGGCCTCAACGATCGCTGCCACGGTTGAACCCTGGCTTGCAGCAATCTTGGACAAGAAATCACCAGGCTTCACGGTGTATTTCTTGGGCGCAATTACCTCAGGTGTTGGCGCAACATCAGGTGTGCTGGTCGCGGGCTGCTCGGGAATTTCAGGATTAGTTGAGTCATTGTTTTGAAACTCTCCAACCGTTGCCCCGTCTTCAGTCACAATATTTGTGTTCTCGGGCAAAGAACTACCGGTTGGAATGTTGAAGGCAAACCAATTCGAAACCCAGTTATAACCGAGTGATTCCTCGCTGAGGCTCTGGTAATCTTCGAAACTTTCTAGTGCAAATTTTTCTCCCTGAACAACGACGAATATGTCTCGGCTCTGGTTGCGAATAAATTGCGTCATCTGAGTGTCTTGCTCCCCCATTGCCAAACAGGTTGCTGGATTGAGCTCAACTGCTTCACCAGGGTATTGCGCAAAAACCTCGGGGCTGGTCGGAATCAGCTTCCCTTCATCCAAGAAGTAGTTGGCTGATTCACAGCTGACTTTGGACTGAGTCAAGAACTCTTGGGTTTCAAGCCTCTGCAACAGCGAATCATTCAACTCATAGATTGGCCTATCGGTAATGGTCTCTGCATGTGCTTGAGACTGAAGCGGGATTTTTCTGTCATAGCCATCTATCAGGTATTTGACACCAGATTGCTTGCCGCGGATAACGCTTGACGGCGCTGCTGCTGCACCTCCACTGGGGATCGAATCCACCAGAGTTTCAGGAAGGCTGAGTGCTGGACCGAGTTGATTGAGCAGNTCGGACCTCATGCCGTTTTGCAAGATGGTGTATCTCTGGCCAGCAGTTACCAGGTAGTGGTAATAAGACCCTGGGAAATTCACCACGGCTGGGGCAGAAGCGGTGGCATCCACCGTTGGAATCTTGGCTAAGAACTCGTCACTGACCTCGATCGCGGCTGGGAAGAACTGATCAACATCCGCCACCGGCAACTTGCCAGCAGCAGTCATGATGAAACCATCACCCTGGCTAGATTTGATAAATCCACTGAATGGTATTTGTGCACTGGTTGCATCCTGCAGGCCGACAACGCCTTGGGCCTCATCAAACCAATCAGTCAGGCCAATCTCTGCTGCCATCACTGCATCAATCAGGTAAATTCCATCGGGTGTTGCCAAACCCAAGCGGTCATCTTCTTCAATTTCAAATACGGTTAACTCACTGGTGATTGGAGCTCCGGCGATTAGGGATGGGAAATCCGAGATTTCTGCCTCTATAGGCTGAGGAACTGAACTGGTTACCTTCTGCAGCGCAAGAGTGTCTATGACTTTTCTGTATTCCCCGTTTTCAATCCAGTACTGACCAGACTGCGTCTGCACCAGCTGACTTATTTGAACACCGTTGTCAAACTCCAACAGTTGAGCACTNGGCAATACAAGTTTGTTCGCACAATCCAACCCAAACTCAGCCGCCAGCTCACAGTTGGGGACCAAGAAACGCCTGTCACCGGCCAATAAAAATAGCTCTTGAGTTGCAGAAGATTCCACAAGCAACTGCATGGGGCCAGCATCTGTGAAGCTTGCCAAATAAGGCTCTGATATTTCACCGACCGGTCCCAAGGCTCTTAGTGCCTCAACCTGGTTGGGGTCAGTGATTTCAAATTTTTGAGAACCACTGATTACATATAGTGGGCTTCCGGCACTTCTCAAAAGATAGCCACCACCGATTGGAGATCCAAACCAGTCGTGGAAAAAGCGCCAGAAGTTTCTATTGCCGTAGGCGCTACAACTATCACCGGTTCCATACATGTTGTCCAGGGCGGCGTTATTTGGTGTGTAGGGGGTGTAGTAATAAAGGTTTGCAGTTGCCTGGCTTTTAAGCTCAAAGGCCTTGGTACCACAGGATGCTCTGGGGCTGTAGCGTACATTGACTGTTCGTCCAGGGCGCAACCAGGTGAAAGACCCTTCTGGGTTTCCGTACCACTGAAGTTGACTTGCCGCCCTGTAAAGCTGGTTAAAAAGGCCAACGTAAACCTTTCCACAAATACCAGGGTCACTGTCTGGGCAGCCATACCCCATAGCTGCCCTGTACATGTAATCGGTTGGCTTTGAGCTGGTAACCAATCCCTGCTCTTTTTGAAGCTTCACAATCAGAACCTGGGGGTTTATGCCGCAAGCATTTGACACATCGTTAATGATCTGAGCTGCGGTTGCACCGCTTCTTGCTGGAATTGCCTCGCAGCGTCCAGCGCTGGCCTCCATAGCTGGAGTGTCCATTAGGTAATCTTTCAAGCAATCTGGGCCAGAGGCATCTGCTCGACAGTTGCTAACTCGAGAATCCAGAAACTCTTGAATTTGATCAACACTCATTGTTCCAAAATCGAAAAACACACTGTCTGTGATTATCAATCCTGGATCAAATGCACTTCCCGGAGGCGCAGCCTGAGCTTGCTGCACTGGCACGAATAATGCAGACAGCAAAGAGACAGACCCGATCAGGGTGAGGAATTTACGCACTAAGGAATCACCACCGAGACGGGTTCGCTTTCGCCCTCATAAGAATCAGAAACATAAGAAACGGAGACAACTGCGGTTCCTCCAGGTAGCCCGGATAGAGGGATATCAATCGGGGCGCATTGGGTGTAGTTACTTGACCTGTTGGCCATTACCGTAGCCTCAGTTGAAAAATCACCCGCAAGCAATTTCAAGCTGCACTCTCCTCCGTCTTCAACAACATCAAAAACTTGGGCAATAACCTCAAGCTGCCCCTCGTCTGTATAAACCATCGCACTGACCACCTCAACGTTTACTTCACTGCGCTCAACAGGCTCAGGTTCTTCCTCAGTCTGTTCTGGCTCTGGATCCGTTTCTGGCTCGACAGGCACAGGTTCAGGCTCAGTTTCTGGTTCACTTTCATTAACGTCTGGTGAGTCGTTTTCGTTATCAATTTCAATCGGGGTCGGCTGGGCGTTCCAACTCGGGACAAATGCCGAGCAGCCACTGAGGCTCAAGCCAATGATTAATGCAGTAGCTAGACCTTTCCAGCGCATGGCAGACCTCCTCAAAATTAAAGCTTAATTTTGAAGTTGAAGGTTTTGATAGATGCTGGTCGGCGTGGCGGTTTAGTCGAGCTGACTCTTTAGGTTCTGATTTTTCTGGTCAACCTCGATTTTCAACCGTTCTCGGAATTGGTCCATCTTGCCTAATAGCTTCTCATCCTGCGCCGCCAGAATCCTGATTGCCATTAGTCCTGCGTTCCTAGCGCCATCGATCGCCATCGTGGCCACTGGCACCCCAGCTGGCATTTGAGCAATTGAAAGAAGAGAGTCAATTCCTTCCAGGTTTTTTAGAGAAATCGGAACACCAATCACCGGAAGTGAGGTCATTGAGGCAACCATGCCCGGAAGGTGAGCGGCTCCGCCTGCTCCCGCGATTATCACCTGCACACCCCTGGATGCGGCCTGTTTCGACCACTCAAGCATGGCGTCAGGAGTTCTGTGGGCGCTTAGCACCTCTACCTCAGGCTTGACATCAAATTCAGAAAGCACGGTTTGTGCCTGCTCCAAGACCTTCCAGTCGGAGTCAGACCCCATCACAATAGCTACACTCACATTGACATCCTATGACCCACTGATGACCGCTGCAGCTAGAAGCGCTCGGGATCGAACAGTTTCCAAATCATCACCAACCATGGTTATGTGTCCCATTTTTCTGCCAGCTCTCGGAGATTTTCCATAGGTGTGGATTTTGGCTTCTGGGAATCTGTACATGGTGTCTGCAAAGTTTTCTAAAAAGTCCGTTCCTTTTTCAGTGCCGAGCAAATTCACCATCACCGAAACNTCCGATGTCAAATCTGTAAGCCCCAGGGGTAGATCTAAAACGGCTCTCAGGTGTTGCTCGAACTGGCTGGTAATAGACCCATCGATTGTGAAGTGTCCAGAGTTATGAGGCCTCATTGCTAATTCGTTTATCAGCAGTTCACCATCTCTGGTTTGAAACATCTCTACTGCCATAACACCTGTAACTTGGAGCTCGGCTGCAATCCGCTCTGCAATCTCAAGGGCTTGCCGTTGATTCACATTTGGAGCAGGGGCAATAACCTGGGAGCAAACTCCATTCAGTTGAACTGTCTCCACTGCAGGCCANGCACGCCATTCTCCGCTGGGTCGCCTTGCCGAGAGAACTGCGATTTCAGAAACGAACTCGACTAGTTGCTCCGCAAGTAGTGAACCCCCTAATTTGTCAATGTTTGCAAACCAATCCTCCACCTCATTGGCGTCACTTATGACTCTTACTCCCTTGCCGTCATAACCGCCAATTGGGGTTTTAACAATTACCCGTCCGCCGTGGGATGAAATGAAGCGCCCCAATTGATCGGGTGTTTTGATTTCCTCCCATTCGGGCATTGGTAATCCCGCCTCGGAGAGCCTTGTTCGCATCAATAGCTTGTTTTGAGCGAATTGCAGTGCTTCACTCGGCGGCTGCACACTTGTTCCAGATTTCTCAACCTGTTGCAAAGTGGTAATTGGGACATGCTCATGATCGAAGGTAATGACATCAACCCCGTCTGCAAACCATCCCAGTTGTTCGGCATTTGTGTAATCGCCAACAACCGTCGTTGATTTCTCAGCCGACATTCCCTCAGACTCGGCAAAAACCTTCAAATCGATGCCCAGTGCTATGGCCTCTGGAATCATCATCCTCGCAAGCTGGCCTCCGCCAATTACTCCAACTTTCAAGATGTTTCCCCTCTCAGGTGCAAAATGTCGCCTGCAGAAATTCTGTGCTCGCCGTGATTCAGCACCAGCAACCCATCCGAATCTATTTCGGTCGCGATGCCCACAATCTCGCCGGAGTCGGTTTGAACCCGAATCCTTTTCCCAAGCGTATGAGAAACCTCTCTAAGTTTTGTTAGTAGCGGCTGTTTTCCAACAGATTCAAAACTGGCTCGGAGCTGTGAAAAATTTCTGAGAATCTCAGCAAGCTGAAAATCGTAATTCGTGTCAAGCTGCAGGTTTTCAATTGACTCTGTTTGCTCAAGACCAATCTGAAAGAGATTTAAACCAATTCCAACAACCGCAAACTCGGCAGTGGCAGAGCCCAAAACCCCTGCAATCTTTTGTTCATTCACTAAGACATCGTTGGGCCATTTCAGTCCTGCCTGAGCACCCTGAGCGGTGAGGGACTCCACCATGGACACAGCCAAAAGCATCCCATACCAGTGAGCAGGGCCACTGGGGTTTCTAATCAAGATAGAAACTGCCAAAGAGGATCCTGCAGGTGATTCCCAAACCCTTTGGTTGCGTCCGCGTCCAGCAGTCTGCTCAGCTGCGCAAACCACACTCAAATCTGGCCAGGACTGAGCATTCGCTGAAGCTTCGCTNATCAAAAAATCATTAGTTGAACCAACAGTTGGTAGGAAAACGAGCTTGTTACAAAACTCAGATGAAGAATTTAGGTCCATGCATTCCCTTCGGACCCTTCAAACATTACTAAAGTAGTCGGCATCACTAAATTGGAGAGATCTTGACAGACAATCCAGAGATGGACACCACCGCAGGTCGCATTGACGACTTGAAAAAGCGCTATCAACAGGCTATGAACCCAGCNGGTTCAGAGGCAATAGACCGACAAAAAGCCAAGGGTAAGCAAACAGCTAGGGAGCGAGTTCATCAATTACTAGACCCCGGGAGCTTTGTTGAGATCGATGAGTTTGCAAGAAGTCGTGGCGCTGAAGGTGACAAAAGACCCTATGGCGACAGCGTTGTAACCGGACTTGGGACCATTCATGGCAGACAGGTTGCGGTTTACAGCCAGGACTTCACAGTGTTTGGTGGCTCCTTGGGAGAGGCAGCTGGAAACAAAATAATCAAGATCATGCAAATTGCAATTGATACCGGTGTTCCAATAATTGGAATCTTGGACAGTGGTGGAGCAAGAATCCAAGAAGGCGTTATCGCACTCGGGAAATACGGAGAGATATTTAGAAAAAATACCCTGGCCAGTGGGGTAGTCCCGCAAATTTCTCTCATCATGGGCCCAGCTGCCGGCGGCGCTGTCTACTCCCCCGCTCTTACCGACTTTGTGGTGATGGTTGATAAAACCTCAAACATGTTCGTGACCGGACCCGATGTAATCAAAACTGTGACCGGTGAGGAAGTTGGCATGGAAGAGCTGGGTGGAGCTCGTTCCCACAACGAAACCAGTGGTGTGGCTCACTATCTCGCTGAAGACGAGCCGGATGCGATCGATTATGTTCGAACTCTGATTGGATTCTTGCCAGCAAACAATATGTCAAACTCCGAGAGGTTTGAGCCTGCGCACGAATTGGAGATTACCGAGCAAGACATGAAGCTCGATGCGCTAATACCCGACAGCCCAAACCAGCCATATGACATGCATGCGGTAATCAGCGCCACTGTAGACGATGGAGATTTTCTAGAAATCCAGCCACTGTTTGCTCCAAACATAATTATTGGTTTTGCTCGAGTGGACGGTCAGACAGTTGGAATCGTTGCCAACCAGCCATTGCAAATGGCTGGAACACTCAACATCGACGCGGGAGAAAAAGCTGCGAGGTTTGTTAGATTCTGCGACTCGTTCAACGTTCCAATTCTCACGCTGGTTGATGTTCCAGGCTATCTTCCTGGCACGGACCAGGAATGGGCCGGAGTAATCAGGCGGGGAGCAAAGCTTTTGTATGCCTACGCCGAGGCGACAGTTCCTTTGATAACCATCATCACGCGCAAGGCCTATGGTGGCGCATACATCGTCATGGGAAGCAAGCAGTTGGGTGCTGACATAAACCTGGCCTGGCCAACGGCCGAGATTGCCGTGATGGGCGGACAGGGTGCTGTCAACATCCTCTACCGAGACAAAATCAAACAGGCCGCTGAAGCTGGCGAGGATGTTGAGCAGGTCAGGCAGAGGCTTGCGAAAGAGTACACATATAGTGTTGCAAGCCCATTTTTGGCAGCGGAGCGTGGGGAGCTGGATGGCATCATCGAGCCTTCTGCAACTCGAACCAGCGTCATCAAAGCCCTTAGAGCGCTGAGGACCAAGCGAGCGGAACTTCCGCCCAAGAAGCATGGAAATATCCCGCTGTAATGAATGACAACAATCCCGAATTTCAGATTCACTCGAGCCTAAGTGAAACCAAAAAGGCCGCTCTGGTAGCAGTTGTTTCGCAACTTTTAGAAAACAAATCCGAAGCCTCCGTGATCCCCACAGATAGCTCTCATTCTGCCTGGGTTAGGACTTTTCAGACTCGCAAAAATCCCCGATAAGCCACGCAGTGGCTGGTCAACCAGTCCCCCATTAAGACAACAACCAATTTGACCACAAGGCACCCAAGTCGACTATCTAGTTGAGAAAATTAGATGTTCGAAACGGGTGGCCGTTGGGGGGTCACCCGCTTCGAGCATTTCAGATACGCTCCCAAACACTCGGTTCTGATCGCTCAGGACTCATCGCCGCAATTGTCACCTTCCAAGATTCACCCTTTGGTGATCGAATAGTGATTTTGCCGTGGCTCACGCTGTCGATCGCCTCTGTCACCCTGCGAAGAATTTCCAATCGCTCAGTTTGCTCGACATCCTCCAGGCCTCCCTCATCTAAGAGTTCCACCTTTACCCCGCGTTGACGGGCTCGATTCGCAGCCTCGCTAACACGGTCATCAATCAAGCCTCTTCCACGAATCAAGTCTCTGAGACCCGCCTCCAAGATTTGTGCCTGAGTTTTATGTTCAGCGGATAGTTGACCG
>P_2C_Liq_1_UnCtyDRAFT_1000355_pt1 | contig 19774 bp, 23 predicted proteins | sample Pon2CUnioCityCA_2_FD_10234 | JGI IMG/M metagenome (IMG submission 10234) | reverse complement strand
AGGAGAAATTCCTTTAGTACAAAGTATTCGTGAAGCTGGCGATGTTGGTCATCCTGTAGCCTTACAAAATGGTACTGTTTTAGAGAAAGCTTTTCAAGAAATTACTAAAGAAATGCTAGCTCAATTATTAAAAAGAAATGCAAATTTACCACCAACAGAAGTTGTAAGAATTACAACAATGAGTGGTTGTAGTGCTGTAAAAAAGTAAATTTATGACATCAGAAGAAACACTTAATAATGTAGAAAAGGCGTTAGACGAAATTCGTCCTTTTTTAATGAGCGATGGTGGAAACATCAAATTACTTTCTATTGAAAATGCGATTGTAAAAGTGCAATTAGAAGGTGCATGTACCGGCTGCTCTGTAAACCAAATGACCTTAAAAAACGGCGTGGAAGCGACTATTAAAAAATATGCACCACAAATAGTAGAAGTAATTAATGTAGCATAAGCTTTTGTTACAAAAGTCACATTTAAAAACGATTAATTATTTTATTTTTGCTCAATTCTTATTATCTAATTAAATGATTACTACAGATATCTTAATTATTGGTGCAGGCCCAACAGGATTATTTACTGTTTTCGAAGCAGGTTTGCTAAAACTTCGTTGTCATTTAATAGATGCTTTGCCACAAGCAGGTGGTCAATGCTCTGAGATTTATCCTAAAAAACCGATTTACGATATTCCTGCCTATCCAGAAATTTTAGCTGGCGATTTAACCGATAAACTAATGGAGCAAATTAAACAATTTGAACCAGGGTTTACGCTAGGAGAAAGAGCAGAAACTATAGAAAAACAAGAAGACGAAACCTTTATTGTTACTACAAATAAAGGCACAAAACACTACGCTAAAATTGTGGCTATTGCAGGTGGTCTGGGTTCTTTTGAGCCAAGAAAACCACCAATTCCTAACATTGTAGATTTTGAAGACAAAGGCCTAGAATATATTATTCGCGATCCAGAATTTTACAGAAATAAAAAAGTGGTTATTTCTGGAGGAGGCGATTCTGCTTTAGATTGGTCTATATTTTTAACAGATGTGGCTTCTTCTGTAACTTTAATTCATAGAAGAAACGAATTTAGAGGCGCATTAGATTCTGTAGATAAAGTACAAGAATTAAAAGATGCTGGTAAAATTACAATGATTACACCTGCAGAAGTTAAAGGAATTCTAGGAACTGATAAAGTAGAAGGTGTTTCTGTAGTACAAAAAGGTGAAGAACCATTTACCATTGAAACCGATCATTTTATTCCGTTATTTGGTTTGTCTCCAAAGTTAGGCCCAATTGCAAATTGGGGCTTAGAAATCGAAAAAAATGCCATTAAAGTAAATAATGCGTTAGATTATCAAACCAACATTCCTGGAATTTATGCCATTGGCGATGTAAATACCTATCCTGGAAAATTAAAATTGATTCTTTGTGGTTTTCACGAAGCTACTTTAATGTGCCAAAGTGCCTACAAACGTATTTTTCCGAATAAAAAATATGTAATGAAATACACCACTGTTGGGGGTGTTGATGGTTTTGACGGAACTAGAAAAGAAGCGCCAAAAGCAGTAATTAAAAAAATTGAATAATCGATTGATTTCTATAGACCTTTCAGGTTTTAAAAACCTGAAAGGTCTATGATCATAAGTACTATTAAAAATATCATTTCCAACCTTGTGAAGAAATCTTTAGAGTTTAGATTTTTCGACTCAATTGCATTCCACTCAAAATGAAAATTTATGCTTTAATATAAATTTCTTAACTTAGAGATGAATTAAAATTATGGTTACGTTAACTTCAATACATTTTGTACCTTATGAATATGGTTTAGATTTAGTTGCTTTACTATTATTTTCCTTAGGCTCTTTTTTGGTAATCTCAATTCTAGTTTTTTATTACAATCGAATCCCAAAAAGTAATCAACCTAAAAGCAAATTTCAAAACCCAATCTATCAATCAAAAGACATTTTGTTACAACAAAATTCAATTAATGGTAATTATTTAATGGCAGAAAAAACAAGCTCAACTTGGGTAAAAGCCATTATTTATATTTTTATAGCAATTATTATTTTTACTCCTTTTTATGAATTAATTGGTGTAGCGCATTTCGTATAAACTACTTTACTCTACTCACTGTTAATCCATCTCTAATAGGTAATAAAACCGTCTCTATTCTAGTATCTGTATTTAATAACGCATTATACTCCAAAAGAATTTTAGTGTCTAAATCTTTAGGCTCTAAAGGCTCTACAACTTTACCACTCCAAAGTACATTATCAGACAAAATAATACCACCTTTATTCATTTTATCAATAATCATATGAAAGTAATTTACGTAATTTGATTTGTCTGCATCGATAAAAACCAAATCGAATTTTTGGTTGATTGAGGGTATAATTTCTAACGCATTGCCCACTTTTTGCTCTATTTGATTTCTAAATCCAGATTTTTCGAAATACTTGTTTTGTAGCGTTTCTAACTCTTCATTTTTATCAATAGTAATAATTTTACCTTTTTCTAGTAAACCTTCTGCCAAACACAACGCAGAATATCCTGTATAAGTACCTATTTCTAAAATAACTTTTGGTTGTACCAATTTAGAAATCATCGCTAAAACTCTACCTTGAAAAGCACCACTTAACATTCTGGGGTTTAATACTTTTTGCCAAGTTTCTCTGCTTAATTCTTTTAGAATTTCTGGCTCTTGTTGCGAATGTTCTACAACATAATCATCAATTTTTTCTGGTAAAAAATGCATACTTTTTTCTGGCCGAGCGCAGTCGAAACCTTAAAATAGTTAAAATACTAACCTCTTAACTGCACTCAAGAGGACAATAATATTCATCAAAAATAAAAAAACGGAATCTATATTGCTATAAATTCCGTCAATCTAACAAAAAATCAAAAATACGGTTTTCAAAAAACCGAAAAAAGTATTTTATCTATTTATACTTTCTAATTGCTTTTTTAAGGCTAATTTATCTTCATCACTCATACCGTGTTTTATAGTTTTACAGCTTTTTGCGTGTCCTTTATATAAGTTTGTTAAAGTTATGTTTTGTTTTGTGTACTTTAAACAAATTCTACAATATATAAAATGAATATTTAGTTTTAGTTTTTCTAAAAATGTAGCTTCACCATATTGATTTTTATCACATATCGTTGTTGCTTCATTGCACGTTAAACGTAATTTTTTAAACATCTGCTACTTATTAAACCAATTATCTTCCATACATCTTCTTAATTGAGTTCTAGCTCTATGAATGATAACCCATAAATTAGACGCTGTAATACCTAACTCCTTACAAATTTCTTCAGTTTCAAATTCTTGAATAGTTTTCATTCTAAAAACCATTGCATATTTTTCTGGCAAATTATCAATACAGATGTCTATTTGGCTTCTTAATTCTTCATTTTCCATGGTTTTTTCAGCAGTATTATCCCAACTTTGTGGCACGCGTTCTTCTAACCAATTTCCTTCATTTTCGCCATCCGCATAGAAATTCATTCTAACTTCAGCCTGTCCTTTTTTAGAGTTTATTTTTCTGTAATGATCAATTACTTTTCTTTTTAAAATAGATATTAACCATGTTCTTTCTGTAGATTTCCCTTGAAAATTTTTAGCAGATTTAAGTCCTGCAAAAAAGGTTTCTTGTACCAAATCTTTGGCTAAATCGCTATTATTTACGCGCACAATAGCATAATTAAATAAATAATCGGCATATTTATCTATCCATTTATTCGGATTTAATGTGATTTCTTCTGGAGACATCTTACGTTTTGAATACTCAAATATAATGCTATTTTTTTTCTTTTAAAGCCTTACAACTTTCTCTTCTTCGCATATCTATTAAATAGGTGATTTCCCATTTTCCATTGTTATTAAAGAGTTGAAAAGAGTTGGCTCCACAATGGCTAAAATTACCATTAAAATAAAACTCATAAGGTGTCCAAACCGATGCTAAATTCCCATCGATTTTAATCGTATAAGAAAGTAATTTTTCTAGGTAAGTATGTTCTGGTTTTTTATTAGCAATTGATGTTAACAACTGTGCTTTAGATTCTGTTTTTAGAATAGGTTGCCCATCTTTATTCGTTGATGTTGTTTGAATTTTAATGTCTTTATGCAGTGTGGTGCGCATAAGTGTGCTATCTCCGTTGTGTAAGCCCTTAAAAAAAGTGTCGATTACTTTTTTTACTTCTGCTGAATCTTTTTCACTTTGTTGTTCTTGGGCAACTATTGCAGTTGAACATACGAGAATCACTAAAAAAGTAATAAATTTTGGCATCATACATTAATTTTAAAACACTAAAACTAATTAAATTATTAAGTTCCAATAACTCATCAACCTAAATTAACGAAATCTTAACGAGTTAAACATCTGTAATTATTTCTTACTTTTACCAAAGTGTAAAAATTAAAAATATGTCTGCAGCAAAAAAACAATATAAACGAATTACCGTAAAATCTCTTGTAGAAATGAAAGCCAATAGAGAGAAAATTTCTATGCTTACTGCCTACGATTATACAATGGCAAAAATACTAGACAAAGCTGGTTTAGATGTACTTTTAGTGGGCGATTCTGCAAGTAATGTAATGGCTGGTCATGAAACCACGTTACCTATTACTTTAGATCAAATGATTTATCACGCAAGTTCTGTAGTAAGAGCCATTGAACGTTCTTTAGTTGTTGTAGATTTGCCTTTTGGTAGCTATCAATCTGACCCAAAAGAAGCCTTACGCTCTGCCATTAGAATAATGAAAGAAAGTGGTGGACATTCTATTAAATTAGAAGGAGGTAGAGAAGTTAAAGAATCGATAAAACGAATTTTAAATGCAGGAATTCCTGTTATGGGACATTTGGGGCTAACACCTCAATCTATCTATAAATTTGGAACGTATACAGTAAGAGCTAAAGAAGAAGAAGAAGCAGAAAAGTTAATGGAAGATGCTTTAATGTTAGAAAGAATTGGTTGTTTTGCTATTGTTTTAGAAAAAGTACCTGCAAAATTAGCTACTAAAGTTGCTGAAGCATTAACCATACCTGTAATCGGAATTGGTGCTGGAAATGGTGTTGATGGCCAGGTTTTAGTTACCCATGATATGATTGGAATGACACATGAATTTAACCCTCGTTTTTTACGTAGATATTTAGATTTATTTGCAGATATGACCAACGCTTTCGAAAGTTATGTTGATGATGTAAAATCTGGAGATTTTCCTAGTGATAAGGAGCAGTATTAAAATGCCATCCTAATCTTCGCAAAGAGAGTGAACTAAAAAACCGAATAGAATTCGCGCAAATAAGTGTAATTTTTGGTAGATAACATGAAAATCCTACATCTAGATACAAACCATCCTTTGTTAATCAATCAACTTTATGATTTAGGATTTACGAATGATGAAGATTATACTTCATCAAAAGAAGAAATTGAAGCTAAAATTCATTTGTATGATGGATTTATTATACGCAGTAGATTCAAAATTGATAAACACTTTTTAGACAAAGCTACCAACCTCAAATTTATAGGAAGAGTTGGTGCTGGTTTGGAAAATATTGATTGTGAATATGCAGCATCAAAAAAAATCGAATTAATTGCAGCTCCAGAAGGCAATAGAAACGCGGTTGGTGAACATTCTTTAGCAATGTTATTATCGCTCTTTAACAAACTAAATAAAGCCGATAAAGAGGTTAGGAAGGGAAAATGGTTGCGTGAAGAAAACAGAGGAATTGAACTTGATGGGAAGACTGTTGGCTTAATTGGCTATGGAAACATGGGGAAATCATTTGCCAAAAAACTTCGGGGATTTGATGTTGATGTGCTCTGTTATGATATAAAACAAAATGTTGGAGATGAAAATTGCAAACAAGTTTCCTTATCAGAAATCCAAGAAAAAAGTGATGTATTAAGTCTGCATACACCACAAACTGCGCTCACAAAAAATATGATTAATGCTGATTTTATCAACAGTTTTAAAAAGAATTTTTGGTTGATAAATACAGCACGTGGAACATCTGTAAATACCAATGATTTAGTAGATGCTTTACAATCTGACAAAATTTTAGGTGCAGGTTTAGATGTTTTAGAATATGAAAAAGCATCTTTTGAAAACCTATTTTCTGATGATAAAATGCCAGATGCTTTTCAATATTTAATCAACTCAGAAAATGTTATTTTATCTCCACATGTTGCAGGCTGGACTGTTGAAAGTAACCAAAAATTGGCACAAACTATTGTTGATAAAATCAACGCTAAATTTTGTTAACTTGTTGGCTATAAATTGTAAACTAAAAATGACTTACGAAGCCAACACACCTGAAGAATATATTGCACAACTACCTGAAGAAAGGCGACCTGTAATTGAAAAATTAAGAAAAATCATCAAAAAAAATTTACCTGAAGGGTTTGAAGAAGGTCTCAATTATAAAATGTTGGGATATTATGTCCCTCACACACTATATCCTAATGGTTATCATTGTGATCCAAAATTGCCTTTACCTTTTATGAATTTGGCTTCACAGAAAAATTCTATCAATTTATATCATATGGGTATTTATGCCAAAAAGGAATTGTTAGATTGGTTTGTAGCAGAATATCCCAAACATTGCAAACGTAAATTAGATATGGGAAAAAGCTGTATCCGATTTAAAAAAATAGACGATATCTCTTATGATTTAATTGCAACCTTATGCACAAAAATGTCTGTTGATGAATGGATAACTATTTATGAATCAGCTATTAAAAAGTAATTTATGAAAAATAGAGTAACAGGAATTGGTGGGTTATTTTTTAAGACAGAAGACCCAAAAGCAGCTAAAGATTGGTACAAAAAACATTTAGGTTTTAATACAGATGATTGGGGTTGTACCTTTTGGTGGAAAGATAAAGACGGAAATGAATGTTCTACTCAATGGAGTCCTTTTGCTAAAACAACAGCTTATTTTGAGCCTTCTAAAAAAGACTTTATGTTTAACTATAGAGTTGAAAATTTAGTTGAATTATTGGCTCAGCTTAAAAAAGAGGGAGTTACTATTGTTGGCGAAATGCAAGAATTTGAATATGGTAAATTTGGCTGGATTTTAGACAATAAAGGGAATAAAATTGAACTTTGGGAACCTATTGATACTGCTTTTAAATAAAAATAAAATATACAATGAAATTTTTATCTAACTATCCTACAGAAGTATTGGTGCTTTTGTTTTTAATTATAACTTTTGTACAATCTGGAATTGACAAATTGTTAGATTGGCAAGGAAATGTATCTTTTATTAAAGATCATTTTAAAAACTCGCCTTTAAAAAATAGTGTGCCTGTATTATTGGCCATCATATTAATTATAGAAATTGTTGCTGGCGTCTTTATGATTATTGGAGTTTATCAATTGTATACTTCTAGCGCAAAAGAAATCGCTTTATTGGGTGTAGAGCTTTGTGCAATAACTTTATTATTGTTGTTAATAGGACAACGGTTGGCAAAAGATTATGCAGGAGCAATGAGCTTAGCCGTCTATTTTATTATTACACTTTTAGGCGTTTATTTATTGAATAGTTAAAAGCTATTATAAATAAACATTTTAATAATTTTTAACTATTAAAAAAGCTCTTAAAACTTGCGTTTTAAGAGCTTTTCTTTTCTTTGTAAGGTGTTTCTATGTTTAAGGGAATAAAATTGAATCTCGTGTTTTTAAAATCGTTATTTACTGCTTTTTCAGTACATAAATTAAAGAAGAATACTCGTTTGTTCTTCTTGCTTTAAAGTTTGACAGAAATCCTCGGTAAAAGGCTGCAATAGGTTTCTTTTTTTGTGATTTGTACTTTTCGCTTAATAGCGATACATAATATGCATCAAATTTCATTGGTAGTATTTTTTCAACCTTCAGGTTTACTGTAAGAAATAATTTAGAAATGGAGATTTGAGAAAAATGCCACAAATGTCTTGGTACATCAAAAGCTGCCCAAAATTCTTTGTAATAATTTGCATCGTAACTTTTATAATTGGGTACTGCAATGATTAATTTTCCACTATCGGAAAGTAAGTTCTTTAGCGTTGAAATATATTCTTGTAAATTTTCTACATGCTCTAAAACGTGCCAAAGTGTAATAACATCAAACTTTATATGTGCTATTTTTGATAACTCTTCTTTTAAAATAACTCCTTTTTTTAAAGCAATAGTTCTAGCGCCTAAATCTGGTTCTGTTCCAAAAACATTCCAAGAATTGTCTTGACAAACTTTTAAAAAATCTCCAGTTCCTGCTCCAACATCCAAAATATTTTTTGAGGAAGTTTGAAAAGAATTAATCAGTTTTAGTTTTCTTTTTAAGGTAATATTTTTTACCGCTTGATATACTTTATCTAACAATGATTTTTTAGAATCTGTATGCGAAATATAGTTTTCGCTTTTATAGTAATCCGCTAAATTTTTTGGAACTGGATTTGTAACCAGCATATCAAATTCAATATTCTTTTGTATTTGATAAACTTCACCAGAAACCGTATAATCTTTGCACTCAAAAGAAGCTTGTAAATTTTTATAAAAGTCGATTTCTTCAGACATTTTCGAGATTCTTAAAATAGAGATTACTGCATTCATAGGAATGACAGAACGCTTATAATTTAGGTTTTTTATTTAATTGTTCCACGAGGAACATTGGTGACTTTTTTTTTAACACAACCATCTAAAGTATATAGAAAAGTGTACAACTTGTATTTATTTGATATCAATTTTTCAAAGGTGTATTTCACCTTTTGGCAAATCATTACAACTTTTTATACTATCTTTGCTCAGATAATTTGCGTCTATGAGATTCATTTTATCTTCCCATATACACCAACAATACAGAAACATCACTAGGGGAAACTCCACTAATTCTACTGGCTTGAGAAATTGATGTTGGTTGAATTTTTGTCAGTTTTTCTCTAGCTTCATAAGACAAAGATTTTACTTTTTGATAATTAAAACTAGACGGAATCATAACGTTTTCTAATCTATTTAATTTATCAGCATTATTTTTTTCTTTAGTAATATAACCTGAATACTTTAAGTGAATTTCAGCCTGTTCTATAACCTCATTATCAATATTGTTTTTTTCTAAAAAATCAGCTAATTTCTTTACAGATTTAAAATCAGAAAAATCCAATTGTGGTCTTGCCGCAATTTTAAAAAGCTTCATAGACTGATTTACTAAAGCCAAGTTTTTAGCTTCTAAAATAGGATTGATCTCCACTTGCTTTACACTCGTTTTTTCTAAAAAATCAATCAATAAATCTGTCTTACGTTGTTTCTCTAAAACACGATCCATACGTTCTTTTGATGCTAAACCTAACTCAAAAGCCTTTGGCGTTAATCTTAAATCTGCATTATCTTGTCTTAATAGCGTTCTATATTCTGCTCGAGACGTGAACATTCTATACGGCTCTTCTGTACCTTTGGTAATTAAATCATCTATTAAAACACCAATATAAGCCTCGTTTCTTTTTAAAATAAATGGTGCTTTACCTTGTACTTTTAAAGCAGCGTTTACACCCGCCATTAATCCTTGAGAAGCTGCTTCTTCATAACCAGTTGTACCATTAATTTGACCAGCAAAAAACAGGTTTTTAATCAGCTTTGTTTCTAAAGAATGTGTTAGTTGCGTTGGTGGAAAATAATCGTACTCTATAGCATAACCATATCTAAAAAACTTTACATTCTCGAAACCAGCAACAGCCCTTATAGCTCTATCTTGTATATCTTCTGGAAGTGAGGTCGAAAATCCATTTACGTACATTTCACAAGTTGTCCAACCTTCTGGCTCTACAAAAATTTGATGTCTTTCTTTAGACGTAAAACGGTCTACTTTATCTTCTACAGAAGGACAGTATCTTGGTCCTGTAGATTGAATTCTACCATTAAACATTGGTGAACGATCAAAACCTTCTCGTAATAGATTATGCACTTCAGGATTCGTATATGTTAACCAACAAGAACGCTGTTTTTTTAAGTTATTTGTGATAGGTAAATATGAAAATTTTTCTGTGTATTCATCACCTGGCTGTTCCGTCATTTTAGAATAATCTAAACTCCTTCCATCCACTCTTGGTGGTGTTCCTGTTTTCATTCTACCTGCTTCAAAACCCTTCAATATTAAATCTTCTGTAATACCTCTAGAGGCACCCTCTCCTGCTCTCCCTCCACCAAAACTTTTATCACCTATATGGATCAAGCCATTTAAAAAAGTGCCAGCAGTTACAATTACTGTTTTCGATTTTATTTCTAAACCTAATGCTGTTTTCACTCCGATAATTGTATCGCCATCAAACAACAAACCGTTAACGGAATCTTGATAAAAATCTAAATTATTAGTTTGCTCTAACATCGTTCTCCAACACTCTGCAAATTGCATCCTGTCTGATTGCGCTCTTGGACTCCACATTGCAGGTCCTTTTGATTTGTTAAGCATTTTAAATTGAATAGCAGTCTTATCTGTTACAATTCCGCTGTAACCTCCAAGCGCATCGATTTCTCTTACAATCTGCCCTTTTGCAATTCCGCCCATTGCAGGATTACAACTCATTTGTGCAATATTCTGCAAATTCATTGTAATTAGTAACGTATGTGCTCCCATATTTGCAGCAGCAGCAGCAGCCTCGCTACCTGCGTGGCCACCCCCAATTACAATTACATCGTATGTTGTTGAAAATAAACTCATTATCTTATAGTTCCACGTGAAACTTTTATTTTATTTATTTGAATATCAATTATTTAAATGCAATAACGCCTTGTTTTCTGCATCTCTCATCAGCAACTTTTCATCAACCGTCTTATCTTTGAAACCCATAAAATGCAAAATACCATGCATCATTACTCTGTGCAATTCTTCTTCAAAAGAAACGTTGTATTCCTTAGCATTCTCCTCTACTCTTTCTACAGAAATAAATACATCACCTGAAAGCAATTTACCCAAAGAATTATCAAAACTAATAATATCTGTCAGAGTATCGTGCTGTAAAAACTCGACGTTCAATTTATGTAAATAAGCATCATCACAAAAAATATAATTGATCTCCCCGATTTCAAACTCTTTCTCTGACGTTACATCCACTATCCATTTTTGTAAACGATTTTCATCCGCTATTTGAAAGGCTGTTTCATAATTAAATTCAATCATTTATCGTATTTATTGGTGTCTGAAAAATAGTCTCTCACTTTTTTCTTATAATTTTGCTGCAAAGGTAACGATTGTCTATTTAATATTTCTATTTGATTGTAAAACTGCTTCTTAAACTCTAATGCTTTTATCTTGCTTCTATCGTTTTCTTTTTGGTTTGCATTAGATTTACGTTTATTATCTTTTCCTTGCTCTAGTGCAGCCTTTTCAAGTTTTAACAACTCATAATTTAAATTTTGCATTTTTTGAAATGTCCCAGCATTGAATCCTTTTTCTAGAATTTCATTTTCTAATTCTTCCATAGTTTTTAACGCCTTCTTTGCGTTCGAATTTCCTCCTGAAGCACCGTTTTCCGCTTCTTTTATTGCATTTTGAAGTTCTTGTCTTAATTGCGACTGTTGTTTAAAAATTTCATACAACTCACCATCTAAATCATCATTAGAACCTTCTCCATCTCCTTGTCCGTTACTTTTACCATTTTTTCCTGACTTACCGTCTTTTCCTCCTTTACCATCATCCCCCTTTTCTCCTTTTTCACCAGGTTTTCCATTTTCATTTGGCTTATCCCCTTCTTTTCCTTTGCCACTTTTATCACCTTTCTGCATACCATCCTTCATTTTTTTTGACAAGCCTTCTTGCTTTTTAATCAAATCCGGTAAACTAAAACCTTGCCCTTTTCCCTTCTTACCTTTTCCCATTTGCATGGCCATACTATTTTGCATATTGTTTAAAATTGTACTTAAATAGTCTGCTAGATTGTTGGTAGCCGTCATTACATAACGTTGATTCGAAATGCCATTATTGAATCTATTTTCAGAAAAATTATATAAGGATTGCTCTAAATTATAATGTGCAGACGATAAATCGTCCTGAATTTTAGTTGATATTTTTGGTACACGCATCGCCAACACATACAAGCTATCATCAATATGTTCAAAATAGGTTTTAATTTGATTTTGCTTTTTTAAGTCTTTTCCAAAATCTGGATGCGAGGTCGATGTTTCATTAAATTTATTCATCAACTGTTCTTGTTGAAAAGAAAAAATAACAAGATTTTCTAAAATTTTACGCAAATCATCAATGTTTTCTTCCATAGATTCGCCCTGCATTTCCAACATCGCTTTCTGCATTTTAACACTCATGGCCTTCATTTTTTTTGATGCTTGCCTCTGACTCTTCCTTGCCTCTTGTTGTTGTTTTTCTAACTCTTCTTCAGATTTATCTAATTCTTTATCAATATCCGTTTTTTCATCTTCTACATCTGGTAATTCCATTGGCTCTTTTAACTTCTCATTGTCTTTATCGAGCTCTTCCAACTCCTTTTTGATTTCATCAAACTCTTTTTTGATTTCCTTTTGAGCCTTTAGAGCATTGTCCTCGACCTTTTCTACATCTTCCTGTTTTTTAGATAATTCTTCAATCTTATTGGCAATTTGCATTGTTTTTTGTTCTACATAAAAACGCTTTACCATTTCTAATGTTTTCTCTAAACTTCTTTGCTGTTGCTTATTTTGTTGTGCCAATTCTTTGGCTTTTTGTACTAATTCTTCTTTGTTAAGTTTGTCTGCCAATTTTTGAATTTCATCCAATAGCTTTTGTTGCTTTTCTAACTTTTTAAGTTCTTTAATACGTTCTTTTAAATCTTCTTTCTTTTCTTGGAGCGATTCGTCTTCTTCCTTTTTTTCATCCAAATTATCTTGTAGTTTGTCTGTTTGACGCTGCATCATTTTCTTGTATTGCTCCTGACGTTTGATAAAGCTTTCTACTTTCTTTTTATCGTTCCAATTGATGTTCTTTTTGTTCTGTAATTCTTGCTGAATATTATCTAACTCTTGCTGTTGCTTTTTTTGTTTCTGAACAGAATTTTCTAAGTCATTAATCGTATTTCTTTGTTCTTGCAACAACTCCTCTTCTACTTCTTCATTAGTTCTTTGACGATAATTAAAAATCTTACTTTTCGCACTTTTAGAACCATTAACAGCATCGTTATCAAAAACCTTAAAAAAGAATTCGTAATTAATTCCGTTTTCTAAATTTAATCCGTTAGGAAATTGATAAAAAAATGTTTGAATATTTTGTTTCTTGATTTGAAGATTTACTTTTTGTTTTATAGCTGCATTTGCTTCATTATAATACACCAACTCAAGCTTTCTTAAACCATAATCATCAGAAATTTGACCCGCAAATTCTGACGTTCCACGTGAAATACTATCTATATTTGAGCTTACAGAAATAAGCGGAAATTCATCTTTTACTACTGCCACCGAAAACTGTAAATTTTCGTATTCTTTTAAATATTGGTTAGATGACGAGATTTGATAATTGAAAGCTTTTCGGACGCGTTTTGAAAACTCGAATACATTACTTTTATTCTTTTTAAAAAATTCTCTATTATTTTGATGTAAAAAAGTTAGCGAATCGGTTTGCAAGGTTTGCGCTTGCCAAATAATAGTTGTGCCTTCTGGTACAATGAGATCCCCAGAGTTTTGAATGGTTTCGTTTCGTTTTCTGAGATAGCCTGGATAATTCAGTGCTAACGAAATATTGTTGATCGTAGGTGTGCCAATTACATCAATTTGATAATCTTGCGATTGAACTTCGTTTGCTTGCACATAAAAACGAATAGATTCTTGTACATCAGCAAAAGTATAAGAAAACATACCTTTTCCATTATTTTGCAGATAATATTGTTGGTTATTAAATATAATTTTTGCTTCACTAGGGATTATACTTCCTAACGTTTTTAAATGAATTGTTATAGATTTACCTTGAATTACTTGTAAGCTCTTATTATCTAAAGCAAATAAAAATGGTGCAGGCGGATTATAAGCTGTTCTATGATTTACAACGCGTGTTAAACTTTCATTTAAAGAATCTTTACTGACTGTAAATAAGCTAATTACACATATTAAAATAGGCACAATTGCATATTTTAGATACTTTTTGTTCTCCTTAAAATCAACAGCTTTTACAAAAGGAATAGGTTGTAATTCTGATGATTTTTGATTGATGCTGGCTAAAATTAAATCAGACTGATTATCATTTTCTTGAAGTTGTAAAACATTCAGCAACTTATCCCCTACTTCCGGAAAATGATTTCCAATAATTTTTGATGATTCTTTAAAAGAAATACCTTTTCGAAATCCTATCAACTTAAAAATAGGAAATGCAATGAATTTAATCAAAAGAAAAACCTCAACAACTATAAATATCCAAAATAAAATGGTTCTTGCAGTTGGTTTTAACCATAAAAAATATTCTATAAAAAGAGTAAAAAAGAAGTATAAAAAACCCAAAGAAAAGAATAATATACCACCTTTAATCAACTCACTTATATAAAATTTACGTGTAAATTGATCTAGTTTTTGCTGTATGTTTTTAAAATCGCTCATAATTAACTAATAAAAATACAGTTTTTGCAAGTATCCTCAATAAAATAATTGTTAAAACAAATTGTAAGTATTTTTAAAATTATGCCACTAAGGGTTTATAAATACCAAAAAAATGAAAAAATTTACCAAACTTCTGTTTTTATTAATTTCAATTGCTGCTTTTTCTCAAAGTCCATGGACACAAGAAAAAGGAAAAATTTACTCACAACTTTCTTTTACTACCATTCCTAGTTATGATGCTATTTTTAGTGATTCTAATCAAAATTTATTTGGAACTTATTCTGATAATACAGTTCAGTTTTATGGAGAATATGGCTTATCGCATAAAACCTCTTTACTTGTAAATCTTCCTTTAAAACTAATTTCAGTAAAAGATTTTGAAGATCCAAGCATAGATTGTGTTGGAGATTGTAGTAGAGATTATAACTCATTTACTCTTGGAAATATTTCATTGGGTCTAAAACATAACTTTTACAAGAAAGATTAGTTACTTTCTGCACAAGTGCTATTAGAAGCAAATACCAGTAACTATGATGCAGTTTCTGGAATTAGAACAGGTTATGATGCTTGGTCATTAACGCCACTTTTTTTGGCAGNAAGAGGTTTTGGAAAAACATATATTCAAGCATTTTTAAGCGCAGATATACGAAGTAATGGTTACAGTTCTAACTTTAAAATTGGTGGAGAAGTTGGTAGAAAAATTACAAAAAACATATAGTTGATTGGTTTTTTAGACATTTCTAAATCTTTAGAAAACGGAGATGTTATTTTACCAATACAACATAGCTTAACCGGTTTGTATGTCAATAATCAAGAATATGGATCTTTTGGATTTAAGGGAATTGCAGAATTTACCGATAAATTTGGGATAACCGCAGGTTTTGGTGGTGCTTTTTTTGGGAACAATGTAGCCAAACAAGCTGCTTTAACCTTTGGGATATATCGTAAGTTTTAAGTTTTTACCGTCAATAAAACAATAGACCTCACAAAATTGTAAGGTGTTTTTATCTATCTTCTTCATTTACGTATTCATATGATCTTCAATAAAAACAATAATTCGTGATTTCGTGGCATAGTTTTCAATAAAACCTATCTTTGTATTTCGTAAAAAACAAAGAAAATGGAATCTAATGTTCGTGTTCGTTTTGCCCCTAGTCCTACTGGACCACTTCATATTGGAGGTGTAAGAACCGCTTTATACAATTATTTATTCGCTAAAAAACACAAGGGTACTTTTATTTTAAGAATAGAAGATACAGACCAAACACGTTATGTGGCCAATGCAGAACAGTATATTATAGACGCTTTAAAATGGTGTAATATTCCTTTTGATGAAGGACCAGGAAAAAATGAAAAATTTGGTCCTTACAGACAATCTGAGCGCAAAGAAATCTATAAAAAATATGCAGATATTTTATTAGAAAAAGGACACGCCTATTATGCTTTTGATACTCCAGAAGAATTAACAGCCCAAAGAGATTTTTATGCTTCTAAAGGAAAAATGTTTATTTATAATTGGCAGAATAGAGCGGAAGGACAATTGGTAAATTCTTTAGTTTTATCTGAAGAAGAAGTACAAAAAAGAATTGATAATGGTGATAAATATGTAATTCGTTTTAAAAGTCCGAGAAGTGAAATTTTGTATATGGAAGACGAAATTCGTGGCAGAATTACCATTAAAACAAATACCTTAGATGATAAGGTTTTATTTAAATCTGATGGGATGCCAACCTATCATTTAGCAAATATTGTGGATGACCATTTAATGGAAATTACACACGTTATTAGAGGTGAAGAATGGTTACCTTCTATGCCTTTACATGTTTTATTATACAGAGCTTTTGATTGGGAAGTTCCAAAATTTGCACATTTACCACTAATTTTAAAACCAATAGGAAAAGGAAAATTAAGCAAACGCGATGGAGATAAATTAGGTTTTCCTGTTTTTCCTTTAGCATATACAAATGAAGAAACAGGAGAGGTTTCTAGAGGTTTTAAAGAAGATGGATATTTTGCAGATGCTTTTGTAAATATGTTAGCTTTTTTAGGATGGAATCCTGGTACGACACAAGAAATTTTTACTTTAGATAAATTAGTTGAAAAATTCGATTTTGAACGAGTTAATAAAGCTAGCGCGAAATTTGATTTAGATAAAACAAAGTGGTTTCAGCAACAATACATGCAAACTAAAGACGATAAAGAATTGACGGATTTGTTCATGCCTATTTTAGCCGATAAAGGCATAATAAAACCAAAAGAAGATATTATAAACATTGTTTCTTCTGTAAAAGAAAGAGCTGTTTTTATTAGAGATCTTTGGCCATTAGCTACCTATTTTTTCGAAACGCCACAAGAATATGATCTTAAAGCTATAAAAAAAGCATGGAAAGAAGATACCAAAGCATTAATGGTAGAATTAGTTGACGCACTAAAAAAGATCGAAGACTTTTCATCTGCCAACAACGAAAAAGAAATTAAAGAATGGATTACTAGTAAAGGAATTAGTTACGGAAAAATAATGCAACCTTTACGTTTATGTTTAGTTGGTAAATTAGCTGGCCCTCACCTATTTGATATCATTTATTTAATAGGTAAAACAGAAACCATTAAAAGAATTGAAAACGCAATCGAAAAAATATAAATTATGAAAAAATACATTTTCCTACTTTTTGTATTAACAAGCTTTCTAGCTCAAAGTCAATTTGGTGGTATGCGTAATCAACGTCAAAGACAAATGCCACAAACCCAACAAGCACCGCCAGAACCAAATTTTCAAGTAGAAAAATACCTCGGTATTGTTGTGTATGATATCGAAAAAGCAGCGAAAAAAACAGGTGTAAAATTGTCTTCTGACGTAGGTAAACAATTCTCGAAACTATTAACTGCTTACAATAAAGATATTAAAGACATTCGAAGAATAAACAGTTTTACGCTAAGAAGTACAAAAGAAATGGTAGAAAATTTCCAAAAAAACGCCGCAAAAACTGGAGATCTCTCTAATCAACTTGAAGTTCAGAAAAAAATGGCCGATAACTTAAAGCCAATTTCTGAAACCTTAAAAATTGAAGATGTAAAATTAGCGAAATCTATAAAATCTATATTATCTGAAAAACAATATAAAAAATGGCTAAAGTATAATAGAAAACTGTATAAGGTATTTCCAAAAGAAGAAGAATAAAATTCTCTTTAAAAATTTATAAACCCTAAAAACTTTATTTTTTAGGGTTTTTTTATAAATTTTAAATGCTACTATTTGTAACATTTTATAATAAAAACGTCTAATTTATACGTGCTGAAAATCAGTATATTTACAATGAAACAATTTTAAACATAAAAAAATTATGAATCCAACATTTATTATTTTTATAGTGCTCGGTTTAGTTATTCTTTTTGCTGCTTTCTTTACAGTAAAACAACAAAGTTCTGCAATTATTGAACGTTTTGGGAAGTTTCAAAGCATTCGCCAATCTGGATTGCAAATGAAAATTCCTTTAATAGATAGAGTTGCTGGTAGGGTAAGCTTAAAAATTCAACAATTAGACGTAATTATAGAAACCAAAACATTAGATGATGTTTTTGTAAAATTAAAAGTTTCTGTGCAGTACAAAGTTATTAGAGAAAAAGTATATGATGCATTTTATAAATTAGATTATCCTCATGATCAAATTACTTCTTTTGTATTTGATGTTGTAAGAGCAGAAGTGCCAAAAATGAAATTAGATGATGTTTTTGTTAAAAAAGATGATATTGCTATTGCTGTTAAAAGAGAATTACAAGAGTATATGACAGAATACGGTTACGACATTATAAAAACATTGGTAACTGATATAGATCCTGATGCACAAGTAAAAGCAGCAATGAACAGAATTAACGCTGCAGATAGAGAAAAAACTGCTGCTCAATTTGAAGGAGATGCACAACGTATTTTAATTGTAGAACGTGCAAAAGCAGAAGCAGAAAGCAAACGTTTACAAGGACAAGGTATAGCAGATCAAAGACGTGAAATTGCACGAGGCTTAGAAGAATCTGTAGATGTTTTAAACAGAGTAGGCATCAATAGTCAAGAAGCCTCTGCCTTAATTGTAGTAACACAACATTATGATACGTTGCAAGCTATTGGTAGCGAAACAAACAGTAATTTAATCTTATTACCTAACTCTCCACAAGCTGGTAGCAATATGTTAAATGATATGGTTGCTAGTTTTACGGCTAGTAATCAAATTGGTGAAGCCATGAAAAATGTGCAACCAAAAAAGAAAAATTAATACTGTACTTGGTTTTTCTATTTATCTGTTGTAGCCTTAACAAAAAGTACTACAACAGATAATTTGTTTTTAAATTAAAAATAAATTACGCTACTTTTATAGCATGAAAAGAATTACTACTTGGCTTAACACCCCTTATTACTTTAATCCATCAGTACTATTTAAACTTAAATCAAGTGTAATGCTTGGTGTTTTTATATTTATTTTTTTATATTTATTTAAACCATTCTCTTTAAGTTCACTTAACTATTATTTATTAGAATACACAACAGCCATTAGCCTTTTTAGTGCTATAGGGACATTTTTAATGTTATTTATACCACCTTTCCTATTCCCAGATTATTTTAATGAAGATAAATGGACTATTGGTAAAAACATACTATTTATTTTCATAGGGATGTTTTTGATAGGATTTGTTTTATGGTATTGTAGCAATATTTATAAAGAAAGTAAAGAACTAAATAGTATAAGTTTACCACTTTTTCTCTTGTATACTTTTCTTGTAGGTGCAATTCCAATCTTTTTCTTAATATATCAATGAAAAAAGTTTACGAAAAAAAAGAAGAAAAACAGCAAAAGAAATTAAAAGTTATAAGGAGAAAAAAGAATTAGAGAAAAACAGTCAATCTAATACAAAAATTACTATTTACTCCGATAATAGAAAAGAAAATATATGCTTTAATATAAATAATTTAGTATACATTACTTCTCAAGGAAATTATGCTAGTTTTTTTCTTAAACAAAATGATAACTTACTAAAAGAAAAAATTTTAAGGGTCACATTATCAAAAATAGAAAAAGAATTAGAAGGCTACACAAAGGTTATTCGATGTCATAAATCGTATATAATAAACACAAATTTTATTGAAGATATCAATGGAAATGCAAGAGGGTATTTATTAAAATCTACTATAATTCCATTCGAAATTCCTGTATCTCGAAGCTTTAGTAAACAGTCTATAATGAGTTATTTAGATT
>P_2C_Liq_1_UnCtyDRAFT_1000353_pt1 | contig 19788 bp, 18 predicted proteins | sample Pon2CUnioCityCA_2_FD_10234 | JGI IMG/M metagenome (IMG submission 10234) | reverse complement strand
TTAAACTTAAACTTAAACTTAAACTTAAACTTAAACTTAAATTTTCATTTTTCTCATACCTCATACCTCATACCTCATACCTCATATCACATACCACATAGTTCAAAGTTTGTGGTTCAGCGATTCAAGAAGATCAGCTTTTAAAAGTAAATGAGTCTTTAGTCTATTTTAATTGTTGTTTTTGGTATAATGTTTCTCAATTTTTAAAATTAAACTTAAACTTAAATTTTCAGTTTTCTCATACCTCATACCTCATACCACATACCACATACCTCACACCACATACCACATACCTCACACCACATAGTTAAAAGTTTGTGGTTCAGCGATTCAAGAAGATCAGCTTTTAAAAGTAAATGAGCCTTTAGTCTATTTTAATTGTTGCTTTTGGTATAATGTTTCTCGATTTTTAAACTTAAACTTAAACTTAAACTTAAATTTTCATTTTTCTCATACCTCACACCTCATACCTAAAAGACTAACAACTACTTCCATTTAATCCCACAACCCATGCTAGGTTTTTGCGAAGCAGGTACTTTTTTATTTCCCATTATCGCATCCATCGCTTCACGTAGGGAACGACCCGTTAAAGGAATACCATTTCCAGGTCTGGAATCATCCAGTTGGCCACGATACACCAGATAATCTTCACTGTCAAAAAGATAAAAATCAGGCGTACAAGTAGCGTCATAAGCTCGAGCTACTTCTTGAGTACTGTCATATAGATAGGGGAACGTATAATCGTTTTTTTCGGCTGTTTTGCACATTAATTCTGGACCATCTTGAGGATATTTCTCTACGTCATTACTTGATATTGCTACAAACCCAAAGCCGAGAACTCTATAGTCATTGGCAACCCTTACGATTTCTTCATTCACATGAATTACAAATGGACAGTGATTACAAATAAACATAACCACCGTTCCTAATTTACCTTTCACATCTTGAAAAGTAGTAAGATCATCAGTAGTGGTGTCTATCAGTTCAAATTGCGGTGCCTTAGTGTTTAAGGGCAACATTGCAGAAGGTGTAAGTGCCATATTTTTTATTATAAGTAGTAGAAATCATGTTTTTGTTACGCTTTTGCGAAAGCGAATTACCAAACATTCTCCTAAAGATAGTGCCTTTAAAGTTTTTTTAAAGGTACTATATGTTAGCATTTTTTTATGATGAAGATGACGGATGCTAAATTTGTAAAATATTAATATTCAGTAAATTGTTGTCAATAAGTGTATAGTCGAATGGAATAACTATATCCTAGATTTTAAATTCACAGTTTAAAGCTACATCTCCTTAGCAAAGAAAATAGCGTTCATCAACAGTTTATTAGTACCATACCAAAAGGCTCTAAACTGCGTGTTATCAGTAAAACCGATCACATCGCCACGGCCATAATTTTGATGCTGAAATGGTACCGTGTTTTTTAAGGCCTCTAGATTTTTATCAGATATATAACCACTCATTAATGGGCTGTCTGTATATTTTATAGGGTTTCTAAAAGAATCGTTATGTGGTTCTATGAATAGACTGGTGTTTCTAAACATGGGTAACTGGTCATCTTTATAACCAAAAGCGATAGGATGGGAACGATCCAGTTTAGTTTCAAAAATGGCTCCACCTATATTTTGCGCACCATAAAAATCAGAACGTTGCTCAAAGCTGATGTTTTCGGCTGGATTGTCGGTGCTTTTAAATGTAAGTGGTAAGAGTTTAGAACTGCTCATCCATCGCAAGGCACTGCGATAACCTATAAGAGTTCCACCGGCTCGTGTCCATTCTTTGAGCTGGTCTACAACTTCATTTTCTGGACTACCATAGGTGCTGGGTACGATGATGGTATTATATCGAGATAAATCTTTACGGTTAATGTCATTTACATCAATCTTAGTCACCATAATATCATAACGCTGGTCCATTAAATGCCAGATCTCACCAGCATCATAAGGATTAATCCCATCGCCTATGAGTAAAGCGATTTTAGGTTGTTTTAACGCTCTGAACTGGCGTGATCCTAGGTCAATTCCTGAGGTGAGGCCTGAGTTAACACTTTCTATCCTTATTCCAGTTTCTGATTGAATTTGCTTTAAAAAATGAGCGATTTGAGAACCATTCATTTTTTGGTTTTGAACCGGAATTAAGATCGTTCCATAGTCATAGTCCTTACCGTCGATAGAGAATTGTTCCATAGCTACCTTTGCTCTTATTCCTTCTGAGAACAATTGGTTTAAAGCTTTAGGAGTGTAAAATTCGTTCCATGGCATTAGGTATGCATAATTTGAAGTAATAATGGTAGGAGTCGATTTTTTTATTGACTTGTCATAAGTAATTCCATCACTCACACTAGCATCTTCATCATAATCCATATCAAAGGCTAGTGGGAAAGTCCACGCACTTATGTCATAAAACAAACTGTCTTGAAAATTAGTGCGCTTTTCAAACATGGCGTTGATTAATCTGGAGTTCTTTTGATTTTTTGGAACGATGTAAGCATAGCCTTTTTTATAAGTCTTACCGTTTTTAGTGACGTCGTTTTTCAGGGATCTAACTTCTATCTTATGTCTCATCAAAATCTCGGCTAGTGCATCAGTTCTTCCAGCGTCGGTATGATCTCCGAAGATGATCGCACTGCTATCAGCTTCTTTGCGCGCATCAACATAGAATTTCTTATGGTAGTTTAATATTTCTTCTCGCATGTTTACAGCTGCTTTAAGTGTGGAAATTCCTGCTGTAAATTGATTGCGTATGGTAAAAGGAAAGGTCAGTATGCCATTATCAGAATTTTGTGCGTGACCTCGTGAACTGGCTTGCTCAAATAGAATTCCTATAGATCCATTAATATCTGGAAAAGTAGATCCTTTACCATAATAAAAGTCGTCATAACTTTCTTCTGTATAATAAAGCGATCCTATTTTATCGAGTTCTGCGGCATGATAATTTCCTATTTCTTTAGTCAATTGCTGGTTCATCGCTGGTGTCAACGGGTGCGTTCTCGATGGAATCCCAGGCTGAAAAAAGAACGTGGCATTGGTTCCCATTTCATGGTGGTCTGTTAAAATATTAGGCATCCATTCATGAAAAGTCTCAATACGTGCTTGCGATTCTGGCAATTGAACGGGTAGCCAGTCTCGATTCATATCAAACCAGTAATGATTGGTGCGCCCACCAGGCCATACTTCATCATACTCACGATCGTAGGAGTCTGGATTTACGTTTTTACTTTTATGCTGGTTCACCCATCCAGCAAATCGCTGCAGTCCATCGGGATTAAAACTTGGGTCAAAAAGGATCACCGTATTTTTTAATAGTTCGTTTATTTCAGAACCTTGAGCCGCCGCTAGATGATAGGCGAGAAGCAGTGCCGCGTTTGAACCACTAGGCTCATTACCGTGAATAGAAAAACCTTGGTATACCACGATAGGCATGTTTGCTGTGGATAAATCTTTACCGTCAGACAGCGCCATGTGATCAGACTTAATGTTTTCAATATTCTTGTGATTTTGAGGTGACGTGATGGTAAGTAATATAAGTGGTCTTCCTTCATAGGTGGTACCACGATTTTCTATGGTGATGCGGTCAGACTCACTGGCTAGAACACGCATATATTCGGTTAACTTATCGTGCGTGACGTGCCATTTCCCTGGGACATAACCCAGTATTTCTTGCGGTGTAGAGATTTCACTGTTATAAGTAACGTTTGTAGGTAGGTAATAATCCAGAGTAGGTTCTACTAGTGATTGTGCAGTTAACGCTTTCGCGAAAGCGAAAAACACCACTATCATAATTGCTTTATTCATAAAATCGTGCTTAATGTTTAAAAATAAAAAAAGCCTTTCGGTTAGAAAGGCTTTAAGAAATATTTATGCTAGTTTCTAGATGTCATCAAAACTTATGTCAGTAAAACTTTTCTTAGATTCTTCATTATCAGATGAGGTAGGAGTTTCTTTAGGAGCATGAGCAGCTGGGTCATAGTCTGCCTGGTGTCTTTCAGAAATGACTTCATCACCTTTTTCTTTTATGATGTACTGAGTCATTTCTGCAAGGGTGCTTTCAAACTCAGCAAAGTCTTCTTTGTACAAGTAGATTTTATGTTTTTTAAAGTGAAAACTACCATCATCGTTAGTGAATTTTTTACTTTCTGTAATCGTAAGGTAGTAGTCATCTGCTTTAGTGGACCTTACATCAAAGAAATAAGTGCGTCTTCCTGCTCTTACTACTTTTGAAAAAATATCTTCCTGGTCTTTATAATCTCTATCGGCCATTATCTTGTTTCAAGTTATGAATGTTTTCAAAAATATAAAAAAATGTTAACAACAAAAGTGATGTAGGTTTTTTTATCAGAAATAATGGAGATCAATTTATGGATGTGTTTAAACACTTTAGTTTAAAGTAGATCTTCTTCCAGCATTTGATTAGAATAGAGTTCTGCATAATAGCCCTGATCATTAACTAGGCTGTCATGAGTGCCGTGTTCTACGATACGGCCTTCATCTAGTACGATAATATGGTCTGCATTTTTAGCGCTGCTTACTCGGTGACTCACGATTACGGTTGTCGTGTTTTCAGTAATTTTCTTTAAGTTATTTAATATTTTTTCTTCAGTTTCAGTATCAACTGCGCTTAAACAGTCGTCAAACAGTAATATTTGCGGCTTTTTAATAATAGCACGTGCTATGGAAACGCGTTGTTTCTGACCACCGCTTAAGGTAATACCACGTTCACCTAAGATAGTTTCATAGCCTTTTGTAAACGCTGCTATATTTTTATGAACCACAGCGTTTTTTGCAGCCATTATTATTTCTTCTTCACTGGCCTCTTTTTTACCAAAGGCGATATTACTTTTTATCGTATCTGAGAATAAGAACGCATCTTGAGGCACATAACCTATAGACTGTCTTAAATTATCTAGGTTTAATTCTTTTATAGGAGTTCCGTCTACACTTATGAGTCCATTATCTATATCATATAATCTACCTATTAGTTCTAGAATGGTAGATTTACCGCTGCCTGTTTTACCTAAAATAGCTAGTGTTTTACCAGCTTCTATCTCAAAACTTACATCTTTAAGCGCATGTATGTTTGTGTCATCATATATAAAGTTGACATGATCAAACTTTATCGTTCCTTTAACTGGTGTGTGCGTTTCTACTAAGTTTTGAATTGCAGGTTCTATATCTAGGAATTCATTAATACGTTTTTGAGAGGCAACTGCTTGTTGAATCATATTAGTAACCCAACCTACCACTGCAACTGGCCAGGTAAGCATGTTTACATAAATAAGAAATTCTGGTATAGTTCCTACCTCTATAATACCATCGGCAGCTTGCTGTCCGCCTATGTATAAAACAAGAATGTTACTGAGACCTATAAGGAGTACCATTAATGGAAAGAATAAGGCCTGTATTCTTGCTAGATCTACATTCTTTTCTTTACTATCATTTGCGACCGCAGTAAACTGATCATTCATCTGTTTTCCCAGATTATAAGCCTTAATTACAGAAATACCACTAAAAGATTCTTGTGCAATACTATTGAGGCTAGATAATTGTTCTTGAACCAGTTTAGAACGCTTTTGAATCTCACGACTTACTAAATAGATCGCTACTGATAGAAATGGTAAAGGGATTATCGTGTAAATAGCTAGAGTAGGAGCGGTCTCTATCATTACGGGAATAACCACTATAAATAGCGTGATCATATTTACACTATACATTAAAGCTGGTCCCATGTACATGCGTACTTTAGAAACATCTTCACTGATGCGGTTCATTAAATCTCCAGTGCGGTTTTGTTTATAAAACCCTAAGGATAATCTTTGGTACTGGTTATAAATAATATTTTTAAGATCATATTCTAAATGTCTAGATACTACTATAATAAGCTGGCGCATTACAAAGGTTAATGCTGCAGATAGTAAGGTAGCGCCTAGAATAATAGCTATATACTCTAATAATTTATCGTTAATAAAGGATTTATCAGTGATCGTACCATCACCCCAATCGTTTAATAAATTAATGGTTTTACCTATATACTTAGGTAGGAATATAGATAAAACGCGGGCTATAATGGTTACTATAAAGCCGCCTATAAGCTGCCATTTATATTTGAAAAAGAGTTTATTAAGCTTTTTAAGTTCCTTCATATCGGGTGAAATTCCTGTTAAGAATCTTCTTTCTAAGTTCTGAGGACGAATTTAGGTCAGTCTTATTGTTAAGTTGCTAAAATGAAGTTATTTTTGCCAGCTTTTTGGATACATCTATAAAGAGCCTTTTTAAAATAATTACATGTCTCAGTACACTACTTTAGAAAAAATAATAAACCAGGATCCAGTTTTCGGTCAGTTGTCATTTGATGATCACGAGCAAGTGGTTTTCTGTAATGACAAAGATACAGGATTAAAAGCCATCATAGGAATACATAATACTGTTTTAGGTCCAGCGCTAGGAGGTACTAGAATGTGGCAGTATGATAATGAATGGGCAGCCTTAAATGATGCACTGCGTCTTTCTAGAGGTATGACCTATAAAAGTGCTATCACAGGCTTGAACCTAGGAGGAGGAAAAGCAGTAATTATAGGAGATGCCAAAACTCAAAAAACACCAGAAATGATGCGTCGTTTTGGTGAGTTTGTACATTCTTTAAGTGGTAAATATATCACTGCCGAAGATGTAGGTATGGACACTGAAGACATGGATACCGTGCGCGAGGTGACCCCTTATGTGACCGGGATATCTCAAGAAAAAGGTGGTGCTGGAAATCCATCACCTATCACTGCTTATGGTGTGTTTATGGGAATGAAAGCTGCAGCGCAATTTAAATATGGCAGCGATGTGCTTGAAGATAAAGTGGTTTATGTAGAAGGAATAGGTCATGTAGGAGAAACACTTGTAGAATATTTAACGCAAGAAGGTGCTCAAGTCCATATAGCCGATATCAATCAAGAACGTTTAACAGAGGTCAGCGCTAAGTATGGAGCAAAAATATACACTGGTGCAGATCTTCACGCAGAGAAAATGGATATCTATGCACCATGTGCGCTAGGAGCTACTATTAATGATAACACCATCCAGAAGTTACAAGCAACTGTAATAGCTGGTGCTGCAAATAATCAACTTGCTGATGAAGTTAAGCACGGCACTTTATTACAGCAACGAGGCATCGTTTATGCACCAGATTTTTTAATTAATGCTGGTGGAATTATTAATGTTTATGCAGAGCTAGAAGGTTACGACCGCTCAGAAATCATGCGTAAAACAGAGAATATTTACACCACAACTATTGAGATATTAAATAAAGCTCAAGAAAATGGAGTGACTACCCATACAGCCGCCTTGCAAATTGCTCAGGCTCGTATAGATGCACGTCGTCAAGAAAATCGTGGGTAAGTTACTTTTATTACAGTAACTTTGCCTTTTTATTAAAAGTCTTAAAAGACTACACATTTATTTTAATAGCGCTTTCGCGAAAGCGTATACTTAAAAAATCGTTCTTATGCTTAACCGTCGTCAACTACGTATCAAAGTGATGCAAGCTATTTTTGCCTTTCAAAAGCAAGAAAAAGCAGAAATTAAAGAGCTGGAAAGCTTCTTAAACCAAAGTATGACGCAAACTTATGTGCTGTTTTTATACATGGTACAACTACTTGTTGAGGTGCATAAACTAGCCGAAGATCGAGTGGTAAAAGGAACACAACGTCATCTTGCCACAGACTCAGATTTAAATCCAGCCCGTAATTTTATAGATAATAAAATACTTACCAGGCTGCGCAACAGCCAGGTACTGGTAGATGCCCTTAAAAATCGAAAGCTAAAACCATGGCACCTACATGCTAAATATGTAGAGAATCTTTACAACCAGATTGTAGAAAGCAAATTATATGTGGTCTATATGAGTGAACCTGATAAATCACTTAAGGCAGATCTAAAGTTCCTCACTCAATTATATACAGATATTATTGCTCCTAGTGATGAGTTGCTAGATTATCTAGAAGATGAAAACATAACCTGGACAGATGACTATCCACTGGTTAATAGTGCGATGATCATGTTTTTGCGCAAGGTAAAGCCTGGTAAAGATATTACTCTTCCTGAGCTTATTAAAGATGAAGATGATGTGAAGTTTACCATGGACCTGTTCAGAAAAACTGTTCTTAATAGTGAAGAGCTTTTAAAGCGTATAGAAGGTAAAACACCTAACTGGGAACAAGATCGTATTGCACAAATCGATTTAGTTTTAATCATGATGGCACAATGTGAGTTTTTGAATTTTAATAGTATTCCTGTTAAGGTAAGTTTAAATGAATACTTAGAGATATCAAAAGACTACTCTACTCCTAAGAGCAGCTATTTTATTAATGGAATACTAGATAGTCTAGCCAAAGAATTTGATAAAGAAGGAATACTCCATAAATCAGGTCGTGGTTTAATGTAGTTGTTAAATAATTAGCTATAAGTTTTATCTTTAAAAAGCTGTTAATAAATCAGGTGCTGTCTTGATGTAATTGCTTATTTTAGTTACATTTGCTGTTCTCTTATAAAAACATTATAAATTTTATTCTATGAAAAAATTAGTTTTAATGGTAGCTGCAATAGCTACAATGGCAATTACAAGCTGTAATGAAAAAGCTGCTGCAACGATTGATGAAGCAAACTTAACTGCCGCTGCAGAGCGTGAGGCCGTTGTTGGAGATTTTCCAGTAATGACTTTTACAGAGACTGAATTTGATTTTGGTACTGTAAATGAAGGTACTGTAGTTGAGCACGAGTACACTTTTAAAAACACGGGTAATGCACCACTTATCGTTGTAAATGCAAAAGGTTCATGTGGTTGTACTGTTCCTACATGGTCTAAGGAGCCTATCGCTCCAGGAGCTGAAGGTTCTATGCTTGTAAAGTTTAATACAAATGGAAAGCCTAATAATCAGACTAAAACGGTAACTATAAAGGCTAATACTGAGAGTGGTACAGAGTCTATCCGTATCAAAGGATTTGTTACACCTAAAGCTAAGCCAGCTACTCCAAACGCATAATTGATGAATCAAGAAATGCTCATGCAGTATGGACCGATCTTACTAATGGCGGTAGTTTTTTACTTCCTCATTATAAGACCGCAGTCTAAACGTCGCAAAGAAGAAAAGGAGTTTGCAGAATCTCTTAAAATAGGTGATAAGGTTATTATGTCTAGTGGTATTCACGGTAAAGTAACTCAAATTAGTGCAGATAAAGGTACTGTTCAAGTTGAAACAGGTGCTGGAAAAATCACTTTTGAAAGATCAGCTATATCTACAGAGCTTTCTAAAAAGCTTGTAGCGCCAGTTAAAGAAAATTAAGAAGCGCAACTTTATAATTAAAAGCCCTTGAGAAATCAAGGGCTTTTTTTATGTGGAAATTTTAACGTCCTAATACATATTCATACCTAGCAATGATAGCGGAAATGGCGAGTGTTGCTGTAACATCCAGGCTTACCTCGTGCTTTTTTCAGTGCTATTTATTTTTCTTGCTATTCTTGAGTATAGGTAAGGGTTTTACCTTGAGCCATGCTAGCACTTAATATGTAAAGTGCTAGAGCTTTTAAAGTAATCCCATAATTATTAATCTCTTTGAGCAACAAGTTCTGCTATTTTAATAATCACTTCAGTGGCTTTTATCATGCTTTCTACTGGGACATATTCATAAGGTCCATGGAAGTTATGACCACCTGCAAAAATATTAGGACATGGTAACCCCATGTAACTGAGTTGTGATCCGTCTGTTCCACCACGTATAGGTTTGATCAGTGGTTCTATTCCTAGTTCGCGCATCGCCTTTTCTGCAACGTCTACTATGTGCATTACTGGCTCTACCTTCTCACGCATGTTAAAATATTGATCTTTAATTTCTATAGAAATAGCTTCACGATCATATTGAGCGTTTAAGTCGGCCACTAGTTTATTCATTACTTCTTTGCGTGCTTCAAAATGCTCTCTATCGTGATCTCTTATTATATAATGTAGTTCTGTCTTTTCTACAGCACCTTTCATATTATGTAAGTGAAAAAAGCCCTGGTAACCTTCAGTGTGTTCTGGCGTTTCCATTCTAGGTAAGGACTCTATGAACTCTTGAGCTATGTACATAGAGTTGATCATTTTACCTTTTGCATAACCTGGATGAACTATTTTTCCATGAAAAGTCACTACAGCACCTGCCGCATTAAAATTCTCATATTCTAATTCGCCTATCTGGCTACCATCCATAGTATATGCCCAGTCAGCGCCAAATTTTTTAACATCAAATTTATGTGCACCACGACCTATTTCTTCATCTGGTGTAAAGCCTACTTTTATGGTACCATGTTTTATAGATGGATTTTCAATCAAGACTTTTATGGCTGTCATGATTTCAGTAATACCTGCTTTATCATCTGCGGCGAGTAGTGTGGTACCATCTGTAGTGATAATGGTCTGGCCTTTATACTGTTTTAAAGATTCAAAATAATCTGGTGTTAAAATTAAGTCACTTCCTTTTAGGGGAATATCTCCACCATCATAATCATGAATGATTTGTGGTTTAATGTCTTTTCCTGTAAAGTCAGGTGTGCTGTCAAAGTGTGATATAAAGCCTATTACAGGAACATCATGCTCCACATTTGAAGGTAATGTAGCCATTACATAAGCATTTTTATCTATGCTTACATCACTCATTCCCATGTCTATAAGCTCTTGATGTAATTTACGAGCTAGATCCCATTGTTTTTCTGTGCTAGGTGTGGTGTCGCTTGCTGGATCAGATTCTGTGTCTATGGTGATGTAACTGATGAAGCGGTCTGTGATTTCTTGTTTATTAATCATTTAATATCGGTAAATAGGTCTGTATAATTGGTTAAAATAGCTCTGGCGACGCATTTGTTGCCAGGCAAAGTTAGTGTTACTATAATAAGGATTCTGTATGCTTAAACTGGCTGGTCTAGAAAGCCTGGTTTGTTGTTTACGTTCCTGTCTCTTATTTTCAAAATGAGCCACAATATGCGGTGTGTATTCTTTATGTTCTAAAGATTGAGATTCTCTATAAATCTTCATCATGTCTATGGATTCTCTACCAGGAGTGGCAGAAAAAGCTCGTGGATCATTACGCAAGTGCTCACTTTTAAAACTCAGTTTTACATTAATTTCATGTGGTGGTATGATAAAGAGGTTAAACTGTTCTAGGTCATAACCACGGTCGAATTGAGCTAAGCTACTCCAGCTGGCTAGGGTTAATATACTTGTTAAAAACAGTCTGATTTTCATTTTATAAAGATAGGAAATATGATGTGTTTTACCACAACTTAAGGTCTTGAGGTATACTGCGATCTAATACCAAAAACAACAATTAAACCACTTTTAATAATGAAATTAGTCGTGTCCGACTAAGACAAAAGATCGCTGTCGCTGATAGACTAAAGACGAAAGACTTTATTAAGGAGTTTGAGTTGCAGTGCTTTATAAGTTTTAAAATTTCATAAATAACGTATCATTTTTGCTTTTCAATAGCAAGGTGTACTTTTTGAAAAATCTTATGAAGCGATGCTATCAGTAGGTTTTATAGTATTGATAAAACTTTAATCGGACACTAATGTAATGAAATAGTGATTGATTAAAATAGGTAGTTTTTTTGTGAAAATGATATGGTTCATACGCTTTCGCGAAAGCGTATTACTATTTACAATCGTGGTGGGCAATAGCCTCCATCAAAATAACCTGAGCTTAGAATCGTATTATTTGTAGCTTCATAAAAAGCAGCATTGTTAACTTTCATATTCTGGTATTCCCAATCATAATTGCCAAATTGTAGAAATGGCTCTTTATTGCTGTTATAAACCGTAGGGAACTGACTGTTTGTTGTTATTACGGGAAGCGTAGAGAAATTAATTTTATTTTTTTGAATCGCTGTTTGCGTTAAGGGTAATGTGTTAGTTGTTAACAGCACAGACCGTGATATGGAATGTAGTTTATAAGCATTATAGCTAGGTGTGAAATTTATACTACGGTTAAGGTTAACTATAGGAGCAGTGGTAGCAACTGTTGCCTGGCCTAGTGCAGTAGTGGTGCATAATAGTATGATGATATATGTGACTTTAATAAAGGTTCCCATGATACTGTATTTTGTATCTTAAATGTACGAAAGATCCTTAGGGTATTAAAAACTTTTCACATGAATTTAGCACTTTTGTAGTCTTGTAAAAGTCTTTTAACCAGTAGTTTGTAGACCTAGTTCCTTTCCTTTTTTAAGCATGAATTCACGGGCAGCCTCATACTCATTAGGAATCACACCATCTAGAATGGAGTCTTTAATGGCGGCTTTAATCTGTCCTATCTCACGGCATGGTTTGAGATTAAAGGTTTTCATGATTTCCTCACCACTAACAGGTGGCTGGAAATTGCGCACATGATCTCGTTCTTCTACCTCTACTATTTTATCGCGTACTTTCTGGAAATTATTGTGGTATTTCTTAAACCTTTTAGGGTTTTTTGTGGTGATGTCTGCCTCACATAAAGTCATTAAATCTTCAATATGATCACCAGCGTCGTGAACTAGCCTGCGCACCGCACTGTCAGTAGCAGTCTCATCTATGACGGCGATAGGTCTAGAGGACATACGTACCATTTTTTGGACAAATTTCATCTTGTCATTTAAGGGCATTTTTAACCGCTTGAAAAGATGGTAGACCATTTTAGAACCTTTAAATTCATGACCGTGAAAGGTCCAGCCCACTTTTTTACTAAATCTTTTAGTAGGTGCTTTACCTATGTCATGGAGTAGTGCCGCCCATCGCAGCCATAGGTTTTCTGTATTTCTAGAAATATTATCTACTACTTCTAGGGTATGGTAAAAATTATCTTTGTGCGTTTGACCTTCTACTTCTTCTATACCTTTTAAATCAGTTAATTCAGGTAGAAAATAGGGTAGTAGTCCTGTTTTTTCTAGTAATAGAAAACCCTGTGATGGTGTTGCACATAGCATTATTTTATGCAGCTCTGTAACGATACGTTCATTAGTGATAATTTTTATACGCTCTGCATTACGTTTTATACTTTGAAAAGATTCATCGTCTATCTTAAAGTTAAGTTGTGCCGCAAATCGCACGGCACGCATCATGCGTAAAGGATCATCGCTATAGGTCACATCAGGTTCTAATGGTGTTTTAATGATCTTTTTTTCAAGATCTTGCATCCCATTAAAGGGATCTAGTAAGCTGCCGAATGATTCAGGATGTAAAGCAAAAGCCATAGCGTTAATGGTGAAGTCTCTTCTGTTTTGATCATCTTCTAGCGATCCGTCTTCTACTATGGGGTTACGGCTATCACGAGTATAACTTTCTTTGCGAGCTCCTACAAATTCTAGCTCAAAATCATCAGTCTTTACCATGGCCGTTCCATAAGTTTTAAAGACAGATACTTTTGTGCTTTGCGGTAATAATTCTGCAACTTTTTGAGCGAGTTCTATACCACTGCCCACAGCTACGATGTCTATATCTTGTTGATCGCCTCGATCTAAAAAATAATCTCTAACAAAACCACCTATAACATATGCCTCTACATTTAGTGCAGCAGCAGCTTTACTTATGGTTTTAAAAACAGGATGTGCGATTGCATCTATAAATTTCCCTTGGTGCATGATGTTATTTTCTCAATATTTTCATAGTACCATCATTTGATATTTTAATAATGGAAGATGGTGGGACATTGGTTTTGGCTAGTGGTAAATCTAAAACATGATCTACACGATCTTTTAATGCTTCACTGATGTCTATAAAGCCTACAGGAGGATTTTCTCCGCTTAAATTAGCACTAGTAGAAACTATAGGTTTTCTCAAGCCTTTAATTATGGCACGGCATACAGGATCATTAGTTACTCTTATAGCAAGTGTATTATCTTCTTTTACAAGGTTTTCAGCTATTGCTTTAGGACGATCATAAACTATGGTGAGTGGTTTTTTATTAAGCTTTAACACTTGCCATGCCATATCTGGAACTTCCTCAATATAGCGATCCAGCATGTCAAAGCTGTCCACTAAGATGATAAAAGATTGAGAAGGGTCACGTTCTTTAATCTTGTAAACTTCTTCTACCGCGTCATAATTAGTAGCGTCACATCCTATGGCATAAATGGTGTCTGTAGGGTAGAGAATAGTTTTTCCTTTTTTAAGTGCGCTTACTGCTTCTCTAACATCTTCTATAGGTAAGATGACTCTATCTTCTTTTTTCTTTTTAGAAGCGCGTCCTCTTACTTGATCTCTTCTGTTTCTCTCGCGATCGCTGCGTGGCATAGGTGTTATATTCTTTAAGGTTCACCGTGGTATTAGTGTGTTGCAAAATTACAATTTATGTAGTTATGAATTAGACACATTTCTCATTATGTGCTGCTGGTAGAATATAGTATCTCAACTAGATTGATGTTTATGAAATAAAACTTCTAAAAATAAAAACTAGTTGAAATATGCTGTATTCATTTACTTCTTGTAGTTTTGAGCCATGCAAGAAAGGTTTCATAATTCCTATAGTTATTTAAAGCCTAAGATTCTAGAAGTCATAAATGATTTTAACAATCTAGGTACTGTATTACAAGACCGTCGTAATACTGTAAAGGTTATAACGATAGACGGTGATCGTTATAATTTTAAAAGGTTTAAAGTTCCTAACTTATTGAATAGGGTAGTTTATCGTTTTTTTAGAAAATCTAAGGCACAGCGTAGTTTTGAATTTGCGCAGCGATTACTGGATCATAATGTGGGCACACCACAACCTATTGCTTATTTTGAAGAGTTTAAAGGTCTAGGTCTAGGTGCTAGTTTTTATATTAGTAAACAACTGGACGTAGATTTTACCTTTAGAGAGTTAATTCAAGATGATTCTGTTACTGATAAGGAAAATATCTTAAGATCTTATACTAGGTTTTTATATCATATGCATGAATGTGGTATCTATTTTATGGATAATTCTCTAGGGAATACATTAATTACTAAAACCGCTACTGGTTATGAATTTGCTGTGGTGGACCTCAATAGAATGAAGTTTTACGATATCCCTTGGGAAGATCGTATGCTTAACTTTGCCCGATTATCACCAGAAAAATGGCCTTTTGAAATTATGGGTGATGAATATAGTCAGCTTTCGCGAAAGCGTAACTCCAAAGATACTACGGATCAAATGTGGTATTATGCTCAAAAATTTCAAGACAAATTTACCAGAAAAAAAAGATTGAAAAAGAAGTATTTAAATCGTTAATATGTAAAGAAAAATGGCGGCTAGTAACACGCCGCTGATAAGTTCTTTATTTCATCTCATTACGATACAACCACAACTTTATATATCGCATATAAATCACATAACTGCGCAGGTAGGCAATGGTAAGACCTACTACACCATCTAAGAACCCTAGCTGAAGGAAGTAATGTTTTAAGAACCCGTAAATAGGTTTAATTACAAAATGATAAGGTGTTAATGGACCTGTAGTTTTATGATAATCGCGTGCTTGCCAGCTGGCATATCTATTTAATTTTTCTATAAATAGTTCTATGCCACGATAGGTGTTATGATAAAATTTGTTCTGGAGCCACCCTACTTTACCATCTGCTATGATTTCAGCATGTACCATTTTATTTTCATACCTACATTTATCACGCATAAAAAGGCGTATCACCTTATCATTGCGCATGCCGCTAAAATGAACTCTTCTGTTCATAAAATGATTGAGGCGTCCTATCCAGTAGGCTACATGACCATCTTTACCAGGATCTATGAGTTTAGTTAAAATCTCATCTTTAAGTCTGTTAGTGATGCGCTCGTCAGCATCTACTAGGATAATCCACTCGTGAGTAGCTTGAGGTATTGCAAAGTTTTTTTGTGAAGAGCTATGTTCATAAGCTCTCCTTATGAGGCGTACATTTTTACTTTTTGCCACCTCATAAGTGCCGTCAGTACTCATACTGTCCACAACCAGTATTTCATCTGCAAAAGAAACCGTGTCTATGACACCTTCTATATTATGTAATTCGTTACCTACTGGTAGGATGGCAGTTACTGGTTTGCGGTCATTCCAGTTAAGCAGTCTGAAGGGCTTATTATAGCCTTTAAGTGTAAAATAGTTGAGTTTATGTCTTATCTTAAATTTTCTAATTAAGTTAAGAGGCTTCTTTTTTAGTTTAGTTTTAGTGTCGTGCAGTTGATCGATACAGGCATCTATAACTCTGGTGCTAGAGTTACCATCTTTATAAGGATGCAGTTGTGCATTAAATTGTTTAAGTGATGCTATGAGGTGATCAGGACGTGTTAGTGCTGTTGTGATAGATTTCTCTAATTCACTTACATCAGTAATATTGATATGATGCTCTCTAGGTACACGATGCCTAAAGGTGACTATAGGTTTTTCTAAAAGACCAAATTCTTGTAAAACCGATGTAGTATCACAGATCATCATGTCTGCAGACTTCATTATAGGAATAAAAGAAGTGGTATCGTGGTAGGTGAAATGATCGTTTTCTAATCCTTTCCATTTTTCTACAACGCTTTTATCCAGTTTAGGGTGCAGCACCATGTCAAAATGATAAGCGCCAGTCAGTGATAACTTTTTAATTTCTTCAAAAAAGTCATGATTTAAAGCCATACTTAGCCTTACAGAAAAAGTTGAGGCTAGAATAATTCTAGGTTTAGAGTTCTTAACAGGCTGTTCAATAGGGAATAAAGGATCTACTTTAGACCAGCCAGTTTCTATAACATTAAAATGGGAATGAGTTTCTTTTAACTCCTTAAATATGCTAGTAGTAGAAGGACCTTGTGTACAGTATAAATCAAAGAATCCACGCACGTTGAAATGATCTATTTTCGGTTTTCTTTTTTCAGCATTAAATCCGTGAAATATTTGAACTCTTAAAGCGTTTAAGAAGTCAGGACAGTTATCTGTTATACAAAGTATTACGTGTGGTGCATAATCGATAACATCTTTAATGTTTTTTAGTGCGTCTGAGTACTCATCGATCGCAGTTTTACCATCATCTTCATCAGCAAACCATTTAATCTCATAACCTAATTCAGTGATCCTTTGAGCAAGTGGATGAGCAATAGGTATTGCATAACTGTAAGAAAAATAAATAAGAAACCTGTATTCCATTAATTGAACTGAAGTGATGTTTTTGATCTGGCAATATAACTATAGGTTTTCAACTGATATAGTAAGTTCCTCATTATTTTTAACTAGAGTTTAGGGTTTAGGGTTTAAGAACTTGCAAAAAGATTTCACTATTATTGAGAATAGTTAAAAAATATTTTTTAAAATCTTATTCTTTGGTTAATCCAATTTGAAATATAAGAGAATGTATCCTTGTCTGCCATATCTAGACTTTGAAAAGTCATAAACAACTTATTAGAATCATTAAGAAACTGATGTAACTTACGCCGCACTAACCATGGTCTTTTATAAGATCTAAAATAGGTTAGTTGTGAATCTGATCTATAGTTTTCTCTAGTTTCTTTAAGTTCTAGATGCTCTGAAAGGGATGAGATAATAAACTGGCTTTTGTCTCTAAATTGATGTTTAATATTTTCCTCTAACACTTTATTTTTTTCAAAAAAATTCTTGAGCGTACTTTTTCTAATACATACTGGAGTGTGTAGCCTTCTTACATAATGTTTGGGTTTACCACCATAAGCTAGTTTTACACTTGTTTCTTGAAAATTCTTAAAACTAGAATTTTTTTCTTTAGGCTCCTTACCTAAAAATTTTAAGAAGCTATGATAATAAGAACGCAACAATCTATCTTCTCTAAATAATTCTTTTTTTCCTCTAATAATAGGTTTACCATTAATAAAAAAATCAGAAGGCTTAGTAGTTCTCATAATGAATGTGTCATCATTAAAAAGAATAAAATGTTCTGCCAGATTAGGGATTCTATACAACATACAACCTATAGAACAAGAATTAAACGTAGGAAGGCATTTTTCATAGTCTCTAAATATAATCTTGTGATCTACCAGATGTAAATTCATTCCATTTTTTTGAGCCAGCTTTTTTAAAGATTCAAATTTTTCTGGCTTTTGATTATCCGTTACTAGATAAATATTTTTTATAAAGTTAGCAAATTTTATAATTGCTTTAATAGCAATATCAACCTCACCTATGGAGTTATATCTTTTTTTATAACTTTCACTTTTAAAATTTAATTTAACTTTTTTATACTGATTGATCTTTTCTTGCCAAACGGGATCATTACCATCAACCCAGGTAATAACTGCATCTATTTTTAATTCGTTGTCATTAGAAAAAGTTGTCATATGTTTTAGAATATTTACACCGCTACATTATATTCACGTAACGCATCGTTAAGTGATGTTTTCTTATTGGTGCTTTCTTTACGTTTTCCTATAATTAAAGCACATGGAACATTATAAGTTCCCGCAGGAAATTCTTTTGCATAACTACCAGGGATCACTACAGATCGTGCAGGAACTAACCCTTTAGATTCTACAGGTTGTTCACCAGTAACGTCTATAATTTTAGTAGATGCTGTAAGTACCACATTTGCTCCTAGAACAGCTTCTTTCTCCACGCGCACACCTTCTACCACGATACATCGCGATCCTATAAAGGCATTATCTTCTATAATAACTGGAGCGGCCTGTAACGGTTCTAAAACGCCACCTATTCCCACGCCACCACTTAAGTGAACATTTTTACCTATTTGAGCACAGCTACCTACCGTAGCCCAAGTATCTACCATGGTTCCTTCTTCTACATAAGCGCCTATGTTAATGTAACTAGGCATCATAATCACACCACTAGAAATATAGGCTCCATGCCTAGCTACCGCATGCGGTACGACACGTATTCCTTTATGCGCATATCCTGTTTTTAAAGGTATTTTATCGTGGAATTCTAATGGTCCACACTCAATAGTTTCCATTTTTTGAATAGGGAAATAAAGAACTACTGCTTTTTTAATCCATTCATTTACTTGCCATCCATTTTTAGTAGGTTCAGCAACTCGTAGTGTTCCACGATCTAGCATGTCTACTACTTCTCTTATGGCTGTTTGAGTAACTCTATTTTCTAATTGGGAACGATCTTCCCAGGCTTCTTCTATGACGTTTTGTAATTGATCCAAGACTTCTGATTTTTTACAAATATAAAAGGAAAGCATTACAGGTTTTCATACCTGAGTGCGATTTTAGTAACTAGTTCATAAATAACCTTATTTTTGCAGTCCTTATGAGTAGAATTCTAGCTATAGATTACGGTAAAAAACGCACTGGTATTGCGGTTACAGATCCTATGCAAATTATTGCCTCTGGTCTTACCACAATAGCCACTCATGAGCTTCATAAATTTCTAGAAGAATATTTAGGGACTGAAAAGGTAGAAACCATTGTGATAGGAGAACCTAAACAGATGGATTATACAGATAGTGAGCTGGGTGCGGTTATTAACGCTTTCGCGAAAGCGTTACAAATCAAATATCCTGCGATTAATATCCAACGTGTGGACGAGAGATTTACCTCTAAGATGGCGTTCCAAACCATGATCGATAGTGGCTTGAGTAAAAGTAAAAGACGTAATAAAGCACTAGTAGATGAAATCGCAGCGACGATTATTCTACAAACCTATTTAGATAGGAAAATTTAACATTTAATAAGTATTGATAATTATCTAGCAATGACGTAAAATTCATGAACCAGATTTTTTTCTTTTGAATACTGAATACTGAATACTGAATACTGAATACTGAATACTGAATACTGAATACTGAATACTGAATACTGAATACTGAATACTGAATACTGAA
>P_2C_Liq_1_UnCtyDRAFT_1000352_pt1 | contig 19821 bp, 17 predicted proteins | sample Pon2CUnioCityCA_2_FD_10234 | JGI IMG/M metagenome (IMG submission 10234) | reverse complement strand
GCTAGTATGAAGAATTTTCAAAATGCAGCAGAAGGTTTATCTGCAGCATCAGAATCTGTGGCATCTACAAATAAATACAACGAAGAAATGTCTAAAGCTGCCTTACAAATGGAGTCTTTAAATAACTTGTATAAAGTACAAGTAGAAAATACAAGCAAACAAGCAGAGTTAAATACAGCAGTTGTAGAAAATACAGAAAAATTAAAAGAACAAATGGATGCTTTGGCACAAAACATGTCTTCTTTAAATGGAGTTTATGGTGGTATGCTTTCTGCAATGTCTTCAAAATAATAATTAGTTAAAACAAATGTATAACAACTTAAAAACTAATTAGAATGGCAGGAGGAAAAATGTCCGCAAGACAAAAGATGATTAACTTAATGTACCTCGTATTTATTGCAATGTTAGCAATGAATATGAGCAAAGAGGTTTTATCAGCTTTTGGTTTTATGAACGAAAAACTTACCGAAAATAATGTTTCTACAACAAAAAAAAATAATGAAGCTTATGCTAATTTAGCAAGAAAAGCGTCTGAACAAGCTGAAAAATTTGGAGAATTAAATATACAAGCTAATCAAATAAAGAATTACTCTGATAAATTTTACACATACCTTGAAGAGTTAAAGTTTAAAATGATAGCTGATATAGAAGATAAAACAGATTATGAGTCAATGGATAAAACGGAGTTTTTAGACGTTTACTTTTTTAAAGGAGATGCATATACTAAAGAAGGTCAAGAGTTTTTAGATAAAATTAATAATTACCGAACTAACCTGATTGATATATTAGGTGAAAATAGCAAATTTGCATCTACAATAAAAGATAGATTTTCTACTGAGCCAGTTGTAAATAGTAAAACAAAAAACAAAGAAGAATGGCTAAAGGCTAGATACGAAGGTTTTCCTTTAGTAGCCTCTTTAACAAGTTTAACACAAATACAAGCTGATATTAAAAACACAGAAGCAGATATTATAACTTCTTTATTAGGAGGTAAATTAGAAGAAGCATTATCATTAAATAACTATAAAGGAATTGTTGCTTTAGATAAAAATGCATATTTCGCAGGTGAAAAGGTTACAGGTAAAATTGTTTTAGGACGTTATGATGCTACTATGGTTCCTGATAACGTAATTTTAAACGGAAAAGATTACGAAAATATTCAGTCTGGACAGGTAATTATAGATATGCCTGCAGGTAATGTAGGTAATCATGATATTAAAGGAAAAATTGCATTTACACAAAATGGAGAAGTTGTAGAAGTACCTTTTGAAAACTCATATTCTGTAATACCAGAACCAAGTAATGCAGTAGTTTCTGCAGATAAAATGAATGTAGTTTATAGAGGGTTGAGTAACCCTATTTCTGTTTCATTACCTGGTGTTGGTGATAATAATTTAAATGTTTCTGCTGCTGGTGGGAAATTAACAGGTAGTAGAGGTAAGTATATTTTAAGACCTGGAGGAGGTAAAATTGCAACGATTAATGTAAGTGCAAAATTAAGTAGTGGTAAAACTGTAAACTCTAAGGCTACTTTTAGAATTAAAGACATACCTGCTGCAATGGGCTCTGTTCGTGGTCAATATGGAACTGTAAGAATGCCAAAATCTGGTTTATCTAGAACATCAATCTCTGCCGGATTACCTGATTTTGAATTTGATTTAACAATTAAAGTTCAAAGTTTTAAAATAAAAGTGCCTGGACAATTAACAATAAATGTTAACGGTACTACTTTAAATGCCGCTGCTAAAAAGGTATTGGCAAAAGCTAGAAGAGGAGACCAAATTAATATTTTTGGTATTAAGGCAACTGCTAATGGCGTACCAATAAAAAAAGTATTGCCTGTAAACATAGAAATTTCTAATTAGTACAAAAGAATAAAATATGTATAAAAAAGTTTTCATATTATTTATAACCCTTTTACCTTACAGTTTAGTAAATGCGCAAGTAAATATTCTAAATGCAAAATCTGTAGATCAAATTGGAGTTAAAAGCAAGCAACAATTAGCGGCTGATAATGACAGACCAATACCTTATGGTTATGTAGATGATAGAGATATACTATGGTCTAAAGTAGTTTGGGAATTTATCGATTTAAATCAAAAAATAAATTTACCATATTATTATCCAATAGACACTACAAACACTCCAAATAGGAGGTCTTTGTTTGATACTCTTTTAAAAGGGATTAGGCAAGGTAGAATTAAAGATGTCTATACAGATTCTTTTTTTACAACAAAAATGACTCAAGAAGAGGTAGAATCTCTTTTAGTAGATAAGAGAGAAGTTGATGGGTATACTGATTTATATAGTTTAACTTCACAAGATATTTTAGGTTATAGTATAAAAGGAATGTGGTATTTTGACAAGCGTCAAGGAGAATTAAAATATAGATTACTAGCTTTAGCACCAATGGGAAAAGATGTGCAAACAATAGGTGTAGAGGGCGTGGAAGAAGATCAAACTTTGTACGAGTTGTTTTGGGTGTTTTTTCCATCAGCAAGAGATGTTTTATATGATGCTAAAGTATTTAACCCAATGAATGCCTCTCATCCAATATCATTTGATCACATGTTAAATGCAAGAAGATTTAACTCAGTCATTGTTAGAGAAGAAAACATCTACGGCAACAGAGCTATAGAAGACTATGTTAGAGGGAATTCTTTATTCCAGTTGCTAGAAGCAAACAAAATAAAAGAAGATATTAGAAATAGAGAAATGGACATGTGGAATTATTAAAATCTCACCTATATTTTATAAAAAAAAACGTTTGCGAAAGCAAACGTTTTTTTATGGGTATCTATTTTTATAAACACGTTGAAAAAATCAAATAAAAAACTTCCTATTTTTGTGGCATGAAAGTAGATTATATAATTGTAGGTTTAGGCTTGGCAGGCTTAGCTTTTGTAGAAGAATTGATCAACGCTCAAAAAACTTTTATGGTTTTCGAGGACAACTCTCAAACCTCTTCTTTAGTGGCTGGAGGGGTTTATAATCCTGTAATTTTAAAAAGATTTACCCCGGTTTGGAACGCTACAGAACAATTAGCAGTAGCACTTCCATTTTATGATGCATTAGAAAAAAAATTTAACAAAAAGTTTGATCAAAAATTTATCACAAAAAAAGTATTTAAATCTATAGAAGACCAAAATAATTGGTTTACAGCCTTAGATAAACCCAAATTAACTAAATATTTAGATAAAAAATTAGATAAAAATAATTATGATGGTGTAATAGCCCATTATAATTTTGGCAATGTCAAAGAAACAGGAAGAATAGATACTTTAAAGTTAGTAGAAATTTATAGAAACTACCTGTTAGAAAACAAATGTCTGATAAACGAGCATTTTAAATATGATCAATTAGATATTTTAGAAGAAACACTAAACTACAAAGATATAAGTGCAACTAAAATTGTTTTTGCAGAAGGTTTTGGTGTTAAAAAAAATCCTTTTTTTAATTACTTACCACTAAAAGAAGCCAAAGGAGAATTGTTAACCATACAAGCACCAGCATTAAATATTGATTTTTTATTAAAATCTACACTGTTTGTGCTTCCTTTAGGAAATCATTATTACAAAGTAGGAGCAACTTTTAATTGGAAAGATAAAACCTCTAAACCCTCTGAAGAAGGTAAACAAGAATTGGTAGAAAAACTAGAAAAAGTTATAAGTGTACCTTATAAGATCGTAAACCAAACAGCAGGTATAAGACCTAGTGTAAAGGATAGAAGACCTATGGTTGGTGTGCATCCAAAACATAAGCAATTGTGCGTTTTAAATGGTTTGGGTACTCGTGGTGTAATGATTGCACCCACAGTTGCAAAGAGTTTGTTTTTACACTTAGAACAAGGTAAAGAATTAGACAAAGAAATAGATATTAAACGATTTATTTTTTAAAACTAACAAACATATTTATCCAAAGAATTCTAGACAAACGCAAATTTACAGGCGCTAAAACAATAAGTGTAATAATAATTGCTGCAAAAGATTGTAATAAAGAGAAACCAAAAAATAAAGAAGAAATTATAAAAGTAGCTACAGAAAGTGCTACTGTAATTCCGTAATTTACATACATAGCTCCATAAAAAAATGAAGGTTCCATCATGTATTTTAAATTACACTTTGGGCAATGTGTATGCAATTGTGTAATTTTTGTTGGATGAAATGTGAATTTATATTTAAAAAATTCACCCTCATGACATTTCGGGCATTTGCCATTTACTATGCTATATATTTTTGTTCCTTTTTTAAACATCTGTACCTTAAAAATTATCTACTTTTGCAAAGGTAAATTTTTTACACCTTTAATTAAGTAACAATCATTACATTTCATGTTAAACGTACATAATTTAACAGTTTCATTTATGGGAACTGATTTATTTTCAGGAATAACCTTTAAACTAAATAAAGGAGATAGAATTGGTTTGATTGGTAAAAACGGCGCCGGAAAATCTACATTACTTAAAGTATTATCTCAAGATATAGAAAGTAGTGGTGGTACTATGGCTTTTGATAAAGATGTGCAAATTGGGTTTTTAAGACAAGACATAGATTTTGTAGAAGGCAGAACTATTTTAGAGGAAGCCTATCAAGCTTTTGAAGAGATTAAACAAATCGAACTGCAATTAGACGAAATTAACAAGCAATTGGCAGAAAGAACCGATTACGAAAGTGAAGGTTACACCCAGTTAATACACGATTTAACAGAAAAAACAGAACGTTACGAACTTTTAGGAGGATACAATTATCAAGGAGATACAGAAAAAATATTACAAGGTTTAGGTTTTCAAAGAGAAGATTTTGATAAACTAACAGATACTTTTTCTGGTGGATGGAGAATGCGAATCGAATTGGCAAAATTATTATTGCAAAATAATGATGTTTTACTGTTAGATGAACCCACAAACCACTTAGATATCGAATCTATAATTTGGTTAGAAAACTTTTTAAAGTCTTATGCAGGTGCAATTGTATTAGTCTCGCATGATAAAATGTTTTTAGATAATGTAACCAACAGAACTATAGAAATCTCTTTAGGACAAATTTACGATTATAAAAAACCTTACTCAGAGTTTTTATTATTAAGAGGAGAAATTAAAGAAAAACAATTACAGGCACAGAAAAATCAAGAAAAAGAAATAAAACAAAAACAACAATTAATAGATAAATTTAAAGCAAAAGCAAGTAAAGCATCTATGGCACAATCTTTAATGAAACAACTAGATAAGGTTGAGTTGATTGAGGTAGACCAAGATGATAATCAAGCGATGAATGTACGTTTTGCAGTTTCTAAAGAACCTGGTAAAATTATTGTAGAGGCAGAAAATTTATCAAAAAGTTATGGTGATAAACACGTTTTAGAAGGTGTAGATTTATTGATAGAACGAAATAGCAAAATTGCTTTTGTTGGGCAAAATGGTCAAGGAAAATCTACCTTAGCAAAAATGATGGTAGGTGAAATTCCTTTTGAAGGCCATTTAAAATTAGGCCATAATGTACAAATAGGGTATTTTGCTCAAAATCAGTCAGAACATCTACCACCAGAAAAAACGGTTTTAGAAATCATGGAAGATGCTGCTACAGATAGTAACAGAATGCGTGTTAGAGATATGTTAGGTTCGTTTTTATTTGGTGGAGATGCAGTAGATAAAAAAGCAAAAGTACTTTCTGGAGGAGAAAGAAATCGTTTGGCGTTGTGTAAATTATTATTACAACCTTTTAATGTTTTAATAATGGATGAGCCTACAAACCACCTAGACATAGCCTCTAAAACTGTTTTAAAAGAAGCTTTAAATAATTTTGATGGTACTTTAATTGTGGTTTCTCACGATAGAGAGTTTTTACAAGGATTAACTACTACAGTCTACGGTTTTAAAGACAAAGAAATTAAAGAATATTTAGGTGATATCGATTATTTCCTAGAACAACATAAGATGGAAAGTTTACGAGATGCAGAAAAGAAAACCGTTGTAAAAGTTGCCAAAGATACTTCTAAAAAAGAAGCACATAAATTATCCAGAGAACAAGAAAAAGCCTTAAAAAAACTAAACAACAAACTTTCTAATATAGAAACAGAAATAGCCGATTTAGAAACCGAAATCGAAAAAATTGATTTAGAATTGGCAAAAAACTATGATGAAGTTTCTTCGAGACCTAATTTCTTTGAAAAATACAAAGCTAAAAAAGCAAAAGTAGAGACTTTAATGGAGCAATGGGAGCAATTAGAAGACCAGATTTCTAATTTCTCCTAACTTTTTTGTGTGAATTAGCAATTTTATTTTAAGCAAATAATCTAGTAAATAAAAACCTGTTAAGTTTTAAAACTTAACAGGTTTGTTTTTTATTTAAAAATTAAAAGATTAATTTTCTTTTCTAGGTTCTCTTGGTTTTCTGTCATCACGTCTGTTGTCTCTTCCGCGATTATCTCTACCTCTGTTGTTATCTCTTGGGGGTCTAGCAACATAACCTTCGGGTTTTGGTAAAAGTGCTTTTCTAGAAACTTTTTCTTTACGTGTTCTAGGATCTATACCAAAATATTTTACATCTAAAACGTCGCCCATTTTAACAACGTCAGAAACATTGTCTGTTCGTTCCCAAGCTAATTCAGAAACATGTAATAAAACTTCGTTTCCTGGAGCCTCTACATATTCTACAACAGCACCAAAATCTAGCATTTTAATTACTTTTACTTCGTAAACGCTACCCACTTCTGGTTTAAATAACATTGATTCAATTCTAGCAATTACCTGCTCAATTCCTTCTGGTTTTGTACCTAAAATTTCTATAATACCTTCTTCAGTTACAGCGTCTTCAGTAATTACGATAGTAGTTCCTGTTTCTTTCTGTAATTCTTGTATGTGTTTTCCACCTGGACCAATAAATGCACCAATCATATCATTAGGAATACGTCTGGTAATCATTTTTGGAGCATGTGCTTTAACATCTGTATTTGGTGCAGCAATAGTATCTGTTAACTTCTCTAAAATATGTAAACGACCATCTCTTGCTTGTTTTAGTGCATTTACTAAAATTTCGTAAGAAAGACCTTTTACTTTAATATCCATTTGACAAGCAGTAATACCATCTTCAGTTCCTGTTACTTTAAAGTCCATATCTCCTAAATGATCCTCATCACCTAAAATATCAGATAAAACTGCATAACGATCACCATCAGAAATTAATCCCATAGCAATACCCGATACAGGTTTTTTTAATTGAACACCAGCATCCATTAATGCCATTGTACCAGAACAAACTGTTGCCATAGAAGAAGAACCATTAGATTCTAAAACTTCACTTACAACTCTAACTGTGTAAGGGCAATCAGCAGGAATCATTCCTTTTAAGGCTCTTTGTGCTAAATTACCATGACCTACTTCTCTACGAGATGTTCCTCTTAAGGGACGTGCTTCACCTGTACAAAAAGGAGGGAAGTTATAGTGTAAATAGAAAGTTTCTTCACCTTCGTAAGAAGCCATATCTATTTGGTTTGCTTCTCTAGATGTACCTAAAGTTACAGTTGCTAATGCTTGTGTTTCTCCTCTTGTAAAAATAGAGGAACCATGTGTAGATGGTAAATAATCTACCTCACACCAGATAGGTCTAATATCTGTAGTTTTACGTCCGTCTAAACGTAAACCTTCTGCTAAAGTTAATTCTCTAACAGCATTTTTTTGTGCTTTGTTAAAATATTTTCCAATTAAACCACCAAAATCTGCCAATTCTTCTTCAGAAAAAGTAGCTGTAATTTCTTCTTTTACAGCAGCAAAAGCTTCAGAACGTTCTGCTTTAGAAGTCCCTTTTTTAGCAATTGCATAACATTTATCGTACGCTAAATCATTTATTTTTTTAGCTAAATCTTCATCTTCTCTTTCTGGTTCGTACTCACGAGTTTCTTTTTTACCAAAAGCCTCTGCTAAACGAACTTGTGCAGCACATTGTACTTTAATAGCTTCGTGTGCAAATTTAATAGCGTCTGCCATTTCTTCTTCAGAAATCTCATCCATTTCACCTTCTACCATCATCACAGAATCTGCAGAAGCACCAATCATCATATCAATGTCAGATTCTTCTAACTGTGCTCTGTTTGGGTTGATAACGAACTCGCCATTTACTCTTGCAACACGTGCTTCAGAAATTGGAGTTTCGAAAGGAATGTCTGATAATTGAATAACTGCAGATGCAGCTAAACCTGCTAATGCATCTGGCATTACATCTTCGTCATGAGACATTAATTGTATCATCACTTGTGTTTCTGCATGGTAATCTTTTGGAAATAATGGACGTAAAACACGATCTACTAAACGCATTGTTAATACTTCGCCATCACTTGGTCTTGCTTCTCTTTTAAAGAATCCTCCAGGATAACGTCCTGCAGCAGCAAATTTTTCTCTATAATCTACTGTAAGTGGTAAAAAATCAACATCACTTTGTTTGTAGTTAGATACTACAGTACATAATAACATTGCTTTACCCATTTGAACAACAACAGAACCGTGCGCTTGTTTCGCTAATTTACCGGTTTCTAATGAGATGGTTCTTCCATCTCCAAGGTCTATAACCTCTCTAAATACTTTTGGAATCATAAAATTTTAATTCTAAATTTTTAATTTGTTTGTTGTTGCGTTGTTGTTTTGTTGTGTGTTTTCCAATGGAAATTCAAAAATGCTGTTACTATTTTTGATTTTTTATATATAGTCTGTTTGTTAGGCAGAATATATTTTTGTTTGTTTTTGGGGTAACCCAAAAGAATTTTAAACAAAAAAAGAGGCGCGTTTATAGCTCCTCTTTTTTAGTGTAAGAATTATTTTCTAATTCCTAATTCTTTAATAATTGCACGNTATCTTGCAATATCTTTTTTCTTTAGATAGTCTAACAAACTTCTACGTTTNCCTACCATCATTACTAATGAACGTTCTGTATTATAATCTTTACGATTGTTTTTTAAATGCTCAGTTAAGTGATTAATTCTGTGCGTAAATAACGCAATTTGCCCTTCTGAAGAACCCGTATCGTTTTTTCCTTTACCGTGTTTTTCGAAGATGCTTTCTTTTACTTCTTTAGTTAAGTACATGCCAATATTATTTAAATGATTTTTATGTATTTCAACAGATTTTCTATTGAAAGTGCAAATATAGGATTATTTTTTTATTAAAAAACTTTAATAGCTTACTATTTTATAGTCTAAATTGCTGTTTTTAAGTAAACTTAGATACCAAATTAAAAAAGTTTATGGTAAATATATAGGCTTGTATTTTTCGACATACATACCAAGTGTTTGTTTTTTTATAAAAATTCATAAATAAATAGCTCTTTATTGCTTTATTTTTAACAAATTGTAAATTTTTGTATATTATTATAAATTAAATTTGTATATCTAAATTTAATATCTAGATTTGTAACTCAAAATAAAGAGCATAAAATGTCAAATAACAATTTTACTCGTTTATATTTTTACTTTTACTTTTTTAGTAAGAGGAGAGACTTTGTATCATGTTGTTAAAAACATTTCTAAAATATAAAGTCTCGAATTTACTTCGAGGCTTTTTTTTTGATATAATTTAAAAAGTTTGAAAAAAATTATCGCCATACAAGGAGCTCAAGGCTCAAACCACCATAAAGTTGCAAAAGACTTTTATGGAGACAACATTCAATTAATAGAATGTATGTCTTTTGATGCTTTGGTAGATAGCTTGTTAAAAGGAGAGGCAAGTCTTGGGGTAATGGCTTTAGAAAATACTATTGCAGGTTCAATTATACCTAATTATGCTTTAATTGATAGTAATAACTTACATATTATAGATGAAGAGTATTTAAATATTCACCATCATTTAATGGCTTTAAAAGGTCAAGATATTTCAGATATTAAAGAAGTTTGGTCGCATCCAATGGCATTGTTACAATGTAAAGAGTTTTTTAAAAACCACCCACAAATTAAATTGGTAGAAGATGTAGATACTGCTGAGGTTGCTAAAAGAATTGCCAAAGAAAATTTAAAAGGCATTGCTGCAATTGCACCAAAAATTGCTGCAGATATTTTTGGTTTGCAAGTTTTAGAAGATGAAATTCAGACGATTAAACAAAATTCGACAAGATTTGTAATTGTACAAACTACGGAACCCAATCATAGAATAAATCAAATAAATAAAGCGTCTTTAAAATTTCAATTAGACCATAAAAGAGGAAGTTTAGCAACTATTTTAAATGTACTAAGCGATTGTAAAATGAATTTAACTAAAATTCAATCATTGCCCGTAATAAAAACTCCTTGGAAATATTCGTTTTTTGTAGATATTACTTTTGACGATTACAAAGATTATCAAAAAGCAGAGTCAATTATAGAAATAATAGCAGAAGAATTTAAGATTTTAGGAACTTATAAAAGTGGTAGAAAATGATAGAATCAGCAAAAAGATTAAATACCGTTAAAGAATACTACTTCTCAAAAAAATTAAGAGAAGTTAGGGGGTTAATGGCTGCAGGAAAACCTATTATCAATATGGGAATTGGTTCACCAGATTTAAAACCGCCAACAAAAGTTTTAGAAGCTATTCAAGGGAGTTTAAATGATGTTTCGGCACACAAATATCAATCTTATCAAGGATTACCTGAGTTAAGAAATGCCATCACTAATTTTTATAAAAATAAATTTTCTGTGCTTACAAATCCAGAAAATGAAGTGTTGCCATTAATGGGAAGCAAAGAAGGGATTATGCATATTTCTATGGCTTTTTTAAATGAAGGTGATAAAGTTTTAATTCCAAATCCTGGATACCCAACCTATACCTCTGTTACAAAATTAGTAGGTGCAGAACCCTTGTTTTATAATTTAAGCGATGCTACAAATTGGCAACCTAATTTTACAGAATTAGAGCAACAAGATTTAAGTGATGTAAAAATAATGTGGGTAAACTATCCACATATGCCAACAGGTACTAATGCAACTTTAGAAACTTTTGAAAAGTTGGTTGCTTTTGGTAAAAAGCATCAAATTTTAATTATTAATGACAATCCATACAGTTTTATTTTAAACGATAACCCAATAAGTATTTTACAAGTAGCAGGGGCAAAAGACATTGCTTTAGAGTTAAATTCTTTAAGTAAAACCTTTAATATGGCTGGTTGGCGAGTTGGGATGGTTTTAGGAAATGCCAATTTTATCAACGAGATTTTAAAAGTAAAATCAAATATGGATTCTGGGATGTTTTACGGTATCCAAAAAGGAGCTGTAGAGGCTTTGCAATTGTCTGATAATTGGTTTGTAGCACAAAATAAAGTGTACCAAGAACGCAGAAAACTCATTTGGCAATTGGCAGATAAATTAGATGCAAAATACAGTAAAAATGCAACAGGTTTATTTGTTTGGGCAAAAATTCCTGAAGGAAAAAAATCTGAAGAAGTTACAGATGCAGTTTTATACGATAAAGATATTTTTATAACACCAGGAACTATTTTTGGTTCTCAAGGCGAAGGTTATATTCGTTTTTCGTTATGTGTAACAGAAGAAATCATAAAAGAAGCAATAAATAGGCTATAAGTCATAAGCTTTTAGCTTAAAGTATTATCAATATGAAAAATATATTTTGCATCGGCATTGGTTTAATTGGAGGAAGTTTTGCGATTGATATTAAAAACTACAACCCAGAAGTTATAATTCATGGTATTAGTAGAAAAGCCGAAACCTTAAATAAGGCATTAGATTTAAATCTAATTGATAAAAAAGCAACTTTAGACGATCTTGAAAATGCAGATTTGGTAATTGTGTCTATTCCTGTAGATGCCACTGTAAAATTACTACCAACTATTTTAGACAAAATATCAGATAACACTTTAGTGGTAGATGCAGGTTCTACAAAAGAGGCTATTTGTAAAGAGGTTGAACATCATAAAAGAAGAAGAAACTTTTTAGCATGTCACCCAATTGCAGGAACAGAAAAATCTGGACCCACAGCAGCAATTTCTGGCTTATATAAAGGGAAAACCAATATTATTTGCGAAGTAGAAAAAACAACTTTTAAATTACAAGAAAAAGCTTTAGAGCTTTTTAGAGCTATTGGAATGCGTATTCGTTATATGGACCCAGTTTCTCATGATAAACATATTGCGTATGTTTCGCACCTATCTCACATAAGCGCATTTATGTTAGGTAAAACAGTAATTAATAAAGAAAAAAACGAGCGCGATATTTTTGATATGGCAGGTTCTGGTTTCGAATCTACAGTTCGTTTAGCAAAAAGTAGTCCAGCAATGTGGACCCCAATTTTTAAGCAGAATAAAGAAAACGTAATAGAAACTTTAGAAGAATACATTAGCAATTTGCAACATTTTAAAGAGTTGATGCAACAAGATAATTTCTCCGAAATTTTTAACCAAATGGAGAACACAAATTATATAAAACAAATTTTAAACGGCATAAAATAATAGCCAAAATAAGTAGAAAAATGAAGAATACAGCAGCATTAAGAACATGGTTGGATGATATGAAACTTGAACATCCACTAGTAATAGCAGGGCCTTGTAGTGCAGAAACCGAAGAACAGGTTTTAAAAATTGCGCACGAATTAAAAGATTCTGATGTAAACTATTATAGAGCAGGAATTTGGAAACCAAGAACAAGACCAGGAAACTTTGAGGGCGTTGGTGCCTTAGGTTTAGGTTGGTTAAAAAAGGTAAAAGAAGAAACAGGTATGAAAACCTGTACTGAAGTTGCCAATGCTGCGCACTGTAAATTAGCATTAGAAAATGATGTAGATTTATTATGGATTGGTGCAAGAACTGCAGTTTCTCCTTTTATAATGCAAGAAATAGCAGATGCCTTACAAGGGACTGATAAAATTGTATTGGTAAAAAACCCTATAAACCCAGATTTATCATTATGGTTGGGTGGTATTGAAAGATTATATACCGCAGGAATTAAAAATTTAGGAGCAATTCACAGAGGCTTTTCCACCTATGAAAAAACCAAATATAGAAATGTTCCAGAATGGCAAATAGCTATTGAATTTCAAAATCGTTTTCCAGACTTACCTCTAATTTGTGATCCATCGCATATTACAGGAAATAGAGAAATGATTTTTGATGTTTCGCAAGCCGCTTTAGATTTAAACTTTGATGGTTTAATGATAGAAACCCATTGGGATCCAGATAATGCATGGTCAGATGCTGCACAACAGGTTACACCTACAAAGTTAAAGCAGATTATGGAAGATTTAAAAATCAAGAAAACCACAGAAACTGCCCCAGAATACAGAGAGTCTTTAGAGAATTTAAGAGCTCAAATTAATGTGGTAGATGAGCAATTAATTCAATTGTTAGCAAAACGCATGCAAGTTGCTGACAAAATAGGCGAATTAAAAAAAGAAAAAAATGTAGCTGTTTTACAATCTAGACGTTGGAATGAGATTTTAGGAAACATGGTTTTAGAAGGGAGTAGCAAAGGTTTAAGCGAAGAATTTGTTTTAAAAATGTTTAAAGCAATTCACCAAGAATCTATCAATCATCAAGAAAAAATTATTAACGGGTAATTTATGCTGAACTCGATTTAGTATTTTTTTATCAAAACTATTAGCCACAAATTCGTAAATAATTATCGAATTTGTGGCTTTTTTTGTGCGTTACCACAAGGGTCAGGCTTTCGTTACTCGCTTTTTTTGTGAACAACAAAAAAGAGCTCAAACAGGTCACTCAATCCTTAACGCGTATGGCAAACTAAAAAAAGGAAGTTTGTAAAACGAACTTTTATCATATTTTCAGACCCTTCAGGTTTTAAAAACCTAAAGAGTCTTCTTTGTTAGTTTAATAAAGTAAACTTTTAACACACTATTACTTCGAATCAAATTTTTTTCAGAAATTTTGTATCCAGAAGTTTTCTCAATTTTAACAAGTTCTCGATACAATTTTCTCAAAAAAATCGAAAATCACTCGAACTGACATCCAAATAATTACTTAAAATTCTGCATCTTTGTAATAATGACAGGAACAGTATACAAATCTACAGGAAGTTGGTATTTTGTAAAAGATACTTTAGGAAACTTTCATAAATGTAGAATTAAAGGCAAATTCAGAATCAAAGGCATTAAAAGTACCAACCCAATTGCAGTTGGCGATCAAGTGCAATTTGATATCGAACAAAAAGGAGATGAAGAAACAGGAGTCATAAAAAAAATATTAGATAGAGAAAATTTTATTGTTCGTAAATCTGTAAACCTGTCTAAGCAAACACATATTATTGCTGCCAATATAGATCAAGTTTTTTTATTAATCACCATAAATAATCCACCTACATTTACCACATTTATAGACCGTTTTTTAGTTTCTGCAAGAGCCTACAGAATAGACGTAATTTTAGTATTTAATAAAATAGACGCCTACGAAATTGAAGAACGAGCAGAAATTTTATACCTCAAAGATATTTACGAAGCTATTGGTTATAAGTGTGTAGAAGTATCTGCAACCGAAAAGAAAAACGTAACTACTGTAAAAGAAATGATGCAAGGTAAAACTTCTATGTTTGTAGGACATTCTGGAGTTGGTAAAACCACATTGGTAAACGCAATAGAGCCCAGTTTAGATTTAAAAACTAAAGAAATTTCAGACCAACACAAACAAGGGCAACACACAACAACCTTTGCAGAAATGTTCGATTTAAGTTTTGACGCCAGAATTATAGATACACCAGGTATCAAAGGTTTTGGAGTGGTAGATATGGATAAATACGAATTGGGCGATTATTTTCCAGAATTTTTTGCCCTAAAGCAAGACTGTAAGTTTAACAATTGCATCCATTTAAAAGAGCCACACTGTGCTGTAAAAGAAGCGTTAGAAAATGAAGAAGTTTCTTGGTCTCGTTACAAAAGTTACCTGCAAATTATAGAAGGAGAAGAAGAAACAGAACACTTTAGAACCGATATTTGGAACGAAGAAGATAATGACTGATTATGAAAATAGTAATTCAAAGAGTATCAAAAGCAAGCGTTACTATTAATGATGAAAAAGTTGCCAATATAAAAACAGGTTTATTGGTTCTATTAGGTATTGTTGCAGATGATAGTCAAAAAGATGTTGATTTTTTGGTTAGAAAAACTGCAAATCTGCGCATTTTTAATGATGAAAATGGCGTAATGAACAACTCTCTAAAAGACTGCGATGGAGAAGTAATAGTAGTAAGTCAGTTTACGTTACATGCAGCAACCAAAAAAGGAAACAGACCTAGTTATATAAAAGCTGCAAAACCAGAAATTGCTATTCCTTTGTATGAGAAATTCGTGTCAACTTTAGAAATAGAACTCGATAAAAAAGTACAAACTGGCGAGTTTGGTGCAGATATGAAAGTAGAATTGTTAAACGATGGCCCAGTAACCATCATTATAGATTCTAAAAACAAAGAATAAAGATTTGGATTTTATAGACATCCATACACATAAAAAACAACTTTCTGAAAACGTATTTTCCGTAGCAAATAAATATCCAGTTTCATTAGATTTTACTTCCCCTTTTTCTATAGGTATTCATCCTTGGTTTATCAATAAAAATAAAATTGAAGCAGAACTTATAATACTAGCCAAAAAACTACAACATAAAAATTGTGTGGCTTTGGGCGAGTGTGGTTTAGATAAAGTTATAAAAACCGATTTTGAGCTGCAAAAAACCGTGTTTAAAAAGCAAATTCAGCTTTCAGAAAAATACCAGAAACCTTTAATAATTCATTGTGTAAAAGCGTATCAAGACATTGTAGAGTTAAAAAAAGAGCTAAAACCAACACAAGTTTGGCTTGTTCATGGTTTCAATAAAAATTGGCAAGTTGCCCAAAGTTTATTAAAAAACGGAATTTTACTATCTTTTGGGACAGCTATGATCAACCATAAAAAATTACAAGAAGTGGTTGCAAAAGTGCCTTTAGAAAAACTTTTTTTAGAAACCGATGATAAAGACGATGCCATTGTAGAGGTTTACGTAAAAGTGGCAAAACTAAAAGGTGTGCCTTTGGAAATTTTACAGCAAAAAATCCAAGAAAATTTTAAACAATTATTTTTAAAAACAACTTAATGGGCATAAACACAAGTAAAACCTTCAAACTCTAAAAAGGCTATTTTGTAAGTCATTTTTTCATCATTATATCTAATTTCTCCACTTGTTTTTTCATCAGCAAACTCAAAATCCTCAATATAAATGTGATGTAAGAATCGTAGTTTTTTCTTTCCGTAAATTTTATATAAACTTTCTTTAGCGCCCCAAACAATGGTTAATTTACTAATTAAAGCATCATGGTTTGCAATGGTTTTATATTCTTCTATTGGCGTAAATTTATGCGCTATTTTTAAAATTTTATCTCGCTGTTTTTCAATGTCTATACCCACATGCAAATCATCAGAAATAATAATGGCAGTAAAAGTAAAAGAGTGGGTTATAGAAATGTGTTTACCATCTTTTAAATGTGGTTTTCCAAACGCATCATAAACTAAATCAAAATCTGTATAACCTACTTTTTTTAGCAAATGTCTAATACTTAAAAAACCTTTTTGGTGCAACTCAGACCTCATAGAATTTAAGCGAGTTTCACTTTTTTTAGAAAGTTGGGTGTTTTCTTTTAATTCAGCAATAGATTCTTCAATCTTCCAAATCAGTACTTTAGTGGTTTTGTTAACCGTTAATGTTTTGTAAAGAGCCATATATTTTAAAATCTAAGTCGTATCTTTGCACCTCTAAAAAATAGAATATAAAGATACAAAATATGAGCACAAATACAGCTTACGTACCATTTAAAGTAAAAGATATTTCTCTAGCAGATTGGGGAAGAAAAGAAATTGAGTTAGCAGAAGCTGAAATGCCAGGTTTAATGGCGTTGAGAGAAGAATATGGAGATGCACAACCTTTAAAAGGTGCAAGAATTGCAGGTTGTTTACACATGACCATTCAGACTGCAGTTTTAATTGAAACCTTACAAGCTTTAGGTGCAGAGGTTACTTGGAGTTCTTGTAATATTTTTTCTACCCAAGACCAAGCAGCTGCTGCAATTGCTGCAACAGGCACACCTGTGTATGCGTGGAAAGGAATGAACGAAGAAGAATTTGACTGGTGTATAGAGCAAACCTTATTTTTTGGCGAAGACAAAAAGCCATTAAATATGATTTTAGATGATGGTGGAGATTTAACCAATATGGTTTTAGATAAATATCCAGAATTGGCTGCAGGCATTAACGGATTATCAGAAGAAACTACAACAGGAGTTCATAGATTATACGAAAGAGTAAAAAACGGCACACTACCAATGCCAGCAATTAATATTAACGATTCTGTAACCAAATCAAAATTTGATAACAAATACGGTTGTAAAGAATCTGCTGTTGATGCAATTAGAAGAGCAACAGATATAATGTTAGCTGGTAAAAGAGTAGTAGTTTGTGGTTATGGAGATGTTGGTAAAGGTACAGCAGCTTCTTTTAAAGGTGCAGGTTCTATTGTTACAGTTACAGAAATAGACCCAATTTGTGCGTTACAAGCAGCTATGGATGGTTTTGAAGTTAAGAAGCTAGAAACAGTTATGGGGAATGCAGACATCATTATTACTACAACAGGGAATAAAGATATTGTAAAAGAAGAACATTTTAAAGGTGTAAAAGACAAAACAATTATCTGTAACATAGGGCATTTTGATAACGAATTAGATATTGCTTGGTTAAACAATAATTATGGCGATACTAAAGTAGAAATCAAACCTCAGGTAGATAAATATACCATAGATGGTAAAGATCTTATTATTTTAGCAGAAGGACGTTTGGTAAACTTAGGTTGCGCAACTGGGCACCCAAGTTTTGTAATGTCTAACTCATTTACCAACCAAACGTTGGCACAAATGGAGCTTTGGAACAATGCAGATGCTTATCAAAATAAAGTATACATGTTACCAAAACATTTAGATGAAAAAGTAGCAAAATTACACTTAGAAAAAATTGGTGTAGAGCTAACAGAATTACGTAACGACCAAGCAGAATATATTGGAGTTACTGTAAAAGGCCCTTATAAGCCAGAACATTACAGATACTAGACTTTAGTTTTTAGTTACTAATTCTAATAGATGTTATTATTTTTGCGCAGTCAAGAATCTAACTATAAAACTTAAAAACTCTTTCATTTGAACTGAATTTATTTCAGTTTCTTTGAAAGAGTTTTTTATTTGAGCGTTTTAATAGGCCGAAATTTATCTTGAGAAAAGATGAAATACGTACTCTTTTTATCTTTTTTCTGATTTTATTTCAGCATCTTCTATTGAGAGTTTCCTAAAATTAAAATTTGTTAATTACTTCTTTAAAATTAACATTTATCAATTCCTTTTTCTTGTAATTTTAAAGTGTGAAATTAGGAGAGACAAAATTGGTGCAAAAAACCAAAAAAAGTTACAGAGTTGCGCGTCCAAAACAGACGGGTTTTTCTAGTCCTGCCACACATTACACAGAACCCAGAATAGATTTAAACGACGTTTTAATAAACAATCCTTCCGCCACTTTTTACGTACGCGTTATCGATAATAGTTTTGCTGAATTTGATATTTTAGAGAAAGACGTTTTAATAATCGATAAATCTCTATCGCCTAAAAATAATCAGTTAGCTGTAATTGCAAAAGAAGGTGCTTTTCAAATTACAAGAATAGATACCAACTCTAAAGAAGAAATTCAACTTTGGGGTGTAATTACCTACATTATAAAATCTACTTTATGATAGCTTTAGTAGATTGTAATAGCTTTTATGCGTCTTGCGAACAAGTTTTTAGACCCGATTTACAAGGCAATCCAGTAGTAGTTTTAAGCAATAACGATGGTTGTGTTATTGCAGCCAATAAAGAAGCAAAAGCCTTGGCACATATACCAATGTTTCAGCCAGTTTTTAAAATTAAAGACATTTTAAAAGCGAATAACGTCACCTGTTTTTCTTCTAATTACACACTGTATGCAGATATGTCTCAAAGAGTAATGGATACGTTACGAGAATTTTCGCCAATGGTAGAAGAATATAGTATAGACGAAAGCTTTGTAGATTTATCACACTACCCAGCAGATAAAATTGAAGAAATTGCCCATAAAATAAAAAATAGTGTACATAAAAACACAGGAATTCCTGTTGGAGTAGGAGTAGCAAAAACAAAATCGCTCTCTAAAATTGCAAATAAATTTGCAAAGAAAATTCCAGAAAACAAAGGAGTTTTAGTAATAGACACCGAAGAAAAAAGAACCAAATTATTACAAGTAGCAAAAGTAAAAAATATTTGGGGTATTGGCCGTAAACACACCATTCGTGTAGAAAATACAGGAGCAAAAACTGCTTTAGATTTTGCAAATATGCCTTTGGCTTGGGTACGTAAAGAAATGACAGTTGTGGGAGAGCGTTTGTGGAGAGAGCTCAACAATTTTCCTTGCCATAATTTGGTAGACATTGTCAAACCCAAAAAAGGCATTGGTACAGCAAAATCTTTCGGAAAAAAATTAACAGACTACAGTATCATTTCAGAAGCTACCAGTTTTTACGTTGCAGAAGTGGCAGATTTGTTGCGTCAACAAGGTTCTGCAGCAGGTTGTATCGAAGTTTTTTTACACACCAATTCTTTTAGCAATCTAGATAATCAGTATCGCAATAAAATAATTATTACTTTAGATACGCCTACAAACAATACTATAAAATTAACCAAAGAAGCTTTAAAAGGGTTAAAAAAAATATACAAACCTGGGTATCGTTACAAAAAAGTAGGTGTTCATTTATTTCATTTAATTCCAGAAAACCAAGTGCAAATAAGCCTTTTTCATCAAGAGCATAAAGCAGAAAGTAAAAAACT
>P_2C_Liq_1_UnCtyDRAFT_1000351_pt1 | contig 19864 bp, 16 predicted proteins | sample Pon2CUnioCityCA_2_FD_10234 | JGI IMG/M metagenome (IMG submission 10234) | reverse complement strand
AAGCGTTCTTGGCTGTTTTTAGCCCCAAACATTGTGCAAGCACACGTTTGGCCATAAAAAAAGCCCTGATGCTGTGCATCAAGGCTTTTCCTTGTAGCGGAGGCAGGACTCGAACCTACGACCTTCGGGTTATGAGCCCGACGAGCTACCAACTGCTCCACTCCGCGTTATTGTGGGACAAATGTAAGCGAATTAGTCGACTCAAGCCAAACTATATTGATACAATCTTAATTACACTGAATCAGCTGAAGAACAGAGTGCTAGGCGTTTTCAGGGGGAAATCTTTTTAAAAAAAGGAGTGAACTTTGAATTATCAAGCGCTAAAGAGACGCTCTAAATGCGCGGAGCCTTGCTCTATTTCTGCCCGATTACATTGCTGTTTAATCTCCCCAGCTTGTAAAAACACCACGGTATCGCAGAGCTCCACCACCTCTTGCATGATGTGTGTAGAGAATAAAACCGTTTTATCCGTGGCGATGTTTTTGAGTAAAGCGCGAATTTCAATCAACTGAGCTGGATCTAAACCTGTCGTAGGTTCATCTAAAATGAGCACTTCTGGATCTGGAATCAACGCTGCGGCCAATCCGACACGTTGTCTATAGCCCTTCGATAAAGAACCAATTTTCTTATGCTGTTCAGGTCCTAAGACAGTTTGCTCTATTACGGTTGGGATTCGTTTCTTATCTACTTTGTACAATTGGGCCACATATTCCAAATACTCGCGCACATAAAGCTCGAGATATTGCGGATTGTGTTCCGGCAGGTAACCTAAGGACTGCTGCACCTGCAGCGGCGACGCAACTACATCTACTCCATTCACCACAGCAGTTCCGGAGGTAGGTAATATTGCACCAGTAATGATTTTCATCAGGGTACTTTTACCAGCACCGTTGGGACCTAGAAGTCCTGTGATTTGGCCTTTCTCAATGGTCAAAGTCACTTCGTTCAGCGCCTTTTGAGCACCGTAGTTCTTCGAAATATTTTTTAGCAGTATGCTCATGACTTAATACCCATCAAATCTAAGAAGAAGGCATATTCCATCGCAGTTTCCTTTAAACTTTCAAAACGGCCTGAGGCTCCGCCATGACCGGTTTCCATATTGCAATACATTAAGCAAAGGTTCCCTCCTATTTGTGCGTAATTTACGCAAGCGCGCCACCCACTTAGCTGGCTCCCAATACTGTACCTGACTATCGTGCAAGCCTGTGGTAATGAGCATGGCCGGATAGTCTTGTGCAGTTACATTGTCGTATGGACTGTAACTTTTCATGTAGTTGTAGCTGTCTTCATTATTTGGATTGCCCCATTCGTCATATTCCCCGGTTGTGAGCGGAATAGTTTCATCGAGCATGTAGTCACTACATCAACAAAAGGCACCGCTGCCAGCACCCCTCTAAAAAGATCGGGACGAAGATTTACCACTGTTCCCATTAATAAGCCTCCGGCACTGCCTCCTGAAGCCATTAAGGTCTCTGGAGAAGCATAGCCTTGTTCGATAAGGGTCTCCGCACAACTGATGAAATCCGTAAAGGTGTTCATCTTATCAAACATTTTACCGTTCTCATACCACGGTCTGCCGAGGTATTGTGATCCGCGAATGTGGGCGATGACGTAAACAAAACCGCGGTCTAGAAGGCTTAATCGGACACTAGAGAACTGCGGATCAACGGTGATTCCATAACTTCCGTACCCATAAAGCATGGTGGGATTAGGACCGTCAGAACGAAGTTTATCTTTTCGATACACGACAGACATCGGCACTTGCGTTCCGTCTGAGGCCGTGGCCCAAATTCGTTTCGTTTCGTAAAGTTTCTTATCATAACCACCCACCACTTCTTGTTCTTTTTGAACGGTTTTTTCTCCGGTCGTAAATCGTAATCAATAACACTACCCGGGGTCGTCATGCTTGTGTATCCAAAGCGCAAATGCGTTTGATCAAAGCCTGGATTATTTCCTAGATAGGCGGTATAGGTTTCTTCTTCGAACGGCAAATAGGTAGGTTCGCCACCCCAAGGTTGAATTCGAATGTTCGTTAAACCGTTAGAGCGCTCCTCCGTAACAAGGTAATCGCTGAAAAGCGCTATGTCCTCGAGATACGTGGATTCGCGATGTGGAATAACATCTTCCCAGTTTTCTATCGACGGTGCCGTCACGGGTGTGCGGACCAATTTAAAATTCGTCGCACCATCCGCATTAGTGCGAATGTAAAAATGATCACCAAAGTGGCTTAACCCATATTCCAATCCACGTGTACGTGGGTGGATCAACGCAAAGGTTGCCTCAGGCTGATCCGCTGGAATAAATCTGTGTTCATCGGCCATGGTAGAGCCGCTGCCAATGAAAATGTATTTCTTGCTTTTACTCTTGTAAACGAAGGTGCTGAACGTCTCGTCCTTCTCCTCGTAGACCGTACTGTGGGCGAATGTTTCTGCATTCCAGCGTTTGATTCGACAACTGCGCAAGGTCTCTAAATCCTTTACGGTATAAAAAAGGAAGTTGCCGTCTGCACTCCACGTTGATCCACCCGTACATTCAGTTTCGGAAATACGATCAATGGCCCCCGTTACGAGATCTTTTGTGTAGAGGGTGTAAATTCGTCTACTCACCGTATCCACACCGAACGAAATCTTCTGATTGTTGGGGTGCATGCTGAGTCCAGTGACCTGATAATAGTCGTGCCCTTTGGCCAATTCGTTGACGTCTAAAAGAACTTCTTCCTCAGCCTCCAATGATCCTTCTTTGCGGCAGTAGAGGGGATATTCAGAGTCTGCATTGAATCGTGTATAGTAGAAAAAACCGTCCAGCTCATAAGGAACTGAACTGTCGTCTTTTTTGATCCGTCCCACAATCTCCTCGTAAAGCCGCTCCTGCAATGGCTCAGTTGCCTTCATGATCTTTTCTCGATATGCATTCTCAGCATTGAGGTAGTCAATCACTTCAGGGTTTTCACGATCACGCATCCAATAATATTCATCCACACGCGTGTCACCGTGTGCTGTCATCTCGAATGGAACCGATTTAGCCAAAGGTTCGCCAGCAGGGTTTTGCTCAGTCATAGTACATTGGGTCAAAATGACCACAAAACTAAGGCTTAGTAGTGCCTTTTGTCGCATGGGGTCAGTATTTTAGAGGTTTACCAAATAGGTTCTCAAAGTACACAATATGAAGCATTCTATCCTAGTCCTAATCGGTTCCATTTTACTATTGAATTGTACCCGCCCGGAACGCAGTCTTGACTTGCAAGGACACCGCGGCGCAAGAGGACTCTTTCCTGAAAACTCATTGCTCGGATTTGAAAAGGCATTAGAGATTCCTGAGGTAAGCACGCTGGAATTGGACCTTTGTGTTACTGCAGATGATGAACTCATCATTTCGCATGAGCCCTGGCTAAACGAGCAAATTTGCACGATAAACGATACCTCAAGGCAAGGCAACACCTACAGTCTCTATAAAATGACCTACGACAGTATTCTGCAATTTGACTGCGGTTCAAAGGGGCATCCCGACTTTCCTGAACAGCAACTCGCTTCAATAAGCAAGCCGCTACTCAAGGAGTTGTTTGCGATGATTGACGAAAAGGGATTGCGCTGGCCCAACTTCAATATTGAAATCAAATCCGCCGCAAAGGAGATCATGTGTACCATCCTGGGCCAAAGAAATTTGCTGCGTTGGTAGTCGAAACACTCAATGAATTGAACGAAGCTTATCCTGAGGCGGATGTACTGAATAAAGTAAGTATTCAAAGCTTCGATCTTCGCGCACTTCGTGAGGTTCGCAAAACGGCTCTTCAAGTAAAATTGTGCCTCTTAGTAGAAAACACTGCCGATCCTGCAAAACAAATGGACAACTTAGGCTTTCCTGTTGACATCTACAGTCCCAACTTCGAATTAGTAACACCAGAGCTCATCGCGTGGTGCCACTTCAGACAAATTGAAGTAATTCCATGGACGGTAAACGAATTGGATGAAATGCAAGAATTAGTTGATATGGGTGTGGACGGGCTTATCTCAGACTATCCAGACCGCTTCAACTTACTGGTTTATTGACCCAGTTGAGTTTTTGCGCGCGCTATTCTTCCCAATCCTTCTTGCGAACCGCGGTGTTGTGGGTTAAAGCTCAAGGCCTGACGGTAATCCGCTTCGGCATTAGGTAAATCGCCCAGCAATTCAAAACAGTATCCTCGTCCATAAAGAGCTCGATGATTAACCGGCTGGATGGCTAGGGCTTGAGTGAAGTATTGACGCGCCTCAGCGTACAATTGCAATTGCAAATGAACGTAACCAATATTGAAGAAAGACTCTAAATCCTGCGGGTCCAATTGGGTGCATTTTGTAAAATCTTCCAATGCGCCGTTCCAATTCTGCTGGCCTAAATAAAACATCCCTCTGTTGTAAAAGTGCGCCCGAACCTCAGGTTGCAAGTCAATCAATCTATTAAAATAGCCCAACGCAAGGGGGTTGCCTAAACTGCTGTACAACACTCCAGACATATCCAAAGCTTCAATGTAGTCTGGCTTAAGATCGATGGCTTTCTGGAACCAGTCCAATGCCCGCGTTGTATCCTCGATGGCATCTCGCATGAGTAAACCTTTTAAATAGGTCGCCTCCGCATTTTTCGGCTCCATTTCGAGTACCTCATCTACTAAGGCTGCACTCTTCTCAAATTCTGTAACCACATGGTACAATTGAGCCATCTTTAGTCGACACGGTACATAACTGGGGTCCTCCTTCATGCAACGCACCCATGCATCACGACTCTGTCTCGTTTGGTTCGTAGCGAAACTAATGTCACCCCATAATTCTAATGCTCTCGTTCTACTGCTGTCCAATTCTAGAACCGCCGCCACGTCCGCCGCCGCATATTTCAAATTCTGGCGTTTCAAATACATGGAGGCACGGTATTCCAATGCCCCTAAATTATTTGGCGCTTCACGCAAAACAGCATTGATGCTGTCGATAGGATCCTTAACACTTATGGCTACGGATTCCGCCACATTTACTTCAGGTGAAACCGTAGATTCTTCAGGAGTACCACAACGCGTGAGTACCAGCAGTGTAAACGCAAACAGGACTAAGTTTTTCATACCTCAAAAATGCACCAAAAAAAAAGCCCCGCCAAGTGGCGGGGCCTTCTTATCAAATAAGATCGTTCTTATTAGAAGTTGTAACGGAAAGTTGCATTCCAAGTACGGCCAAATCCCATCCATACGTAGTTTGCTGTGCTGATACCATTCCATGTAGCATCACCGTCGGCAGCATGAATATTCGTATTAGACTCTGCAATGTACATTGTGTTCAACAGGTTATTAACGTTCAAACGCAATGAAGCCATATTACCAGCAAGCTCAAATCTTGAAGTAAGACCTAAGTCAATCAAGCTGAAAGATGGCAGTTGCAATGCACCCAAGTTATCAGGATTTTCAAAATCAGAATTGTTGATTGAGTAATCTGCGTACAATCCATCCACGTAACGAAGACCTAAATCCGCAGCAAACACTTTGTTGATTTTATAATCTGCACCTACAAACATGGTCGTTTGTGCAGCGTCACCCACTTTAGCACCTTCAGTATACAACGTAGTTGACCCGATCAATGCGTTGTTGTCGTCGTAAACTTCAGCTTCGAAGTTGTTCAAATATTTCCAGTCGCCCAATGAAGCCATAGCATTCAAACGAAGTTTGCTTGTAGCATTGTAACGCGCTTCTAGTTCAAGACCTCTGTGATTAACATCAATATCCTTAAACTGAGCAGTACCGTCGATACCGTTCAAATCAACACCACGTGAGATAAAGCGGTTACCCCAGTTTGTATTGTATACGTTTACGTTGACTTGCAAGTCGTTCGTGATGTAAGCGTAACCTAATTCAAACGACTGAATAATTTCGTTTTGTAAGTCAGGGTTGATGTTATTCGCGTATCCAGGGAAAACTGCATCAAACAATGGTTGACGTGCAATAAGACCTGCATTTACGAAAACGTTCATTTCTTCGTTCAAGTTGTAGTTCGCACCACCTTTAAGGTAACCACCAGTTAATGGTGCCCAATCTGAAATAGGGTTTGTTGGTTGATCAAAGTAGTCAATACGACGGTAGTTTTGCTGAGACCATCCCCCTTGCAATACGGCAGTCAACTTATCCTTGTCATTGTACTCAACCATACCATTAACGCCTGCCCATTGTACGCGGCCGATATTGTAGTAATCCATTTTAGGACCAGCTAAACCTGTATTAGCAAAAGGATTCGCTGCAATTTCAGTCTCAATAATCTGACCGTTAGAGTTTTTGTTACCCGTTGAATAGTACCCGTCTAATCCCATCAAATTGTTCAATACACGGTAGTGGTAACCCGTGTAATCACGTAGATCAATACCGGCACTCATCTTAAAGTTACCAGTAGTGTACTCTAAGTTAGAAATTACACCGTACCAGTTGTGAGAGTTCATTGAAGCGCGACGTACCAATACGGCACGGTTTACGTTACTATCACGGAATCCGTTTGAACCTATTCTCATTCCTGAGAAAGCAGAGATATCACCGGTGTATCCAGAAGTTGAAGCTTGGTTTTCTGCAACCAAAGCGTCGAAATCGATAAAACCGTCTGCATCACGAGCACCACGAGCACTAGCACCACCGTTCTCTACGTCTAAGTGCTGGTACAAGTCTTTTTGGTAAGGAAGGATATCCAAAGTTGAATTACGGAAGTTATTTCCACGAGGACCCGTACCACCACCACGACCGGCAGAACCGTATACAGAGGTAGCTAATTTTAGATCACTGTTGATGTCCCAATCCCAGTTCAAAGTAGCCAAAGGCTTGTTGTAGAAGTTACGACGCATAGAGAATTCTTGCTTCTCGCCATCGATAGTCATCATACCACCATTAGAATTCCAGCGTGGGTCAATAGCTCCATCATTCAAAGCCATACCACCTTCACCAAAGTAGTCGTAATCACGTAAGCTCACCCAAGCATCACGTTGATGGTGCCATTGTCCTGCACCTAAGAAAGAGAAGTTCAAGCTGTGGTTAGAACCTTTAGGATCGTAAGCTACAGCAGCGAAGTAGGTATATCCTTCACCTTGTGTATTGTATACGTATCCGTTACCCATCCAACGACTGATCAAGAATGAAGAAGCCCATCCTTTTTCATCACGGCCAGTGTTGTAAGAAACACCTGTTTTCATGTAGCCGTCATTACCTACACCAGCGGTAACTGTTCCACCTTCTTTGTTTTGAGCAACTTTAGTGAAGATACTTACCGTACCACCCACAGAAGGAACTGCCAAACGAGAGGCACCCAAACCGCGTTGAATCTGAATACCAGAAGCAACATCAGTAAGTCCTTGCCAGTTCGACCAGTACACCCAACCGTTCTCCATGTCGTTAACTGGTTGACCATTAATCAGGAACGAAGTGTTTCTTTGGTCAAAACCACGCAATGAAATACGAGAATCACCATAACCACCACCTTGTTTTGTGGCGTACACCCCTGGCGTATTGTTCATGATTTCAGGAAACTCAAGGTTACCTACTTTTAACGAAATATCAGAAGGTGATATCGTTGAAACCGCTACTGGGGTTTCGCGCACCTTTGCAATATCAATCACATCTGAAGTCACTGTGATCTCGTCCAACATGTTGAACAAGGAATCTGCTGAAGCAGCTGCGTCTTGCGCTGAAGCAGTGAAAACTGCAAACAGAGCACTTACAATTAGTAAAGCCTTTTTCATTTTGTTTTCTAAAATGGTTATTCACTTGTAAAATTAAAAAGCTTTAACATCCCTTTAACTATTGAATGTTAAGGAATGTTGAACTTTTTTCAACCACTTTTAAACAAAATAAGGCGCTGTTTTACAGCGCCTTATTGTAAGTATTCATCGAGTTTTTATCTACTCTGCGGCAGCTAAAACAGCCTTTATCTTAACTTCTACTTCCTCAGCTAGCTCTGGATTATCAACAAAAAGTTGTTTCACGGTATCACGCCCTTGTCCTAAACGAGTTTCTCCATAACTGAACCAAGAACCGCTTTTAGTCAAAATATCGTGCTCAACTCCTAAGTCAATCAGTTCACCTGCTTTTGAGATGCCCTGTCCGTACATAATGTCGAATTCAGCAAGACGGAAAGGCGGAGCAACCTTATTCTTTACCACTTTTACGCGAGTACGGTTACCCATAACTCTATCGCCATCCTTAATCTGCGTTGAACGGCGAATGTCCAAACGGACTGAGCTGTAAAACTTAAGTGCATTACCACCAGTTGTCGTTTCAGGGCTTCCGAACATCACACCGATCTTCTCACGCAACTGATTAATGAAAATCACACAACAATTCGTTTTACTGATCGTCCCTGTTAATTTTCTTAACGCCTGAGACATAAGTCGCGCTTGAAGACCCACACGGGCATCCCCCATTTCACCTTCGATTTCCGCCTTTGGGGTAAGTGCTGCGACAGAATCAACAATCAATATATCGATGGCCCCAGAACGAACTAGATTATCTGCAATCTCCAATGCTTGCTCACCATTATCTGGCTGAGAAACAATAAGTTCATCAGTATTTACGCCTAAACTCTCTGCATAGGTCCTGTCAAAAGCATGCTCCGCATCAATAAATGCGGCGATTCCACCTTTTCGTTGACATTCCGCAATAGCATGCAATGTTAGGGTTGTCTTACCTGAACTCTCTGGTCCATAAATTTCAACAACGCGCCCGGTAGGATAGCCTCCAACGCCCAAAGCGATATCTAAAGTTAACGATCCAGTAGGTATGGACTCTACCTCTATAACAGGCGCATCGCCCATCTTCATTACGGTTCCTTTTCCGTATGCTTTATCCATACGGTCCATAGTTAGTTTGAGTGCCTTGAGTTTGGCGTCTTTGTCTGCGCTCATAATCTTAGAATGCTAAAAATATTAGAATTTATACAAATGTAGAACTTTGTTTCAAACGACAAAGCCCTTTCTAATAATTTACACGAAGATTTTAAATTTTAATAATGGGCGAGGATTTGTTCCGTCGCTTCTTTGGTTTTCACTTTTTCTAAAACCTGTTCGATCACCCCCTGTTCATCGATGACATAAGTATGTCTATAGATGCCCTCGTATTCTTTGCCCATAAACTTCTTCCACCCCCAAGCTTCGAAAGCAAGAATAATGGATTTCTCTTCGTCGGCGATCAAATTATAATTCAATTCTTGTTTGGACGCGAAATTAAGCTGACGCTTTACTGAGTCTGCGCTTACGCCAACTACTTCAAAACCTTTTTCTGCTAAATCCGCATAGTGATCTCTAAAATTACAAGCCTCAACAGTACACCCGGGCGTACTCGCTTTTGGGTAGAAAAAGAGGATGACTTTTTTTCCTAAGAATTGGCTTGAATCAATGTGTTCGCCGTGTTGATTTATCCCGCTCCACGCAGGCGCTTGTTGTCCGATTTTTAATGCCATTGTTAATTCATTTTATTTCTCAACAACTCCAAGTTAGCTTTGTTTCATTCCAAAGTGACGTTGTTAGTACTAAATAGTTTTACACATGACCAAAGCGGAGAAAGTCCAATTCACCCTAGATGCGCTCGAGCGACTGTATCCAGAAACGCCTGTTCCATTGGACCATCAAGATCCATTTACGTTACTCGTTGCAGTAGTACTCAGCGCACAATGCACCGATGAACGCGTGAACAAGATTACGCCTAAACTCTTTGCGGTTGCTGATAATCCTTACGATATGGCGAAATTGACCGTAGAACAGATTGCAGAAATCATCCGACCCTGTGGTTTAGTCCCAATGAAGAGTAAGGGAATTCACGCCTTTAGCAATACCATCGTTAATGAATACGACGGCAAAGTGCCCGCAAGTTTTGAGGCACTAGAAGCTATGCCAAGCGTTGGCCACAAGACTGCTAGTGTAGTTATGAGCCAGGCCTTTGGTATACCCGCGTTTCCAGTAGATACGCACATTCAGCGACTGATGTACCGCTGGGGCTTCTCAAACGGAAAATCCGTAGAACAAACAGAAAGAGATGCTAAGCGGTTGTTTCCGAAAGCGTTATGGAACAAACTGCATCTACAAATTATTTTTTACGGAAGAGAATATAGCCCCGCAAGAGGCTGGAATTTAGAGAAGGATTTCATCAGTAAGACCATTGGTAGAAAGAGTGAAATTCAAAATTGGTATAAAGCACAAGAAAGGAAACTTAAGAAGAGCGGTTCGAGTAAGAAAGCTCGTAGATAGTTCCTATTTTTGGGCAACGAAAAAAATGAAAATTCCTCTTTATGGGTCGCGCATTTGAATTTAGAAAAGAACGGAAGTTTAAGCGTTGGGCAGGGATGGCAAAAACCTTCTCTCGCATCACCAAGGACATCATCATGGCTGTTAAGGAAGGTGGCGATAATCCCGATTCCAACTACAGACTTCGCATGCTTTTACAGAATGCAAAAGCAGCCAACATGCCAAAAGACAATGTTGAGCGTGCGATTAAAAAGGCCATGTCAAAGGACCAGGGAGACTATAAAACCATCATCTATGAAGGTTACGGTCCACACGGTATCGCTGTACTTGTAGAGACTGCAACAGACAATAATACCCGTACAGTTGCTAATGTTCGTTCATATTTCAACAAATGCGAAGGATCATTGGGAACCTCTGGCTCTGTAGAATTCATGTTCGAGCACAAATGCCATGTGAAAATAGCTGCAGGTGCTATTGATGTGGAAGAACTCGAATTTGAAATGATCGACCACGGCGCGGAAGACGTTTTTAAAGATGTCGAGGAAAAGGACGGCGAAGAAACAGAAGTGATCATGGTATACGGTCAATTCGCAGATTACGGGAACATCACAAAGGGTCTCGAAGAATTGGGGCACGAAATTATAGAATCTGGCTTCGAATACATCCCGACCACGACCAAAGAGGTTAGCGACGAACAAACTAAAGATCTCGAAAAGCTGATCGAAAAGCTTGAAGAAGATGATGACGTTCAAAACGTCTACACCACGATGCGTTAAGAAGAACACACAGCAATAAAAAAGCCGCTCGATGAGCGGCTTTTTTATTGCTTTTAAATGGCTTTTCGAAGCGAGCTTCGCTCAATCTGCGATTTCGCGTATTCAAGTGTAATATGAATTTCCTTGGCATCCAATCCCGGTGCATCAAACATATGATCCGTAAGAATGGCCTCACAAACACTGCGCAATCCGCGTGCACCCAGGCTGTATTCAAGCGCTATTTCAACAATATAGTCGTATACCTCTTCGTCAAACGATAAAGCAATATCGTCCATATGGAACAAATGCTGGTACTGTTTAACTAATGCATTCTTCGGTAAGGTCAAAATAGCACGAAGGGCTTTTTTATCCAACGGAGACATGAACGTTACAATAGGCATACGGCCGATCAATTCCGGGATCAACCCAAAACTCTTCAAATCTGAGGGAGTGATATAGCTCAAGACTTCATCTTCTTCGACATGATGACGTGTCTCCTTTGAATAACCCAAAGTAGCTGAATTCAATCGAGAACCAATTTTCTTTTCTATACCTACAAAAGCGCCTCCTGCAACAAACAAGATATTTGTCGTATCGACCTCAATGTACTTTTGATCCGGGTGTTTACGGCCACCTTTTGGCGGCACATTCACTTTCGATCCTTCTAAAAGCTTCAGCAAACCCTGTTGCACACCTTCTCCACTTACATCACGAGTAATGGATGGGTTATCTCCCTTGCGTGCGATTTTATCTATCTCATCGATAAAAACAATACCCACCTGTGCCTTCGGCAAATCGTAATCTGCCGCTTGAAGCAAACGGGTTAAAATACTTTCAACGTCCTCCCCTACGTAGCCTGCCTCTGTAAGTACAGTAGCATCTACAATAGTAAATGGTACATTGAGTAGTTTAGCGATCGTACGCGCCATTAAGGTTTTCCCTGTACCGGTATTCCCTACAATGACGATGTTAGATTTATCTACCTCGGGGGCGTCCTTTACCGGAACTAAACCAATTCTCTTGTAGTGATTATATACCGCAACAGCCATCGTTCGTTTGGCCTGATCTTGTCCGATAATGTATTCGTCTAAGTGTGCCTTAATCTGAGCCGGTGTAAAGTCAAATTCTGCTTTTCCAGCAACATCCAAAGGACTGCTTTGCGGCGCTTCACCGAGCTCCGTATGAAGGATGCCTCCAGCTTGCTCAACACAACGATCGCAGATGTGGGCATCCACACCTGCGATCATCATTTCTGCTTCGTTCTTACTGCGTCCGCAGAAAGAACAATGTATGTTGTTTTCTTCGCTCATTATTTAGCTTGACCCTTCCCTAATAGAATTTCATCTACCATACCGTATTCTTTGGCCTCACCAGAGGTCATCCAATAATCACGGTCAGAATCTGCTTCGACTTTGTCAAAAGGCTGTCCACTGTGATGGGCAATGATGCTGTACAATTCTTTTTTCAGCTTGAGGATCTCAGTCAATGTGATCTCCATATCTGAAGCCTGACCTTGCGCACCACCCATAGGCTGGTGAATCATGATGCGGCTGTGCTTCAGTGCGGAACGCTTTCCGGCAGTACCTGCGCACATCAAAACTGCACCCATAGATGCTGCCATACCTGTACAGATTGTGGCTACATCCGGATTTACAACCTGCATGGTATCATAAATACCCAATCCCGCATAAACAGAACCGCCTGGTGAGTTGATGTAAATCTGTATGTCTTTCTTCGCATCTGCGCTTTCTAAAAAGAGCAACTGGGCCTGAACGATATTTGCAACTTGATCATTAATTCCGGTACCCAAAAAGATAATGCGGTCCATCATCAAACGTGAAAAGACATCCATCTGTGCAACATTCATTTGGCGCTCTTCGATAATGTAAGGCGTCAATGAAGCATCAACGTATTGATCTACGTACATGCTGTTAATTCCAACGTGCTTTGTAGCGTATTTTTTGAATTCTTTTCCGAAATCCATGAAGTCTAATTTTTCTAAAGTGAAAGGTTGATTAAGCGTTTTCCGTTACCAATTTAATGAATTCATCGTAGGTAACTTCCTTCTCATCCACCTTAAAGTTTTCTTTGTAGTAGCTCAACAGTTTGGCGTTGTACACCTGATCATTGATACGACGTGCTTCTTCTTCGTTCTTCAACGCGTTTTCAGCGATGCCTTTCAGCATTTCGTCGTCCATGACTTGCTGCCCGTACTGTTGGAATTGGGCTTTAACCATACCTACTGTATGGTCTACGAGCTCTTCTTGAGAAACTGAAATCTCGCCCATTTGAATGACTTTGTTCTCAATCAATTGATAACGCAATCCACGTTCTGTTTTCTCCCAATCTGCCTCAATCTCTTCCGCTGAAACCGGCTTTTCACCCGCTGTTTGCATCCATTTTTTGAGGAATGTTACAGGCAGATCAAATTTGGTTTTATCTAAAAGGTATTCTGCCACATTGTTCAGGAAGTACTGATCCGATTCGTTCATGTACATGCGTTCTGCTTCTTCCTTCATTTTTTCGCGCATTTCCGCTTCGCTTGACACAACGCCTTCGCCATATACCTTGTCGAAGAACTCCTGGTTCATTTCAGCCGGCTCCATACGTGCAACGCTCTTTAGCTCGAAGTGGAAAAGACCCGTAGAAGCTTCTAATTGGGCATCAGTTACGCCCAAAAGACCTGCAACATTGTAGCCTTTTACAAAACTCTTGGTCGCTTCAACAGGAAGTACATCTCCCGTTGCCGCCTTACACCATTCGCCTTGCGCTTTTTTCGTTTTCAAGTTGGAACCCATGATTTGAGTATCCGCTTTCACGATACCGCCGTCTACAGCCGCGCCGTCTGCATCCACTTCTGTGAATGTACCGTGGAACATATCAGTGACCTCTGGACTTTCCGGCGCAGACATTTTTCCATAACGGTTACGAATGTCTTCAACATACGTGTCCAAAACCTTTTTATCTGCAACAACTTTAACTGCTTTGACCTTGTTTTTCTTCGAGATGCTTACCTCAAATTCTGGACTAAGGCCTAATTCGAACTGGAAATTGTAGGACCCTGGCGTGTCAAAATCTAAATCCGGCTGCTCGATCGGCATAGGATTTCCAAGGATATTCAACTTTTCATCAGTAATGTATTTGTAAATACTGTCTTGCAAGAGGTTATTGATTTCTTCAATCAATACGCCTTTACCGTACTGTTTTTTGATCAGGCCCATAGGCACTTTCCCTGGACGGAATCCCGGAATATTCGCACGCTTGCGGTAATTTTCCAATACATCGCTCACCTTCGTTTGGTAATCTTCTGGGGTGATCTCAATGTTCACTAATAGGTTTAGTGCGTCTACTTCGTTCTTGCTGATGTTCATTACTGTAGAATTAAATGTTGCAAAACTCCCTTCAAAAGGGGGTGCAAAGGTAAGTAACATTTTGCCTTTTACGGACTTATGTGAGACCCTTCGCGTTTGCATTCCTTTAACGTTCGAATTGCTGAAGCTTGGAACAAAGATTGTACCTTGCCTATTCTATGATTCAGAGACTTATGCAGCGTAAAAATCTCAAATATTTACTCCCGCTCGTCGTGGGGGCTTTGGTTGTTTTAGGGTTCAAATGGTTTGGGCCAGAGGAAGAAAAAGAGGCCGTGATCTTTTCGTTAGTGCGCGATGCATTGACGAATGTGCATTTACAACCTAAGGAGGTAGACGATGCACTAAGTGAAGAAGTGTACGAGAATTACCTGAACACCTTAGATTACAACAAACTGTTTTTGACGCAAAATGAGGTGGGCCAATTGGCTGCTTATAAAACGGAATTGGACAACCTCTTTCAGTTAGGAGATACCAGATTCTTCACGCTCAGCTACGCCTTAATCACCTATTCTATTGATGCTTCAAAGGAAATCTACACGCAGCTGCTTTCTGAACCTTTCGACTACACGGTAGACGAACGCATTGGCAATAATCCTGAATCGCGAACCTTCGCTCAAAATAATGAAGAGCATGTGGAGTTTTGGCGCAAACACCTTAAATGGCGCGTGCTGAACCGCATTTACGAAAAAGACCGTGCGCAAAAGGAGGATGCAGAAACCGACGAAACCGTAGAGTTAAAGTCTTTCGAAATGCTCGAAAGTGAAGCCCGTAAGAAGGAATTGGAATTGCAAAACGAATGGCACGATGACCTCATGGACGTCAGTCGACTGGAGTGGTTTGGCATGTATATGAACGCGTATTGCGAGGCATTTGATCCCCATACATCCTATCTCGCACCGCAGCAAAATGAAGATTTCGAATTGAGCATGACCGGTCAGTTTGAAGGAATTGGGGCCCAATTAAAACAAGACGGAGATTACATTACCATAGAACGAATCATCGTCGGCTCCGCTTGCTGGAGACAAGGCGATCTCGAAGCCGGTGATAAAATTTTAGCCGTTGCCCAGGGCGAAAAAGAGCCCGTAGATGTGGTTGGCTATAAAGTGCGTGATGGCATCAAACTCATTCGTGGCAAAAAAGGCAGTGAAGTGCGTCTTACGGTAAAAAAGAAAGACGGCGCTCGACAAGTCATCCCTATCATTCGTGATATCGTAGAAATTGAAAGCACTTTTGCCCGCAGTACCGTCCTAGAAGGTACCGTTTATGATAAAAAAACCGGTGAACGCCTTCAAGAAAGTACTGGAAAAACAGGCTACATCAGGTTGCCCAAATTTTACGTTGACTTCTACGATAAAAACAACCACAATGCTGCCGAAGATGTCAAAAATGAAATCATCAAGCTCAAAGAAGCCGGCGTAGAAGGAATGATATTAGATCTTCGAGGAAACGGTGGTGGCTCATTGCAAGCAGCCATTGAAATCGCAGGGCTCTTTACTGGAAATGGACCGATGGTTCAGGTGAAAAATTTCCAAAGCGGAACGCGTGCGAAAAACAACCGCAGCTCAACCGTGTATTGGGATGGACCGCTTGTGGTTCTGGTCAATGAATACAGTGCGTCGGCCTCAGAAATCGTGAGCGCAGCCCTCCAGGATCGCGGACGCGCTTTGATTGTGGGTCCTTCAAAATCCACCTATGGAAAAGGTACGGTACAAAACATGTTTGACTTTGATCGCGCCGTTCCTGCCTCATTGAACCAATTAAAACCCCTAGGAGCCATCAAAATAACTACGGAGAAGTTTTACCGCATCTCTGGAGGAACCACTCAACTTCAAGGTGTTACCCCTGATATTTCATTACCAGGAGCATACGACGGTATTGAAATTGGAGAAAAAGAGTACGAAAACGCATTGGCCATTGACTTTGTAGAAAAGGCAAATTACATGCCCCTAACGCAATGGGAAAAGCAATTCGCGAAAGCTAAAAAATCGGCACAAAAACGCGTCGCAGGGAACCCCTCCTTTGCAAAATATGAGGAGTACGCGGATTGGATTGCAGAAGGCGATAAAGACAAATGGATACCTTTAAATTACACGAACTACCTGGCTTTTCAGGATTCCATAAAAGCCGCGAGTGAAGCGTACAAAAACCTTTCAAAACTCAACGACAGTTTAGGGATTGTTCCGCTCGACCACCATCCCACCGCTGCAACGGACAGCGCACAGGCTGAGATTTACCAAAAATGGTACAAAGGACTTTCGAAAGACCTCGTATTGCGCGAAGCGAACACCATTGTAAGTGAATTGGCGAAGTAGTATACGACAATTGGCACTGGGGCAAAAAATTGCTTTAGGCTTTTTAACGCTCATTGTCGTTATGGCCATAGCCGCCCCGCTAGTGGTATTAGACCCTAGCACCAACGCCAACGACATGCAACTGGGCAGAGCGCTTTTAGGCCCGGGCAGTCGTACAGACATGGGATTGCATTTATTCGGAACGGATAAATACGGAAGAGATCATTTTTCTCGAATCATTTTGGGCAGTAGAATCAGCCTCACTGTGGGCTTCATTGCTGTAGGCATCTCCCTACTCATTGGAATTCCTGTAGGCGCCTTTGCCGGTTACTACGGAGGAAAATTGGACCAATTCCTCACCTGGGCAATGTCCGTACTCTGGTCCATTCCTACACTGCTTTTGGTGATCGCATTAACTTTTGTCCTAGGAAAAGGTATTGTGCAAGTCTTCATCGCAGTAGGACTCACCATGTGGGTGGAAGTAGCGCGTGTGATCCGGGGCCAATTTTTAGGTGAAAAATCGAAGGAATACGTCGAAGCCGCAAAAGTTCTTGGCTTTTCTACTTCGCACATCATTTTTAAAGAAATACTCCCCAATACTTGGGGTCCTTTAGTAGTTATTTGCGCCACTAATTTTGCAAGTGCTCTTCTGATTGAAAGTGGGCTGAGCTTTTTGGGAATTGGTGCACAACCGCCCGTTCCTTCATGGGGCGGTATGATTCGGGAGTACTATCCCTATCTCATTACCGGAAAGGCTTATTTAAGCCTCATTCCAGGGGCACTCATTGCCGGAAGTGTATTGAGTTTGAATACGCTAAGCACCGTATGGCGCGAGCGCGATTAGTACGACAAACGGAAGTGCTCAACGGGGGGAATCACCGCATCTTCTGCCACTACTCCTGCATGATGCAGCATGATTTCAAGAAATTCTTCGCGCTCGATATTTACAGCACCGAGACTGTCTAAATGTTCTGTTGGCAATTGATTATCGACAGCAACAACACCCTGGGCATGCAAGTATTGACACATGCCAATATAGGCGAATTTAGAGGCGTTTGTTTGAGTGTGGAACATACTCTCACCGACGAATACTGCGCCGGTAATCACACCAAAAGTGCCACCAACTAATTCCTCACCGTCCCAAACTTCAAAGCTGAACCCCTTTCCTTCGTGATGCAGCGCGAGAAAATTTTCACGGAATTTTTCTGTAATCCACGTGCCCGCTTGCCCGGGGCGCTCTACGGCGCTGCACTTCTCTAAGACTTGTTCAAATGCCGTATTCACGGAAAAACGCCACTTTCTGCCGTTGATATAAGGGCGCATGCTCTTAGAAATTTTCACCTGGTCCGTTGGAGTAATACTCCGTACCTCGGGAGAAAACCAAAAAACAACCCCTTCTTGCTCAAACCAAGGAAAGATTCCGAACGGATAGAGCCGATCGTACATCTCCGGGCTGAGCTCCCAAGAAAGGGCAATTAAGCCCTCATCGTTGGAAACATCATTGGGATCGGGAACTTCCCAGTCCCCTTGCCCAATGAAGAATAATGGATTGTTTGTAGATGAAAACACGTTGGCCTTCTTAGAACGGTAAGTCGTCTTCTAGAACCGAATTATCTGCACCAGAAGGAGTGAATGGCTGACCGGCCGGAGGTAAATCCGATGGCCCAGGACCTGCAGCCGCTTCTACGGCGTTCATTCTCCAAGCTTGAAGCGTCGTGTAGTAACGAGTGTCACCACCTTGAGGAGGCGTCCACTCACGTCCACGAATATTAAATTCAATATTGACTTCTTGCCCTTCCTTGAAATTATTCAGTACACCTGTTTTGTCTTGTGTAAACTCAAACAATAAAGTTTGTGGGTACTGGTCTTTGGTTTGAACTACGAATTCTCTTTTTCTGAATCGGTCTGAAATGACCTGCTCATCCATAATACGCTGGATTCTCGCTTCTAACTGCATCTGTATACCCGCTTATCGGGCCGATTTATCTATTAATAATACTTTCCAAGCTTCCTTCACCTGACCATTGTCTAATAAGTCTTTGGCCATTTCATGCAATTGCTCCCGCAATTCTATTCCGTCTGCAAAATTTTGCAAAATGCGACGGACATCAAAATCATTTTTCTTTGCTTCTACCTCTTCGGCGGTTGGAAGTGTAATTTCCGAACCCAATTGGCCCAAATTATTTCCAGTCAATATAGTCGAACGGCGAATAACATCTGGAATTTGATCCACACCTATACCCAACTTTGGGGGTGCCAATTCAAACAACGCATCGCCTGAGGCTCTTACCCACCAGGCTTTGCCCAATCTACCGACTAAATCAATCGCATCCTGATCAATACCTCCGTTCTCCGACAATACATCATCAGCAATGTGCATTTTTTTAACGACACACATCACGAGGTTGCCTGCTCCGCCCTCGTCGCCCATATGAAGCACATCGCGCACTTCACATTCCAAGCTTACCGGACTTTCCTTTACTCTTTTCGGCGCAACAAGATCTGAAGCTATTGGCGTTAAACCGCTTTTTACAAACTCATCTACGTCCGACGAATATTCGGCAGAACTTAAATTCACCTGTTGCGTGATGGCATAATTAACCACGTTAATCACCACTTCTTTTTGCTGCATAGCGTTGTGCAGCGTATCCTTTGTGGTATTGTCTCTTACCCTTCTTGCCGCAGAAAAAATAACCACGGGAGGGTTGGAACTGAATATATTGAAGAAGCTGAACGGACTAAGGTTGTTGTTGCCAAACTCATCTACAGTACTCACTAACGCGATCGGCCTAGGGGCTATAGCTCCAAGCAATAAACTGTGACGCTCTTTGGTTCCGAGCTCGTTGGGATCAAAACTTGCCATGTATAAGGATTTTGAGCAAAGTTAATTTTTCAAGCCACCCAATCATTTTTTCCCTCAAAGTAATTTTTCTATCTATATTTGCCGTCCCAATGGAAGCGGATGTGGTGAAATTGGTAGACACGCTAGTTTTAGGCACTAGTGCTTTATCGCGTGAAGGTTCGAGTCCTTTCATCCGCACATTCAAATCCCGATCAGGCAACTGATTGGGATTTTTTGTTTCGACTCAAGCCAAGCTTGCTTGAGTGAAGAGTCGAAACAAAAAAGACCAGCCATGCACAGCATGGAAGGGATTTGAATGAATGCAACCCCACAAGGTCCGCCACACATGCAACGCATGGGTGGCAATCCTTCGACTTTGAAAAA
>P_2C_Liq_1_UnCtyDRAFT_1000350_pt1 | contig 19887 bp, 16 predicted proteins | sample Pon2CUnioCityCA_2_FD_10234 | JGI IMG/M metagenome (IMG submission 10234) | reverse complement strand
ACCCAGATTATGGAGATAATCAACAATTTCTCGGGCAGCATCAAAGCCAAAATTAGGGTTAAACTGTAGGCGATAGGTGGCGATGGGTGGAGTCATGTTTTTTTAAGGCAAAAGTGGGTAGGGTGTGTTCCGGCTTGTAACCCTTTTGGGGCTTTACCGGCAGGCTGTATGCTGCCGGAACGCACCATTTCGGGAATACGGGGACAGATTTTTTGAAGTTTTCTCTTCTTAGCCCGGTTTATATTGAATACTGGTACTGATGTCACGATTAACGATTAACTGTTCTCGTATAGTACAACAGTTAGAGGAGGAATTTTGATAGATTCATGACCGTTTAGAATTTCCGGGGCGGTTGGGCCAGAACCTTGCCAAATGGNATCACTCGAATCGAGGGTTTTCGTCCAGGTTTTATTGGGAACTGGGGGGGATTGAATGGGGGTGTTGCTAAAGTTAAAGATGACCCAGATCCCCTGATTGTTGCAAGATTGATGAACGCTGAACCAGCGAGATTCGTTGTCACATTGAGTTTGAATTTGTTGGCGATCGCCCGTCCTTAATGCCGCCTTGGTTTTGCGTAATTCGATTAACCTTTGGTAGAAATCGAGTAAAACGTGATGATGGTCACATTCCCGTTTATGCCAGTTGAGAGTTGACGTTTTTAAGGTTTCCAAACTCGCGGCATCCGGTGGCGTTCCGCTGGCGTGGAAGGCTTCAAATTCCCGTTTGCGGCCTTGGCGGACAGCTTCGACTAAATCGGCATCTTGGTGGTCAATAAAATAGAGAAAGGGGGAATCTTCGCCATATTCTTCACCCATAAACAATAGTGGGATTGCCGGATTGAGGAGAGTCGCGGCGGCGGCGAGTTTGAGGGCTTCAAAGGATACCAATTGCGAGAGACGTTCCCCTAACATCCGGTTGCCAATTTGGTCGTGATTTTGATTACAGATGACAAATTGGGCGAGGGGGCGATCGCGGGCATCACTCCCATGATATCGCTTGCGGTGGGGTGAATAGGTCCATTGATAGACAAAACTATCCCGCCAGGCCGTCGCCAGTTGTTCGCAACGGCCAAAGTCTTCGTAATAGCCCTGTTGTTCGCCGGTTAACAGGGTATGCAAACTATGGTGAAAATCATCACTCCATTGGGCATCCATCCCCAGGCCATCTTCGCTGCGAGGGCGGATAATGCGGACATCATTGAGATCACTTTCGGCGATGAGATAGCGAGGATAGGTGGCGGTTTGATTGAACTGGGCGAGGCGATCGCTCAACTCAGCCAAAATATGCTTAGCCCCGCCATCATAAATAGCATGAATAGCATCGAGACGTAAGCCATCAAAATGATACTCCCGTAGCCAATAGAGGGCATTTTCAATCACAAATTGGCGAACGCCGTCACTGTAGGCATCATCGAAGTTAATGGCCCCGCCCCAGGGGGTTTGATATTTATCAGTGAAATAGGGACCAAAATCGCGGCTGTAGTTCCCTTCTGGGCCAAAATGGTTATAGACGACATCCAAAATCACCGCTAATCCCGCTTGGTGGGCAGCATTGACGAGGGTTTTTAAGCCATCTGGGCCGCCGTAGGAGTTCTGAACCGCAAAGGGATAGGCCCCATCGTAACCCCAGTTCCGCTGCCCGGGAAACTGAGAGACGGGCATGATCTCGATGCTGGTAATGCCTAGGCCCTTTAAGTCGGCGAGGCGGGAGATGGCCGCCTCGAAGGTTCCTGCGGGGGTAAAGGTACCAATATGGAGTTCGTAGAGAATCGACTCGTCTAGGGGAATCCCCCGCCAAGCCTCATCTTGCCAAGAAAAGGCCCCGTGATCGACGACGGCGGAGGGGCCATGAACTCCCTCGGGTTGAAATTGGGCCATGGGATCGGGGCGGAGTGTTTCGCCGTTGAGACGATATTGATAGCGAGTTCCTGGGGGAATGCTGTCGAGACTGGCCCGCCAATAGCCCCAGTCATCTTGTGTGAGGGGATGCGATCGCCCCTCGGGAGTTAGGATTTCCAGGGTAACCTGATCTAACGTTGGTCCCCAAAGGGAAAAGTCACAGCGATCGCCACCTAAATAGATTGCACCAATAGTCATGTTTACGTTCCCCATAAAACGGACAAAATTACACTGGTAATTACACCCGTTGTAATAACACTGTCGAACGAGATTCAACCTCTAAGGGGTCAGATCCACTGTAGCGGCTACCATGATCCACTAGGGTTGGTTTTGTGGTATCTAAAACCACACACCAAATTGACTCTTGTAACCGTTCAGGAAGCTGGAAGGTTAAGGGTTCATGATGAGCGTTAAACAGCAACAAGAAACTATCATCGACAATCCGTTCTCCTTGTTTGCCTCGGGCGGGAATTGCATCTCCATTCAAGAAGACGGCGATCGCCTTGGCAAACCCTTCTTGCCATTGTTCTTCATCCACCTCTTCCCCATCAGGATTAAACCAGCCTAAATCAATGACATCTGACCCATAAATGGGTTGTCCTTGGAACCATTTGCGGCGACGGAACACTGGATGATCCGCCCTAAATTGAATCAATTGCCGAGTAAACGTGAGAAGATCGGCATTGGCAGCCTGTAAGTCCCAATCTAACCAAGCTAACTCATTATCCTGACAATAAACATTGTTATTTCCCTGTTGAGTTCGCCCCAATTCATCACCACTGACCAGCATCGGAACCCCTTGAGACAAGAGTAAGGTTGTCAAAAAGTTGCGTCGCTGGCGATTGCGCAATGCCAGAATATCGGGGTCATCGGTAGGTCCTTCAACGCCACAATTCCAGGAGCGGTTATGGCTTTCTCCATCTCGATTATCTTCGCTATTGGCTTCATTATGTTTCTCGTTATAGCTGACCAAATCATTAAGAGTAAAGCCATCATGAGCGGTGATAAAGTTAATGCTGGCACTGGGGCGACGACCGTTAAATTTATAGAGATCCGAACTTCCCGTTAGACGATAAGCAAACTCCGCTAGAGTTCCATCTTCGCCCCGCCAAAAGTCTCGCACGGCATCACGGTAACGACCATTCCATTCTGACCACAGTAGGGGGAAATTACCCACTTGATAGCCACCATCAGCAATATCCCAAGGTTCAGCAATGAGTTTCACTTTTGAGAGGATGGGATCTTGATGGATGATATCAAAGAAAGCGGCTAAACTATCCACTTCATAGAGTTCTCGGGCTAGGGCAGAAGCCAAGTCAAATCGGAAGCCATCGACGTGCATTTCTAACACCCAATAGCGCAAACTATCCATAATCAGTTTGAGAACTTGAGGATGGCTCACATTAAGGGAATTGCCGCAGCCGGTGAAGTCCATATAATAGCGACGATCATCTTCAACGAGGCGGTAATAGGTAGTGTTGTCGATACCACGAAAACATAATGTAGGTCCGAGATGATTCCCTTCGCCAGTATGGTTATAAACCACATCTAAAATAACTTCAATTCCCTCAGCATGGAGGGCTTTCACCATGTTTTTAAATTCCCGAACCTGATCTTGAGGATTTTCGCTGGCACTGTAACCACGGTAAGGGGCAAAATAGGCGATGGAATCATAACCCCAATAGTTGGTCAAGTCTGTTTCCGCTAAATGTCCCGGTTGGGAGACAAAATGATGAACCGGCATCAGTTCGACAGCGGTGATTCCCAGGGATTTGAGATAACGAATGGCCTCAGGATGGGCCAGCCCCCGATAGGTTCCTCGCAGTTCCGGGGGAATATCCGGGTGTTGGCGGGTGAAGCCTTTGACGTGCATCTCGTAGATGACGGTTTCTTGTTCCGGGATGTTGAGGAGGCGATCGCCGTCCCAATCAAAGGACTCATCGACAACAATAGCCTTGGGAATCCAAGGAGAATCATCGAGATCGTTGAAGGAAAGATCCTCATCGTCATCCTCCCAACCGTAGCCAAAAATCGCCTCATCATAGGCAATTTGTCCATCTAAAGCTTTGGCGTAGGGATCGATGAGTAATTTGTTGGGGTTGAAGCGATGGCCCTGTTCCGGTTCAAAGGGGCCATGAACCCGGAACCCGTAGCGTTGGCCGGGTTGGATACCGGGGAGATATCCATGCCAGTTATAATTCTCGATTTCCGTTAAGGGAACCCGAGTTTCCCGGCCCTGTTCATCAAACAAGCACAACTCAACTTGGGTCGCATTTTCGCTATAAATAGCGAAGTTGGTTCCTTGGCCATCCCAAGATGCCCCCAAAGGATAGGGTTCACCGGGCCAGATTGGCATATCCATACAAGTTATCGTGTCGTTCTCGTCTATCGGTTGCGGGAGTTTTGTCCCTTGAGGGCTAATATATCCTAAGTCTTTAAACTCTGTGCAGTTTTCTGTGCAGTTAAGCCTAAGAGATTCTGCCTGAGATGAGTTTTCTGGTTCTGTCCCCGTTTTATTCTGGTTTTGAACTATGTATGGTCTTCGACGTGGCTGGCTGACCTTGCCCGGCTTGAGCCTGATTGGGATGTTGCTGGCGGCTGGGGGAGCGATCGCCCAAACGCCCCTCTCTGTAGATGTTATCAGTCAAGCTGAGCGTCCTTGGATCGATGTTCCGCCACCTCTCGATGTCCCGGAGGTTCCCTCACCCAGCCGGGAGACGGGGGCGGCGATTCGCTATCTAGTCTATGTCAACAGTCGCAGTTCTGAACTTTTACAACAGATTCAACGTCTCAATCCCGAAGCCGGTTTTGGTATGTTTCGGGGTGAGCAAATTATTCAGGCGGGACTGTTTCGCCAACGTGGGGCCGCCGAAAGGCGATCGCGGCAACTCGCGGACCAGGGAATCTCCTCCCAAATCGCCGCCGTCAGGGTTCGGGATCAATCCCCCTTCAGTGCGAGTAATGCCCGTAATGGGTCCTATTATGTGGTGATTCCCGGTTCTGAAGGGACTCTCGATGACGCCATGGCCACAGTTCAAGCTAATGTGAGTCCTGGAACGGAGATTCAACGGCGCGATCGCCCCCGGGGACTGCATCTGGCTATCGGACCGTTCCGCGATCGGGAGATGGCCCAACGGTTAAGCGATCGCCTCCGCCGTCGGGGATTATCCCAAACCCGAGTTCACTATGATCCCGAGTAAAGACTCAAGACACCGCCTCTTGATGTGACAGCGGTGGCCTGGCTTGAGCTTGTGTTGAGTATTCTCCCATCTATCTCGATGATGGCTGACTGTATCCGCTTGATATCCTGTCGTTCCCTAGACAATCATGACTCACAGACTAAAGACACTTCTGGTCAGTCTCTTGGCCGTTGCGATCGTGATCGCAATCCCCATTCTCTCGATTCAACCCTCAATCTCCGTTGAGTTCAATCCCCCTGATCGCGGTACCCCAGAACAACTTGATGGAGGTGGGACGCGTTTCATCAATTTCGAGCAACCGGGAGAGCGGATGGTTCCCATTGTTGTCGATGGCCAAGAACTCGAATGTCCTCTTGCTGCCATCTTACCTCCGGAAAATTATGGTCTAACTCGTCAGGCTTATCCCACGATTTTCTATCACACGCCCCCAGTTGAGGGTATGGAGGTCATTTTCAGCCTGCGGGATGCTCAAGAACGCCTCGTGTACCAAACTCGCTACCTGACCGGAGACGAACATGGAACCTATGGTTTACCGATTCCTGCTTTTGTGAATGTCCCACCCCTGGAACTCGATCAAGGCTATGTCTGGACGGTGGAGTTACCCGAGTTTGAGGCGAGTGTCTCAGGAACCATTGTCCGAGTCAATACAACGGCCAGTTTTGATGAGGAGTTCGCCGCCGCCGAGGCTGAGGAGCGTTTGCAACTGCTGGCCGATGCCGGACTTTGGTACGATATGCTCGACCAACTGGCTCAACTTCACCGCGATCGCCCCGATGAACCCCAGTGGTATCGCATCTGGGGTGAGATTACCGAAGCCGCTGATTTGATGAAAATGGGGATGAAACCCTTACTGTAACCCCTAACCTTCACCCCTTTGTCTTTATGCTTACCTGGGAACGGGTTGTCAAATTTAGCCATCAGTACAGTCCCGAGGTGGGGGTCTGCGATCGCGCCTGGGTCGAAATTGACCTAGAGGCGTTGGCCGAGAATGTCCGTCATCTCAAGGCGCTTTTGTCCCCCAACACCGAGTTCATGGCCGTTGTCAAGGCGGATGGCTACGGTCATGGGGCGATTCCGGTGGCTGAGACGGTCTTGGCTGCCGGTGCAAACGCTTTGGCCGTCGCGACCGTGGATGAGGGAATAGAACTGCGTCAAGGGGGAATTACAGCCCCAATTCTGCTGTTGGGGGCTAATCCGAGTCCCCAACATATTCAGGCCCTAGTCCGCTGGAACTTGGAACCGACTCTGTGCGATCTCGATCATGCCAAGATGATCTCAGAGATGTTGGCCCGCCCATTGTCCCAGTCTACAGACGAGGCAACCGTTGCACCGCTTCGGGTTCATGTCAACTTAGATACAGGAATGTCCCGCCTCGGGAAACCTTGGACGGAGGCGGTTTCGCTGCTACAGGAGATTCAAGCGTTACCTCATCTGCAATTGGCGAGTCTCTACTCGCATTTCGCCACCGCTGATGAGTTAGATACTGGTACGATGCGGCAACAACAGGAGCGGTTTGAGACGGCGATCGCCCAACTGCAAGCCGCCGAAATCCCCCTCCCCAAACTGCATTTCGCCAATTCCGCCGCCACCCTCTGCAACCGGGCCAGCCACTATGATCAAGTGCGGGTGGGGTTAGCCCTCTATGGACTCTATCCTGCCCCTCATCTGCGATCGCAGGTCAAGTTACGGCCCGTCTTACAAGTCAAAGCCCGCATTACCCAAGTCAAAACCATTCCCCCCGGAACCGGCGTCAGTTATGGTCATCGCTTTGTCAGCCAACGGCCAACGCGCCTAGCCGTCCTCGGCATCGGCTATGCTGATGGGGTTCCCCGCCTCTTATCGAATCAGCTACAGGGTCTCCTCAACGCTGGCGGACAAGTTTGGCGCGTTCCCCAAGTGGGATCGATTACCATGGATCAACTCATGTTAGATGTGACGGATCTCCCGGATGTGAAGGTCGCCGACGTGGTGACATTACTGGGAACCCTAGGAAACGAGTCGATTTCGGCCGATGACTGGGCTAATCAACTCGGAACCATCTCCTGGGAAATCCTCTGTGGTTTCAAACACCGCCTACCTCGGGTGCAAATTCGACCCCACTTGGAGAACCAAACCCCGATAGAATGATGGATGAGCCGTGCGTCTGCCTGTCTTGCCAACTATGCCCATTTCTTTTTCCGATTCTGGCTCTTTATATTCTCAACTGATTACCCGGCTGCGAGATGTACGGGATATTCAGTCTGCGGCGGCGGTGTTGCAATGGGATCGGGCCACCTATATGCCCCTCGGTGGGGCCACGGCCCGGGGGCGACAACTGGCGACGCTGCGACAAGTGGCCCATGAAAAGCTCTGTGATCCAGGGTTGGGGGAGATTTTAGAGCAACTCGATGGGGAAGCGCAACAGTATCCCTATGAGAGTGATGAAGCCAGTCTGATTCGGGTGGCCCGTCGCGATTATGAACAGGCGACACGGGTTCCGGCCGAGTTTATGGCCCGTCTGTCTCATCATCAAACTGAGTCGTATTTGGCGTGGGCTGAGGCTAGGGAAGCGGGAACGTTTGAACGAGTCTGTCCCTATTTGGAGAAAACCCTAGATTTGAGTCGGGAATGGGCCAGTTTCTTCCCGGATTGCGATCGCCCCGCCGACTCTCTCATCACCCTGTCTGATGAAGGGATGACCAGTCGTGTTTTAGAAGAGTTATTTTCTCAACTGCGGGGGGAATTGGTCCCTATTGTACAGGCGATCGCCGCCGCTCCTCCCATCGAGACCAAACTGCTACAACAAGAGTTCCCCGAAACAGCCCAACTCAACTTTTGCGCCAAATTAATGGAACGCATCGGCTATGATTTCAGCCGAGGCCGCCAAGACGCAACGCTACATCCATTTACCACCAGTTTTTCCATTAACGACGTTCGCATCACCACCCGCACTGAACTCCACAATCTCACCGAAAGTCTATTTTGTAGTCTCCATGAAATGGGTCATGCTCTCTACGAACAAAACATCGATTTAGCCCTCGAAGCGACCCCCTTAGCCGATGGAACCTCCTCAGGAATCCACGAAAGTCAATCCCGCCTCTGGGAAAATTTAGTCGGCCGCAGTCGCGCCTTTTGGGAATGCTTTTATCCCCGTCTCCAAGGCTTTTTTCTGCGCCAACTCGGGCAATCTTCAGTCTGTGATTTCTATCGCGCCATTAACCGCGTCGCCTGCACTCCCATTCGTACCGCCGCCGATGAAGTGACCTATAACCTTCATGTGATGATTCGCTTCGAGTTAGAAGTAGCAATGTTGGAGGGAAAATTAGCCGTTGAAGATTTACCCGAGGCGTGGAATAGTTGCTATGAGCGCGATTTAGGCATTACCCCCACTCACCCCAACGAGGGCGTGTTACAAGATGTCCATTGGTACGCCAAACTGATTGGAGGTCAGTTTCAAGGCTATACATTGGGCAATTTAATTGCCAGCCAACTGTTTGAAACCGCCCTCAAACAACACCCGGAAATTCCTGTTGATTTAGAACGGGGTAATTTTTCGACCCTGTTAACTTGGTTACAACGCAATGTTTATCGTCATGGGCGCAAATTTACCGCCGATGAATTAGTCGATCGCATCACCGGAATGCCGATTCATATTGACCCATTTTTACGCTACATTCGTAGCAAATATGGGGATTTATATCATCTTGACCTTTAGAATTTCTTATGGGTGAACATCAGTCATTTGTTTGGCTAAAATATGGGAATTTCAAATTTCGTAATCGTACAGATTGGAGTCACTAATCGAAAGCAAGTTACTCCTCGGCGAGATCCTCAACACCAACGCCCAGTATTGCGAGTAGTTGGGAAGCCTGTCGAGACCCCGAGTTTTTCCAAAAAACCCGGAGTTTGGTCTTCGACTCCAGTCGTCACATGAAGGCTTATTGTTATAACGATTCTCTGAAAACATCTCTGAGAACAGCAACCATAAGCCATTAAGTCATGGGGGTCATTAAGTGTTGGTAGCCATGAGACGATAGCCAATTCCATGGACAGTTTCAATGAAATCATTGGCGGCTCCAGCCAATTTAAGTTTTTGCCGTAAACTTCTAATATGAACTTTTACAGTATGTTCTTCGGGGCAGACTTCAGTTTTCCAGAGATTTTCCAGAATCACACTGCGACTGAGAACTCGCCGTTGATTTCGTAAAAGTAATTCCAGCAGGCTAAATTCTTTCGGGGTGAGGCGTAGGGAATTTTGATGATAATGGGCTTCATAGGTGCTGGGATTGAGTTCAACCCCAGCCCATTCTAAAATGGGTGGGGTAATTGGACTGCCTCGTCTCAGTAAAGCACGAATTCTGGCAAATAATTCTCCGAGGTCTATGGGCTTGACGATATAGTCGTCAGCGCCCATATCTAAGCCAGTAATTTTATCGGTAATTGTGTCTCGGGCCGTCATCATTAACACCGGCATTTGATAGCCTTGCGATCGCAGTCGGTGACACAGAGCAAAACCATCGGTTTCGGGCAACACCACGTCTAACAACATCAGATCATAGTCAAAGAGCTTGACATAATCCCAGCCTTTTTCCCCATCCTCAGCCAAGTCAACCACATAAAGTTGATCGCTGAGAGCCTCGGCTAAGGTTTCGGCTAAGGGAAGATCATCTTCAACTAAAAGAATCCTCATAGTCCTCTCCTGGGTAGCCTAACTTAGCCTCAGTTTAGGGGAAAAGGGTTGCCACTTATCTTTACAATCTGTTAAGTTGACCGCCTCAGATCTGCGATCACCTCTTGGGTGATTCGCCTGAGATGGAGAGCTTTTGACTGGGGATCAAGGCAGACAATGACCCTAAACCTGACGCTTTATTTATTACGAAATGTAAAAAAATCCCCGATCTGGGTAATCTTTCCGATTTCTTTACAAACTCCCTACCGAATTATTTACATTCAACCTCTAAGCTTCAGGTTCAGATGGGTCCGAGAGCAGTATCCCCTGATACCACCTCTGACTTATCCCCCAAACTAAACATTACAGACCCTAAGCAGTTAGGAGAACTGAAACTATGTTGGATGCTTTTTCCAAAGTTGTTGAGCAAGCCGATCGCCAGGGGACTTACCTGAGTGACGAGCAAGTGGATGCCTTGTCCGCCATGGTGGCTGACAGTAACAAGCGTTTGGATGCAGTGAACCGGCTCACCGCTAATGCTTCATCCATTACCGCCAATGCTTACCGGGGCTTGGTTGCAGACCAGCCGCAAGTCTTTGGTCCGGGTGGTGCGTGTTTCCATCATCGCAATCAGGCCGCTTGTCTGCGTGATTTGGGTTTCATTTTGCGCTATGTCACCTATTCGATGCTGGCGGGTGATCCCAGTGTTATGGATGATCGCTGTCTCAATGGCCTGCGGGAAACCTACCAAGCCTTGGGAACCCCCGGTGCAACAGTCGCCTTGGGAATCGAGAAAATGAAAGATGCTGCCTTGGCGATCGCCAACGATCCCAATGGCATCACCAAGGGTGATTGTAGTTCCTTGATGTCAGAATTAGCCATTTACTTTGACCGAGCGGCTGCCGCTGTTGCTTAACACGCGTAATTTTTTCCGCCATTTTGACCATCGTTTTATACTGGAGATATTTTAGCTATGAAAACCCCTTTAACTGAGGCGATCGCTGCCGCTGATGCTCGTGGTGTGTATCTAGGTAACACCGAAATGCAGGCAATTTTCGGTCGTTTCAGCCGCGCCACGGCTGGCTTGCAAGCTGCCAAAGCCTTTAACCAGAACGGTCAGGCTTGGTCGAAAGCCGCCGCCGATCATGTATATCAGAAGTTTCCCTACACCACTCAAATGGAGGGACCCCAGTACGCTTCGACTCCTGAAGGAAAGTCGAAGTGTGTCCGTGACATTAGCCATTATCTGCGCACCATTAGCTATTGCTGTGTTGTGGGTGGAACGGGTCCGTTGGATGAATATGTGGTGGCCGGTGTCAAGGAATTCAATGCCGCTCTCGGCTTGTCTCCGAGTTGGTATATCGCGGCTCTGGAGTTCGTTCGCGACAATCATGGCTTGTCCGGTGATGTGGGTGGAGAAGCCAACATCTACCTCAACTATGCCATTAATGCCTTGAGCTAAAGATTCGCTCTGAACTCCCTTCGGGATTCAGTGTGAACAGTAGCTATTCCCTTTTTCCTTTTTTCCTTGAGCGATGAGGTCTAACCGTTAACCCTGAAGATTTAACGGTTGGCCGTTGAGAGTTGATAGTCATCTAACCTAGATCTGGTTTAGGGTGAGGGATGTCTGATCTGGCAACAGTGAGTAAGGGTCGGACAAGTCCGTGGTAGCGATTCGTTGTCCGACCTTTTTTGGGCTGAATCTGGATGGTTTATCTGTCATTTCATTGAGTGCAAGGATGATGAGAGGACAGAAAGCTTGGCTGAGCATTGGCAGAGCTTGGGTTGATTTTAAGTAATCATTATTGAGTGGAGATAAAATGACGATGAGTTTAACAGCATTGCGTCTGGGAATAGGCGAAGTTTTGGGTGAAAAAGTGGAGTTGCGTCAGAATTGGACTGAAGATGATTTACAGGCCGTCTTTCGCACCGCTTACACTCAAGTCTTTGGACGAGAAGGACTCACCTTGAGCGAGGAGTTTTCTAGTTTAGAAGCTCTACTGCGCAATGGCAAAATCAAGGTGCGACAATTCATCGAATGTTTAGGCAAATCTGAGGCGTACAAAGAACGGTTTTTTTCCAGTACCCCTCAAGTGCGCTTCATTGAATTAAACTACAAGCATTTCTTGGGTCGCGCTCCCTATGATCAATCGGAAATTGCTTATCATGTTGATCTCTATGCCCAAGAGGGCTATCAAGTCGAGATTGAGTCCTATTTTGCCAGCCCAGAATATCAAGCGGCTTTTGGAGATTCTATTGTTCCCTACCATCGGGGATTTCAGTCAATTCCAGGAATGAAACAGGTGGGCTTTAATCGCTTGTTTGAGTTGTATCGGGGTCATGGAAGCAGTGACAATTCCCAAGGGGTTAAGGCCTCGCGTTTAGAGCGACAGGTGGCCACGAATCAGTCGAATAACATTGTTCGGCCTGGGTCTTCCTTACCCTCTAACTCAGTTCAGGGAGTCGCCCCAGTTCAGGGAGATAGCCGTGTCTTCTTAGTCGAATCGATTGAAGGGGGGAGTCAGACGGCTGTCAGAGTCCGGCGAAGTCGGGCGGTTTGTACGGTTCCCTTTGCACAACTCTCGGCTCGCTATCAAGAGATTCACAAACGTGGCGGCCGGATTGTTCGCATACAACCCCTATAAGGGTGGGTTAGCGGTTCCCTTGAAGACCCTTGAGTGGGTGTAGGCTAACGCCCACTCACCTTCTCTTGAGTATCCATCTTTTCTGCGTCAAGACGATGACTCTAGCAAGCTCAGTTAAACCAATTTTCTCTGCTGAAACGGCTCTCGCTGCTCTTGGGGAAGATGATCAGCAAATTCGCTATTATGCGACCTGGTGGTTAGGAAAACATCGGGTGCAATCGGCGGGGATATCGCTGTGTGAGTTGCTCAAAGATGAGGACTATCGTACGGTTCAAGGGGGCTATCCCCTACGACGACAAGCGGCTCGGGCGTTGGGACAACTCAAGCAAGTCGAGACAGTTCCAGCCCTGATTATGGCCCTGGATTGTCAGGAGGATCTACAACTTCGGGAGGCGGTGATTCAAGCCCTCGCTGCGATTGGCGATCGCCATGCGACCATACCCTTATTAAGGTTACTTCATTCAGAGCAACCTCAACCCTATGAAGCTTTAATTGAAGCCTTGGGCGAGTTCCGGGTGTCAGAGGCTTGGTCAGATGTGGTTCCCTTTCTGGAGCATTCATCGGAGCGTATTCAATGTGCTGCCGCTCGCTATTGTTATCAAATTAGTCAAGAAAAACGTTACTTGACGCGGATTATTGATAACCTTAATCATGAGAATTCTTATGTGCGATGGGCGGCGGCGTTTGATTTAGGGGCGATCGGGCATCTGGCTGCCGCTGAGGCGATTCTTGAGGCTCAGATTGCTAACAGTCTCAAGTTATTGAATCTTAAACGAATTTTAGAGTCGGTGTTAAAGAGCGATCGCCCGGATGAGGAGAAACAGATGGCTTCGGAAACCCTGTTTGAAGCCATCGATGAGTTACTCTGGCAACTGTAAGGCTCTCGGGGGTCTCACAAGGCCCTTCCCTGGCTGACTTCCTGGTAAATCTTCACCGTTTTAAAGATTAGGGAGTTCCCCTAAATCCCCAAGTTTCCTGCAAGATGTCTTGTCTATCATTCATTGTCCATCACCTATTGTCCTAACCCGTTTTTATGCTATCGATGACTTTAACTCAACAGCTTGAGTTAATCCAAACTGCCACATCAGTCGAGGCGATCGCCCCAGCACTGCAAGCATTAGTCGAGGAGAGTCGTTTGGAATGTCTCGGCGATCGCCCCCCTTTCGTCTTGACGGCTATGATCCAACTGCTGAAGCATCCCCGAGGGGCGATCGCCCAGCGGGTGAGCGACGCCTTAGAGCAGCTCGGTTCTGATGCTGTTGTCCCCTTACTCCGAGCCTTTGAGGATTGTCAGGATCAGGGGATTCAAGCCCGACTTGTACAAATTTTAGCGAAAATTGGCGATGAACGGGCGTTAGGCCTATTTGTGGATCTGGTCGGAGCTGAGATTGCTAATCATTGTCAAGGAAATGTGCGTCGAATTGCTGCACGAGGACTGGGTAAAATTCTACGCTCTCACCCCTCTCCAACTCAGCACCAGGGGGCGATCAATAGACTGATCTGGGCCGTGCAGAATCCCGAGGATTGGGCTCTTCGCTATGCGGCGGCCCTATCCCTAGCAGAAATTGCCACCGATGACACGATTCAGGCCCTGAAAACTGTTTTACAGCAAGAGCAAGAACATCCGGGATCGAGTGGATGTGATCCCATTGTGCAACAGCGAATTGAGAGGCTGTTATTGGCCTAACATCTCTAAGGAGATGTTTGAATTCACGAATTTTTTGAAACTAATGACTATTCCTCCTTTAACCTATCGTCCGTCTAGCCAAAATCAACGGGTTCAGGGATTTGAAGTCCCGGGAGATGAAGCCCCTAGAATTTATAGCACGGATAATTTACTTGATCCGGCGGAGATGGAGCAACTCATTCAAGCGACCTATCGGCAGATTTTCCATGAGCAGCAGATGCTCAAACATCATTTTCAAATCCAGCTAGAATCTCAACTTCGTTCAAATCAAATTACGGTCAAAGATTTCGTTCGGAGCTTGGTCTTGTCTGGGTCATTTCGGCGCTTGAATTATGACGCAAATAACAACTACCGATTTGTCGAACTATTGGTTCAGCGGCTTCTCGGTCGCCAAGTTTACAACCATCGGGAAACGCTCTGTTGGTCAATTGTTTTGAGTACTGAAGGACTCATCGGTTTGGTTGATCGCCTTATGAATAGCGATGAATATCTAGAGAACTTTGGTGAGAACGACGTTCCCTATCAACGGCGGCGGATTTTACCGCAGCGTGAGCGAGGGGAAGTCAGTTTTGCTCACATGGCTCGCTATGGAACGGATTATCGGGATAAACTGCCTCAACCCAATTTACGAGCTTTAATGGGTCCCGGTTTTACGGGTCCGCTGATGTCTTCTCCCCGCTGGTCTTGGCAGAAAAATCCGCCCAAAGTTTTGACTCAAATTTGGCTGGGGTTATTCTTTGGCGGCTTGTCATTTATTGCGATTCTTGGTTTGATTGTCTTGACAGGATTTTAGGGATTCTGTTAAATATAGGCTATGGTATATGCCAATATTAAGATTTTAATTTTGACGGGCTTAGGTGTTCTAACTCTAATCTTGGTATATTGGCATATTCTTGGAGAGCGCCGCCGTCGTCGCCAGATTAAACGGGAACTGCTTCAGCAAACTGAACGGGAACGTTTAGTCCATCAAATCGCTCAGCAAATTCGGCGATCGCTTGATTTGGATCGGGTTTTGGCGACGACGGTGACAGAAGTTAAACAGTTTTTACAGGCTGATCGGGTTCTAATCTATCGTCTCTGGGAAGATGGAACCGGGAGTGCGATTACGGAAACCGTTTCCCCCCACTACCCATCTATTTTAGGTCAAACCTTTCCAGAAGAGGTATTTCCTCGGGAGTATCATCAAGCCTATGCTGAGGGAAAAACTCGGGCGATCGCCGACATTGAGAACGTTGATATTGAACCCTGTTTAGTCGAGTTTGTGCAACAATTTGGGGTCAAAGCTAAATTGATTGTCCCCATTTTACAAGAGCGACGGGAAGCCGAACCGGCACATTCAGCAGCCATTGTTCAACCGGTTAAGGTTCTCCCCACTCATGAACCCAGCCATCCCTATTTGTGGGGTCTTTTGATTGTCCATCAATGCCATCAGCCCCGCCAGTGGCATACCTGGGAAATCGAATTAATGCAGCAACTTTCCACCCAAGTGGCGATCGCCATCCAGCAATCCGAACTCCATGAACAGTTACAAGATCTAAATATAGACCTAGAAAATCGAGTTCAACGTCGCACCCAAGAACTCGCACAAGCCAACGCTCTCCTACAAGCTGAAATTCTCGAACGTCAGCAGACTGAAGCAGCATTACGGCATACCAACCAAACCCTAAAATCCCTAATCAACGCCTCACCCCGAGCTATTTTTACCGTCGATTTACAGAACCATATTCAAGTTTGGAATCCCACAGCTGAGCGGATGTTTGGTTGGAGTGAAGCCGAGTTATTTGGTCAGCCCAGTCCCATTATGCCAGAAGACCTTGAAGACTATCAAAACATTAAAATCAGTATTCTGGAAGGACGGACTCCCCCAAGTTTAGAGATTCAGCGACAGACCAAAAATGGCACTCTCATTGACATTGTTTTCTCAGCCGCTCCTCTCCGGGATAGCCAGCAAACCATTCAGGGTATGGTTGTGGTCGTCGCAGATATTACCGAACAAAAACGGCAAGCTGAGCAGGTTCGCTTATTGCAGTCGGTTGTTTTAAATAGTCATGATGCGGTTGTTATCACAGAAGCCGAACCCCTAGATGAACCCGGTCCCAAAATCTTATATGTCAATGAAGCCTTTACTCGCACAACAGGATATTCTTTAGAAGAAGTCTTCGGCAAAACTCCTCGACTCTTACAAGGACCTAAAACCGATCGCTCTGTTTTAGATAAGGTTAGAGTGGCTCTCAGTCAGTGGCAGCCAATAACGGCTGAAGTCATTAATTATCGAAAAGATGGCTCAGAGTTTTGGGTTGAGTTTAGTGTAGTTCCCGTCGCGAATCAAACCGGACATTATACCCATTGGATTGCCGTTCAGAGGGATGTCACTGAACGCAAACAAATCGAACAAGCCCTGCGATGGAGTGAAGAACGCTATCGATCGCTCATCGAAAATGCCCTCGATATTATCACAATTCTAGAAGCAGATGGCCGTATTCATTATATCAGTCCCTCGGTGCAAAAAGTCTTAGGGTATTCCTCGGAAGACTTAACGAATCACAACTTTTTTGACTTGATTCATCCTGAAAACTTTCCAGAAATATCTTCTATCTTAAATAATTCCAAAACTCATCCAGAAATCGCTCTGACAGTTGAATTTAAATGTCGCCATCAAGATGGTTTTTGGCTAACCTTAGAAGCCGTAATTCAAAAATCTTTCAATGGCAGTGAATCGAGTCAAATTATTGTGACTTCTCGTGATATTACGGAACGAAAGCGAGTTGCCGAACTTCATTCGGCACTGGAAAAAGAGAAAGAGATGAACAGTCTAAAAACGCGTTTCTTTTCCATGGCATCTCATGAATTTAGAACCCCCATCAGCACGGCATTAGCCGCCGCACAAATACTCGAAAATACTCCTCAGGCTTGGGGAAACTCAGACAAGCGATCGCGCAACTTACAGCGTATCAAAAGCTCTCTCAAAAATATGGTGAATCTTCTCGATGATATCCTCACAATCAATCGAGCGGAAACCGGAAAATTAGAATTTAATCCCAGATGGCTAGACCTGCAATGTTTATTTTTGCAAATAATTGACGAAATTTGTCTCAGTGACGACGGACAACATACCGTTACATTTTACTGTGAAGGAGTCTGGCATAAAATCTATTTCGATGAAAAGTTGATGCGTTCTATTTTAGGAAACATCCTTTCAAACGCCCTAAAATACTCCCCAAGTAATAGCCAAATTACCTGTCGCTTAGAATTCCAATCTCACCAGACCCTAATCAATATCTGTGACCAAGGTATTGGCATCCCTGAAGAGGATAAAAAAGATTTGTTTGAACCCTTTTGTCGCGGTAAAAACGTTCGCAAAATTCCCGGAACAGGCTTGGGTCTAGTCGTCGTAAAAAAATGTGTGGATTTGCATCAGGGCAATCTGTTAATTTCTAGTCAAGTAAACCAAGGAACAACCGTCACCATAACACTCCCTGAAGCAGACATCGCAGACCCAGACGAAATGGACGTAGCAGACCAAGCAAGCGACTAACTAATCTTCTCCCGCTCAGGTCTCCGGTGCTAGGCGTAAACCTGAGGAATACCCTAGAATAAATCATAAGCTATTTTGGCTTAAACCTCCTCCTATCCCTTATGTCTGCTGAACTAATCTGCGTCGGAAGCGAGTTACTCCTCGGCGATATCCTCAACACCAACGCCCAATATATCGCCCAGGAACTCGCCAAACTGGGGATTCCCCATTACTATCAAACCGTCGTCGGCGATAACCCCGAACGGTTACAGGATGCCATTGATATTGCCATTCATCGCGCCGACATCCTCATCTTTACTGGAGGATTGGGACCCACCCCCGACGACTTAACCGTAGAAACCTTAGCAAATTTCTTCAAAACCCCTTTACAAGAACGTCCCGATGTGCTAAAGGATATCGAAGCCAAATATGCCCAACGCGGGCGCATCATGTCCCCGAGTAACCGCAAACAAGCCTTACTCCCCGAAGGGGCAGATGTCTTACCCAATCCTATCGGCAGCGCCCCCGGCATCATTTGGCAGATAGGCGGCGCGACTATCTTCACCTTTCCGGGAGTTCCCTCAGAAATGCGGGCCATGTGGCAGGAAACCGCCGTTCCTACCCTCAAAGCCCTGGGTTGGGGTCAGCAGGTGTTCCATAGCCNTACCCTCAAGTTTTGGGGTATTCCCGAGTCGGAATTAGCCGAAAAGGTCTCTGGCTTCCTCAACTCCGTTAACCCCACCGTGGCCCCCTATGCCAATTATGGTCATGTCAAGTTACGGGTGTCGGCCCGGGCCGAGTCCACGGAGGCGGCAGAGGCCCTGATTCATCCCATCGCCCAGCAAATTCAGGAGATTGCAGGAATTTACTACTATGGCAGCGACGAGGAAACTCTAGCCACCGTCGTCGGACAACAGCTACGGGAACAGGGAGAAACCCTAGCCGTAGCCGAATCCTGTACTGGGGGCTATTTGGGCAAAGCCTTAACGGAGATTCCGGGGAGTTCCGCTTATTTTTCAGGTGGGGTGATTGCCTATGAGAACCGGATTAAGAAACATCTGTTAGGGGTGGATGGCCAGATGTTGGAAACATTGGGGGCCGTCTCGGGACCGGTGGCTGAACAAATGGCGACGGGCGTTCGCGACTGTTGCGGCACAGATTGGGGCATTGGCATTACTGGCATTGCTGGCCCCTCCGGTGGAAGCCCCGATAAGCCGGTGGGATTGGTCTATATTGGCTTAGCGGGTCCTGAGTTGGTGGGTCATGTTGAGTATCGTCTTGGAGATACGCGGGGACGGGATTGGATTCGTGAGATTAGCGTCAGTCATGCCCTGAATCAACTTCGTTTGGCGTTGAGTCATACTCCCTAATCTAAGGAAATTTTTAGGCCCCAGACATCTTGGGGAACGAAGGTGCGATCGCTCGAAATCGGGGCCACAGGTTCCGTCAGCGTAAACTCCCCGGCTTCAATCCAGGCTTTGAGTTCTGCGGCCACTTGGCGCGATCGCGGAATACTGGCCAACGGGGCCACTCGCACGGATTTCCCATCGACGGTAATCTTACCCGATTTCAGTTGGGCATAACTGACTAAGCCAAAGGTGGGACGCACCCGCCGGGGAATGGAAAAATCGACCACTGGGGCCACTAACTCCTCATCGCGAACCGCACAGCGTTCCACGACTGTCTCATTGAGAACCGGGAGAGGAACCCCCACCCCCAACATCAGGGAGGGGCCATAGTTATGAAAATAGCAGCCGCGCACCCAATTGCGGTTCATCTGTCGTGCATCCCCCATCAACGCGAGAGTGGCTGCCGGTCCGATAGGGGTATCATTGGGGAGTCGTTTTTGTAGGGGGAAATGTTGCGTTCCTTCGCCGACGACATAGCCCACACCGCCCCCCATAAAGACGCGGCTGCCAATGCCAATGAGGTCTAAATTGGGGTCATTGAAGAGGGGTGAAATGGCCCCAGGGTTGGAGTAAACCGCATTTCCTAGTTGTGGCTGGAGGGGACCGAGATAGGTGAAGAGGGTGCGATCGCCCCCATTGACTCCGACAATAAAGTTCTGGTAGAGATTGCGGGGATTAAACAGATAGAACTGATTGATGGTATCGCGAGAAATCTGGGTTTCAAAGGAGGCCCGAGGATAACAATCGGTGACTTGGCCAATGGCCCGAACCTGAACGGTTTTGCCAGCGATGAGGTCCTCAATCACATGGCCACCGCCGCGATTCTCCTTCCAAGTGGGTTCACGGCTGGGATCTTCGGCATCACTCACCTCTGCCAGTTGCGTCG
>P_2C_Liq_1_UnCtyDRAFT_1000346_pt1 | contig 20059 bp, 20 predicted proteins | sample Pon2CUnioCityCA_2_FD_10234 | JGI IMG/M metagenome (IMG submission 10234) | reverse complement strand
GAATACTGAATACTGAATACTGAATACTGAATACTGAATACTGAATACTGAATACTGAATACTGAATACTGAATACTGAATACTGAATACTGAATACTGAAATATGATTTACCCGATAGTCGCTTATGGCGATCCTGTACTGAGAAAAGTAGCTAAGGACATCACACCAGATTACCCTAATTTAAAATCTGTTTTAGAAAATATGTGGGAAACCATGTATGGAGCAAGTGGAGTAGGACTGGCAGCTCCTCAAGTAGGCATGCCTATACGTATATTCTTAGTAGATACTTCGCCTTTTGGAGATGATCCAGATCTTACTCCTGAGGAGCAAAAAGAACTGGGTTCTTTTAAAAAGGCTTTTATTAACGCACATATCATCGAAGAAAATGGCGAGGAATGGGCTTTTAATGAAGGCTGTTTGAGTATACCTAATGTACGAGAAGATGTTTTCAGACCTGAAAAAGTTACCATACGTTATTGTGACGAGAATTTTAATGAAGTGACAGAGACTTATACTGGTCTTATGGCGCGTGTGATACAGCACGAGTATGATCACATAGAAGGAATTTTATTTACAGATAAAATATCTTCACTTAAAAAGCGATTAATAAAAGGCAAGCTGTCTAATATTTCTAAAGGAAAAGTAAGTGTAGATTACCGCATGCGTTTTCCTGACATGAAAGGAAGAAAATAAATAAGTTTTAAAAGATGAGGTTTTATATATTTGCCCACCTCAGAAAAAAAATAATATGAGTTTAGAAAACATTTTATCAGTTACCGGTAAGCCTGGTTTATATCAGTTAAAGACTAAAACTCGTAATGGGTTTGTCGTAGAATCTCTTTTAGATAAGAAAACCTCCATTATAGGTATAAACCATAATGTGAGTGTTTTAAAAGATATCGCTATTTACACTTATGAGACTGAGGTACCTTTAAAAGAAGTATTCCAGAAAATAGCAACTAAAGAAAATGAAGGTCCAGCTATTAATCACAAAGTGAGTAAGAATGAGTTGCAATCTTACTTCAGTGAAGTGCTGCCTGGATATGACGAGGAACGCGTGTATGCTAGTGATATTAAAAAAGTAGTGCAGTGGTACAACTTGTTACAATCTAATGACATGCTTAGTGTTATAAAAGAGGAAGAAGAGTAGGAATACTTTTCATAGATATATAAAAAATGCCTTCTATTTTTAAGAAGGCATTTTTTATGAATGATATGGTGCTATTTTGTATCATACCAATTTACATTCCTAATGTCGTTAAAATAAATTCAATTTGGTATAAATTACTTTTTAAATAAAGGTATGCGATACATAACGCCATAAGTATATCCTACACCTATTTCACCAGTATCATAAGTCCTACCAAAACCAGGGATGTATAAGTTATCAAAATTATCTGGTGTTTTTTCTGTGAGCATTCTTTTTAATTGCAAGTTTGCTACTAGGTATAAGTTGTTTAAGACTTCTACTTTAATACCAAGCTGAATCTCTAGCCATAAAGCGGTTAAACCACTGAACTCTCGATTTACCATATTTGTGAAAATAGGGAAGTAATTATTATCCCTTGCTAGGTCATATCTGGTTAAGGTTTGAGAAAAGTTTGCTGCTCCTAGTCGTGCCCCAAAATAGACCATATTATCCATATCCAGCCAGTTTTGATACAGGTTGTAATCGATACCAGCCTTAAAATAAGAACCACTAGCTTTAAAATCGATACGGTCGCTGTTGCGATCTATGTTTTCGTTACCTAATTCTCCTGCGATGTAAAGTCGGTCTTTAAGACGGTAGTCTGCAAGAACTTGAAAACCATTATATTCTGGATCTATTCCAGTGCGTATTAAGCTCGCTGCATCTATTCCCACACGCAGGCCATAAGTGCGCTTGTATTGCACACTATCTGCTACAGTTGCTGTTTCTTCTTGCGATTGAGCACAGGCTGTAAGAGCTAGTATTAAAAATAGAATGTTAATGACGTATTTCAATGTGTATATCGTTATTTGAAGTAACATTAGGAGTGATGACTTGTATGTCTCTAATCCACTCCTCTCCTGTAGCTTCGGGTTGTCTAAAAGCTCCTAACTGGTTATAAATCATTTTATAACCACAGGCTCTATTGATATAAATTTCTTCTAGGATGTAATTAAAATCTACACTGTCTATATTTAAACCGTTTTCATCATTTTTAAAAAACTCATAGTTAGTCATTACACCGGTAGTTCTTAATGGTATGGCTATGGAGTCCACATCAGTCAGAAAGGTTGTCCCATTACTGTTTAGTGGAGCAAACTCTGTGTAGCCTATTTCTCTTACTTGTAACTCATCTACCGTTTTAGAGGTCTCAAAGTTTGTGATGTCTTTAAATACTATAATCAATCGTGGTGTTACACTTAAATTAGGATCGCATAAATCATCTTTTTCACAGCTCGATAAACTAACTGCAACAAGAAGGACACTTATTAAGAGTATAAAGTTGTACTTATTCATTAATTAATCCTGTTAGTATTTCTGTTGTTTTTGCATAACTAGGTCTGTGGATATAGTCAGATAAAACTATTTCTCCTTTTTTATTTATAATCGTGTAAGTAGGGAAACCTTCTAGATCTATTTGTTTAAAGATAGGTCTGGATTGAGCATCTTCAAGAAAATAATGTTTACCAGCTATTTTATATTTTGCTATGGAAGGAATAAACCCAGCCTTTTTACTATTATGACATAAATATACAAACTCTACATCATCTTTAAATTTCTCATGTAATTTAGGAGAAGCGCTTTTAAATTCACTTTTACATGGTCCGCACCAGGTAGCCCAGTTGTCTATATAAATCACTTTACCTTTTGCATTTGCAATGATTTCATCTATAAATTGAGTCGGGTCTTGAGTTTGAAATGTAAGTAGTTCAGCATCTTCTGGGATTACTGGGTTATCAAGTAATTTTTTAATTTCAGTATACTTTTCATTCAGTATGTGGGCTTGAGGTTCACCTTCTAGAATAGATTTGATTTCTGTTCTATACCTTTCATAAAAGGAAATATTGTTATCAGCAAACTGACCCATTACAGTGAGATAGGCTATTTTTTGTTTTAAGTAGTCATTGTTTTTTAATTTTAATAAGCCGTTCATAAAGGCTTTTTCTCTAGCGCTCTCATTCTCTTTATCAGTTGCATGATTTTTCCATAAGTAACCCAGGTTCATGGCTGTAGAACTGGGATGGTTGTTATTTATGTCATAACCTTCTTTATAAAGCGGTAAGTTATTAAGGTCGTTTAAGAAAATAGAATCACTCAGTGCTTGCTCACCTTTCAGAGCAAATAAAGCATAATTTAATTTAAATGCTGGTATAAAAAACTGTTCTTCACTTTCCACATAGGTTTTTATAATAGGGTCGTTATTCTGTGCGAGAAAATCTGAATTATATTTTTTAATAATTTGAAATGAACTGTCCAGTTGTATAGAAAACTGAGACAAGTCCAGTTGGTCCCAGTTCTGCATCAGTTTTTTTGTAGGGTTATTTTCCTTGTAACTAGCAAGAGATTTATTAATACTGCCACCTATACCACTATAAGATATATTCTTAAAACGAGCACTAGTGTTTAAATGAACAGAGTCTCCAGGACTTAGAATTAACTGAGTGCCATAATCGCCATAAACTGCAATACTCATTGGTTTGTTTACTTCTATAGTCTTTTTAAAAGATCCATTTTTAGTTACAGTAATTTCTATCTCATCATAGTCAGCTATACTGTTATTATAGCGATAAGCTGTTAGTTTATCTGGAATACCTATAGAATCTACAGCAGTTATTTTACCTGAGATTATGGCAGTACTAACAGCTTTTTCTATGTTTTGTTGATCATTACAAGCTACTATTGCTATAATAAGGAGTGGTAAAATAAAAGTCTTTTTCATAGTTGTTATTTTTTCAGCTCTAGTAAAACTACACTTTCTACATGATGTGTTTGCGGGAACATGTCTACGGGTTGATATTTAACCACATCATAGAGATCTTTTAATAACGCTAGATCACGTGCTTGTGTTGCGCTGTTACAACTTACATAAACGATACGTGGTGCCGCCAGTGCTAGTAGTTGAGTAACGACATCTTTATGCATTCCATCTCGTGGAGGATCAGTAATAATTACGTCTGGTTTACCATGTTCTTCTATAAAATCTACGGTAAAAACGTCTTTCATGTCACCTACTATAAAAGTGGTGTTTTCTATACCGTTGCGTTCTGCATTTGCAATAGCATCTTCTATAGCTACTGGAACAGTTTCTATTCCTACTACATGTTTTGCTTTTTTTGCAACAAACTGGGCGATAGTTCCCGTTCCTGTGTAGAGATCATACACATGTTCATCACCAGTTAAGCCGGCAAAATCTCTTGTGATGCGATAGAGCTCATGGGCCTGTTGCGAGTTAGTCTGGTAAAAAGATTTTGCACTTATTTTAAATTGCAAACCTTCCATTTCTTCAAAAATATGATCTCTACCATGATAACAAATCACCTCTTGATCATAGATCGTATCATTTGCCTTTTCATTAATGATATACTGCAAGGATTTTATTTGTGGGAATTCAGATTTTAATTGTTCTAACAAGCTTACTCTCGCTTGTTCATCATCTTTAAAAAATTGTAAAACGACCATGATTTCTCCAGTAGATGCCATGCGCAGCATTAAGGTTCTAAGAATACCTGTTTTTTCTCGAGGAGCGTAGTATGATATGTTTTCCGCTTTCGCGAAAGCGTGAACACTTAACCTTATGTGCTCACCTATTTCAGGATGCAAGTGACACTCATCCAGGTGTAAAATTTTATCCCACATGCCTGGAATATGAAAGCCAAGCGCTTTTTTATCCTTAATTTCAATATCGCTTTGAATCTCTTGAAGCGTTAACCAGCGGCTGTCAGAAAAACTGAATTCCATCTTGTTACGGTAATAAAACTGTTGAGAAGAACCTGCAATAGGAGTGACCTCTGGAAGATCTAAATGTCCTATTCTGGTGAGGTTTTCAACGACTTCTTTTTGCTTAAAGTAAAGCTGGCTATCATAGCCCATGTGTTGCCATTTACAACCACCACAAGTGCCGAAATGTTTACAGACAGGCGCTGCGCGACGTTCTGATAGTTTATGAAAGGCAGTTGCTTCTCCTTCAAAAAAAGATTTTCTTTTTTTAAAAGTTTTAATATCTACGATATCTCCTGGAACAGCATTTTTTAAAAAAATAACGGCTCCATCTTCAGTTTTGGCCACACTTTTTCCTTTTGCACCAGCATCTACTACGGGAACATTTTCAAAGGTTTTATGGGCTCTTTTTCTTCTTTTTGACATAGCGCCAAATTTAATGGAATAGGCTGAGGTGAATCGTATATTTTACTTAAAATTTAAGAGCTTGCTCTATGCCTTAGACTATTGATTTTGTAAATTGCGACTCAGTAAATAATAAACTTATGAGCACAGCAGTAAAAAAAGATTCTCAATATTATATAGATCTAGAAGATGTACATGGAGCACACAACTATCATCCACTACCAGTGGTGCTAGAAAAAGGTGATGGCGTTTATGTATGGGATGTAGAGGGAAAAAGGTATTATGACTTTTTAAGTGCTTACTCTGCCGTGAATCAAGGGCACTGCCATCCAGCGATTGTAAACGCTATGAATGAACAGGCGCAAACATTAACTTTAACTTCTCGCGCTTTTCATAATGATAAGCTAGGTGTTTATGAGAAATACATGACAGAGTATTTTGGGTTTGATAAAGTCTTGCCTATGAATACAGGTGCTGAGGCTGTTGAGACTGCTATAAAAATAGCACGTAAATGGGCTTATGAGAAAAAAGGAGTGGCAGAGCATGACGCAAAAATTATTGTCGCTGAGAATAATTTCCATGGTCGTACTACCACTATTATTTCGTTTTCAAATGATGAAGGAGCTCGTAAGAACTTTGGCCCTTACACGCCTGGTTTTATAAAAATTGCTTATGATGATACGGCAGCACTAGAAGAAGCTTTACAGCAAGATAATATTGCAGGGTTTTTAGTAGAGCCTATTCAAGGTGAGGCTGGTGTCTATACACCTAGTGATGATTACATGAAAAAGTCTAAAGAACTATGTGCAAAGTATAACGCACTTTTTATAGCAGACGAGATCCAGACCGGTATAGCCAGAACTGGAGCTTTACTTGCAGTTTGTGGAACTTGTGATTGTGCTGGACATTGTGAAAAGCAAGAAGCTACTTATGCACAGCCTGATGTATTAATTCTAGGTAAAGCCTTATCTGGTGGGGCATACCCAGTGAGTGCTGTACTTGCTGATAATGATATTATGAATGTGATTAAGCCTGGTCAGCATGGTAGTACTTTTGGAGGGAACCCAGTTGCAGCGGCAGTGGGAATGGCAGCACTTAATGTAGTTAAAGACGAGAAGTTAGCTCAAAATGCGCGCGATTTAGGTAACTATTTCAGATCACGTATTAATGAGTACATTGAAACTACAGAGACAGTAAGACTGGTAAGAGGACGTGGTTTATTAAATGCTATTGTTATTAATGATACAGAAGATGGTGATACCGCTTGGAACATCTGTTTAAAACTACGTGATAACGGATTGCTGGCAAAACCTACTCATGGGAACATTATACGTTTTGCTCCACCGCTAGTGATGACTCAAGATCAACTCGATGAGTGTATCGATATAATCATTGCTACTTTAAAAAGCTTTGAGTAGATGGAACGCTAGTCTCTAGAATAAAAAAGGCTCGCGATTGCGAGCCTTTTTTGTTACATAAATTGGTGCTAGCTTATAATTTTGAACAAGCTTCATCTCTCCATTCTCTATACATATCAACTACTTCTGGTTGTACACCAGGATTGTTCTCTACGTTTCTTACTGCTTCATTCCAGAATTCACAAGCAAAATCTGGATTAGTAAGGATCATAATAACAGTATATAAAACCCATAAGCCTACTAACCCTGAAATGACTAATGATATGATAGCTATGGTCTTTGCTGTTTTCATCGCATTAATGTTCTCATAATTATCTGGATCCTCGTTAGCTTTTTTCAGATCTTTATTTGCCTTTAAAAACCCGATGAGGGAAAGAATCCATCCTAGTCCAAGGCAGCAACATAAAAATCCTAGAATGGACAAGATATAAACTGAAGTAGTATTTAATTTTTGCATGATGATATGGTTTTAGTTCAGGTAAAAATAATAAAAAAGGGAACGCATTGCGTTCCCTTTTTTACAGAAAAATAATTGCTTAGTCTTCAATTTGATCCAACTCATTCTCCATTGCATCTATCATTTCTTCGGGAGCACCTAAAGATCTGTAAAATTCTATTCCCTGTTCTATTCTCTCTCTTTCAGTAGTTGTGAAATAGTTGTAAACTAGATATGCTGATACAAGTCCGGAAACAACTAACGAAACTAAAGCTACAGTTTTGGCCGTTTTCATAGCAGGACCATTAGAATAAGATTCTGGATTCTCTGCATACTTTTTGAGTTCTTTATTCGCCATTAAGAAGGCTATTAATGCTGCTACGAATCCTAATCCGTAAAAACAGCAGCAAATAAATCCTACTACAGAAAGTATGTAAACTAGGGTTGTGTTTAATTTTTGCATAATTGATTGATTAATTGGTTATAAGGTTAATTTGATTAAAAAATTGGTTACGATAGTTCCTATGGTGATTAAAGCTAGAATGAGCTTGATTTTTTCACCATGTTTAATTTTAAGGAACCAGTCAAATGTAAGAAAAGTAAAAAGAAAAAACATAGGGTAAATACCTGGATACATAAAAAAGGCATCTATAAAATCACCGTGCATTAAATAAGAAATGGATCGCTGGATTCCACATCCAGGACAGTCCATTCCAGTTAGCTTTTTACTCATACATGGCAGCATCCAGCTGTCATCTACATTTGCTAAATTCATATTAATTGTTAATACTCACTTTTACAGCAGCTTCTTTTTGATCAGCGGTTAGTATTCTTACTAGGTAAATTCCAGTACTCAAGTTTCCTGTTGAAAAAGAGTAAGCGTTATTTGAATTACCTTCTTTGCTTGAGAATATTTCTTTACCAGTAAGATCATAAAGGCTAATATTACTTACTTCAAGTCCATCAGGATTAAATACAGTTAATAGCTGGCGACTATTGTTTTGTACTACATTAAGTTGCTCTTCAATGTTTGCGTTATCATTAGAAAGTGTACTAGGGTCTTGGAAAACAATTTCAAAACGATCGTTTACACTTCCTGAATTAACAGTAGTTGTAAAAGAAGCATTTTTTATATCATGATACGTGTTATTGTATATATCATGTATCAATATATGCGGAGTGTCAAAATTCTCTAAACTTCCTACGTGAAACTTAAAGGTAGTATTATTTGCTGCTGCAGTAAATCCTAAGGGCACAGTTTTGTGTACAGCAAATGGGATGGTTTTAATAGAATACTCACCATTAAATTGAGTCATATACACATCACTAGCTTGCTTGTTGTTATCTATTTTACCCTCAAGTCCCCAATCTAAGTTATCTGTAGAGTCATCTCCAAAAGCAAGTAGAAGTTGTCTCACATATAAATCATTAACAATAACGTTAAGTCTTAATTTAGGTCTTACGTAAGTAGCAGTTGGGTTTACAGAAGTTGTATTTGAGTTTCCAGTTGCTGACTTAAAATAAGATAAACCACTACTTCCAGTTTCTCTAAAAAGTCTTCTTTGTCCATTATTGAACTCAGGAGTTCCTGTTGTACCTGTTGGGAAATCTGCTCCTAATGTGTCATAAAGAGAAGATCTTGAAATCATAAAACCTTGCCCTATAGGTGCATATCTTCTAGCGCCAGTTACTGGATTAGACCCAGTAATCGTTCCTCCTGCTATAATATTACCATCAGAGTCAAATCTTGTATAAGTAGGTGCCGTGTACATTCCATTATCTGCTCCTATATACTGGCCGTTCCCGTCTAGATCAGCAGGTGCGACACCACCTGGCACATAAGTTCCATAGCCACCTTCATAATCTGTTAAAAAGTGAGAAGTTGAATTCTGTTCCCAAAATAATATTTCATTGTTGAATTCAGAACCTTCTAGATAATCTCCAGAAGTAGAAGGTGAAGGGTTATAGTTATTATCTATTAAAAACTGCTTCAAGTCTAAAGCACTAGGGTAAGGATTACCTACTAGAGAAAAGCTGTCTGTATCTACATCTACTTGAATGGTTCCATTATTAGGGCGTCCTCTATAATCATAGCGCTGGCCACCACTTTCCTTGTTAGGACCACTACCTGTGGTTCCTTTCATAGAGAAACCAAAACCTGCATCTACAGTGGTAGAAGGGTTATTGATAATTCCCCAACCATTATAACCACCACCATTTCTAAATGCATACAACCATCTACCAGCAATTCTTAAAGGCTGGTCAGAGGCTGCTCCACCTAGTGCGTGTTCATCTGTAACTCCATCTCTTTCTGAATAATTTAGTATGACTGCAGGATCTGCATCTATTACGTAATTAGTGCTCAAATCTCCTGCGGCTGCACCAGATTCAAAACCAGTGGCAGTATAATCTGCCTGGAGTTTAGGGTAGTTAATTAAGTCTATTGAAAAACCTTCATTACCTGAGGTGGCACCTGAGGTAATACCTACTGGTGAAGACCAGTAGTTATAGTCAAAATTTGTTGCAGTACCTTCTTGAAATACAGAAAGAGATCCTTCACCCTTATTAGGGACATTATCACCTTGCAATAATTGGGCTTCTCCACGCAAGTATATATAGCCGTCTGTAGAAAGATTAATGTCACCTTTTACATAAATATCGGTACCTTTAGAGTAGATATAACCATCTTCTGCATAAACTTGAGCAGATAGTATTCCTACAAATAGTACAGCGATAACGCCTAAAATATAATTCTTCATATTATAAACTGTTAGTTTAAAGATTACAAAATAAAGCTATTCCTTGCTTTTTATTCAAAGATTGAGCTAAAAATTCGGTAAAGTGCACTAACTTCGATGTAATGTTATAATTTAACGACGAATATTAAAATGAAGAAGTCTTATAATGGTGTTTTTTTGCTTCTAGGAATCCTTTTTTTAGGAGCCTCCTGGTATTTTGAAAATAATACAGTCTTTTTTCAAGTGATTGGAATAGTTTTACTTATGGTTGGTGCTTATGGTTATAGCAGTCATAGGTCTCAAGAAAATGCAGATGGTGATGAGTAAGTTTAAGAAGGGTGATCGTGTGCTTGTTTTAGATGAAGATTTTGGTGGTGTTGTTGCTTTCGCGAAAGCGGAAAAAATAACCATTATCACAGATGATGAGATAGAGGTTGCTTACCATTCATCTGAACTGATTCACGATCAAAGATTCAAAGTCGAAAGAGTCGTGGTTAAACAAGAAATAACTGTTCAAAAGGGTAAAAAAAGACATGTTTCTCGTAAAAAAGCAAAAGAAATTCCAGCCGTAGAAATAGATTTACATATTCATCAATTAGTGAAAAGCGAGCGCGGAATGGATGCTTATGATAAGCTAAATACTCAAATGGATACAGCAAGATATAAACTGGAATGGGCTCGTAAAGAGCGCATTCCTAAACTTGTTTTTATTCATGGAGTAGGTGAAGGTGTGTTAAAAAAAGAACTGGAATATCTATTTGATAGGTATAGTGATGTCACCTATTATGATGCAGATTTTCAAAAGTATGGACGTGGCGCTACTGAAGTTTATATTTATCAAAACCCTAAAAAGTAGGAGTAACCCTTACGTTTAAAGTCCTGACATAAGTGCCGAACTCATAAACTGCAAAAATGATTTCCCGACTATCACTAGTAATGGTTAAATCTTCTATGGTTATTTCTAGTGTCGCAGTATTTGTGAAATTATGTTGAATATATCTGTCTATTGCAGGATTTGCGGTAAATGTTGCTGCGGCGTTTAAGTAATTAGGTGTTGATCCTATGATATCACTTGCCGGTCCTAAAATACCATCTATATCTTCTTGAATTGTTAAAATTCCATCGCCATCATCGTCAGGATCTAGGTAATCTGGAATAGTGTCGCCATTAGGAGAGTTACTGTCTGTGTTTAGGCTCAAAGTTAAATCGGTTAAGTTTACACCTTCATTAATGGTAAGGACATTATCGCCATCATCATCTTCATCTTTATAATCTGGTAGTCCATCACCATCTGTATCTCTACTTAGACTTAAGTCTAAAAGGTTTATACCTTCATCTATGGCGCTGATTCCGTCGTTATCTTCTTCTATAATAGTGGTACCTATCATTACATTACCGGCTTCTCCTATAAATGCTTGGGTAGTGGTAGGGCTTGCAGGAGGAACATCGTTACAGTAATAAGTGCTTCCTGCTGCGCCGCTGAGCTTGCGATACTCTAAATTATTATTTCCTAAACTATATGGGCCATGAATTCTCTGTTCAGTTAGAATATCATCTGTAGTGTTAAGAGCTAGGGCGATAGTCTCAAAATCAGTATCATTTATGATATAGAACAAGTATTCTGAGACATCTTCATTTACGGGAATGTCACAGACTTGAACGGTGGAGTTTTCAAAGTTTAAATCTTCTACGATGAAGTCTCCATCATCACAGCTGGTTAACACTGCTAGAGTTATAAGTAGTACTAGTTTTTTCATGATTGTAAAAATAGGGATTACAATTAAAGGTATAAAGCTAATTTTTAAGTCATTTATTTTACTTTTGCGACTATGAGACAAGTTTATTTAGATAGTGCCGCTACCACACAAATGAGAACCGAAGTTATTGATGAAATGACTCGTGTCATGAAAGAGGTTTATGGAAATCCTAGTAGTACTCATAGTTACGGTCGTAGTGCAAAATCTCTAATTGAAAATGCTCGTAAAAGCATAGCAAAACAACTGAATGTTACTGCTGCCGAAATTATTTTCACCTCTGGTGGTACTGAGGCTGATAATCTAGCTATTCACAGTTGTGTGCGCGATTTAAGTGTAGAACGTATTATTACCACAAAAATTGAGCACCATGCAGTTCTTTATATTATAGATTATTGTAAAGAGAAGTATGGGACTCAAGTAGAGTTTTTAGACTTACAGGAATGTGGAACACCAGACTATGATCATTTAGAAAAATTATTAAAGGATGATGCTAAAAAGACATTAGTTAGTCTCATGCATATTAATAATGAGATAGGAAATAAACTAGATATTTATAGAGTAGGGAAGTTGTGTCGTGATCATAACGCGTTTTTTCATAGTGATTGTGTGCAGTCTATAGGTCATTATGAAATGGATTTTGCAAGCCTGCCAGTAGATTTTACGGCTGTAAGTGCTCATAAATTCCATGGTCCTAAAGGAGTAGGTTTTGCTTTTATAAGAAAAGGTACAGGCTTAAAACCTCTTATTTTAGGAGGTTCACAGGAACGTGGGATACGTGCGGGAACAGAAAGTGTTCATAACATAATAGGTATGGAACTAGCACTTACCATGGCATATGAGAACCTAGAGAAAGAACGTGATTATGTTAAAGGTCTCAAGGAATATTTTAAAAATCAACTTACTGAAAAAATACCAGGTGTTAAGTTTAATGGGAACTGCGGTGATCATGAAAATAGTACTTTTACCTTATTAAACGTTTGCCTACCATGTCCTGCAGATAAGGCTGCGATGTTACTCTTTACTATGGATTTAAAAGGAATCGCTTGTTCTAAAGGTAGTGCCTGCCAGAGCGGCTCTCAAAAAGGCTCACATGTTCTTACAAATGTTCTTAGAGATGAAGATTTAAATAAACCCAGTCTCCGTTTTAGCTTCTCCATTTTTAATACTCAAGAAGAGTTGGATTATGTGGTGGATGTTTTAGTAGAGTATTTAGCGTCTATTTAGGGATTTCCTATTCTGTTTTCACTTGGTGAAAAAATGATTTCTTATTACCTGATCTAAGATTTAATACTATCCTGCTAGTGAAGTTTATACCGAATTGAATTTATTAAGTCTTAATAAATAGTTTCTTTTTCACTTACTTTTCATTTAAAGTTATTTCCGTAGCTAGGGACATGTAAAGAATTTTAAACTTCAACTAAGCAAAAAAATAATTCAATTTATTTTAACGACATTATAAACACAAATTTTTCAGAAACAAGAACGTTTTGAGATCGCTCTAATAAGAATTTCGTTTTTTCAACTCACCAACTCACTAAAGCCTTGCTACTAACCTCACATTAAAAACGCGTGGTGTTAACTCATTAGGAATAGCAAATTGCTGCCTGCTAGAAACGTCTCTCACCCAAATATTAGTAATCGAGTTGCTCTCGTTAAAAATGTTGTAAATCTCAGCTCCTAAAGTTACTTCGCTAAAATTTTTAAACAGTTTGCTCGACTTTTTATCGTCTTTTAAAACCAGGTTAATCCCTATATCTGCACGACGGTAATCCTGTAAGCGCAATTGGAAATCATAGGGATCTGCATAGTTAGGGGAACCGCCAGGTAAGCCTGTGTTATACACTAAGTTTAAATACATCTTCAAATGTGGCATATTAGGGATGTAGTCTTGAAACAACGCAGCAAACTTTAATCGCTGATCTGTAGGTCTGGCTATGTAACCTCTACCATTTAAGTTCTCTTCTGTTTTTAAATATCCTGCACTGAACCAGCTTTCTGTTCCAGGAACAAATTCCCCATTAATACGCAAGTCTACACCATAAGCATAAGCCACCGCATCATTATTTGCTCGGTATCTTATACGTACATTTTCTAATGTGTATGTGTTTACATCAGAGAGGTCTTTGTAATAAACCTCAGTAGTTAATTTAAAAGGTCTTTTCTTTCCATCACTTGAGGTCCAGTTAAAACTCCAGTCGTTACCTATAACGGCATGAATAGATTTTTGAGCTTTTACATTTGGATTTACAACACCTTGTTCATCTCTCAGTTCTCTATAGAATGGTGGTTGATAATACAGTCCTCCTGAAATACGGAAAAGCATATCTGTAGAACTCCACGCTGGTTTAATAGCAAATTGACCTCTAGGGGAAACTACCGTTTGTGTAGTGCTTTTAATTCCAGCGCCATTTACATTCCAGGTATGAGAACGTAATCCTGCATTCCAGAATACTTCATGGTCTTTAATGTATCCACGACTGCTATACTGGCCAAAAATCTGATAACGTGTGACTTGAACATCATTATCTGCGCTTATAGATTCAAAAGGTACTAAAGGTCCTGCATATGGTTCATAAGGTTGGTCATTTGCAAGATCTGGTAATGGTGGTCTTATGTTAAAACCAGCACTATCTATAACATTGTATTCACGCACACGATCTCTTATGTCTTCTTTAGTATATTTCATTCCCCAATCGATCTGATCGTTTTCTTTTTTATCACTAGGTATTTCTAAGGTTCCTCGATGTTCTGCCGTCATGATAAGGGCATCCAGGTCATTACGTCCATGTTCCAGTTCTGATCCTATGGCAGTTGTAAAATCTACTTCTCCTAAGTCCGTGCCGCCTATATCTGTATTAGGTCTTCCTAGACCATAGTTTGCTAGAATATCATAATGTTCTTGCTCTTGAGTATGATAAACACTGGTTATAAATCTTAGACTAAGATTTTCAGTAGCATCATAACTTGCCTTAAGCGCTCCAAAATAAGTTTCATACTGGTCATCTTCTCTTCCTTGATAACGTATCACAATCGCTTGTGGATCTTGTAGTGTCCCGAAGTTAGTTTGCCTAAATCGCGGCTCAAATTCATAACTGTTAATTGCTATGTTCCCTAAAAAGCTGAGTTCTAATTTTGGGTTGATTTTATAAGTTAGGTAAGTCTGTGCGTCAAAAAACCTTGGAATAGCATTAGCTTCAATCTCTCTAGAATTAACGAGCAGGCTATTATCTCTGTACCGCACGCCTAGTATTCCTGTAAACGCTTTCGCGAAAGCGTCTCCTTCAACAAAGGCATTTACTCCTAATAAACTTGCGTCTATTCCTGCAGCTAGAGTGGTAGGGCGACGGTAATTAATGTCTAAAACGGAACTTAGTTTATCACCATACTTAGATTGAAATCCACCAGCGCTGAAATCTACACTACGCACCATGTCTGAGTTTACAAAACTTAACCCTTCTTGCTGACCGCTACGTATGAGAAAAGGTCTATAGACTTCTATCTCATTAATGTAAACGAGGTTTTCATCAAAGTTTCCACCTCTGGCGCGGTATTGTGTGCTTAATTCATTACTGCCACTTACACCAGGTAGTGATTTTAAAATATTCTCAACTCCTGGTTGTGCACCTGGAATTTTACGTATCACGGTAGCACTTACTGTTGTGATACCTTCTAGATCTTTGCGAGTAGTAGTGTTTAAAACAACGGTAGTGATTTGCTCAATGTTAGTTTTAATAACAGGATTGAGCTCATAAATTTCTTCAGGTTTAAGTGTAAAGTCATTAATAATAATGTCTTTATAACTTATCGCTGTAAAAGTTATGGTTACTTTCTGGTTTGCTGGGATTTCTAGTTTATAGAATCCATTTTCATTTGATGCCGTACCTATGGTCGTTCCTTGTATGGAAATATTAACGTCCTTTACGGGTTCATTAAATTCATCGAGTATCACACCTTGTATAGTGGCTTGTTGAGCCACAGCGATAAGGCTTAAAAGAAATGCAGTGAGGAAAAGATAGGTTTTCAAGTGTCTTTTTTAATTCTTGCGGTAAAACGTAGCTTCAAATGTAGTACTATTTCCAGCATTGTCAGTTACGATTACTTTAAGTAGGTTTTCACTATCTGTAACGACATCATCTGAAAAATCGTGTTTAATGACACCAGTTTTATAATCATATTCCATGAGAATGAACTTACCATTAACGGTGGCACGATATCCATCTATTCCACTATCATCATCGGCTATAGAGAGCTGGAGTGTTTTATGGTTACTGATCCATTGCTTATTTTTAAAATTTTTAGGGGTAATCGTAGGGTTTTTATCATCTTTAGTAATAGCATAAGTTCCCATATACTTACTGTAAGCGGTTAGTGTGTTTCCCTTACGTTTAGTAGATACGTGGTAGGCAGCACCCCAATCGGTAATGCGAGCGATGTAATACTGATCTAGATGGTCACCAGCTTTAGCACTAATGTCGTACTCTAGAATCATGTTTTTATGGAGCGGCACTATATCACTATGTATGGTTATAGTATCTAGGTGTTCTTTAATTTCCAGAAGTTCATCTTCATACAGAGCGCCTTTAGGAATGGTGAGGTTAAAGTTCCCTAGTTTTGAGTTATAAGTTTGTGTATGACTTATATATTCTAGACCATCATTATTAGGAGCCATTAATTCAGTAGGTGGTTCATCATTAATAATATCTACTATTATGCTGCTCGTGTTCCCTTTAAAGTCTTTAATAACTATGCTGTAAACGCTTTTCAGTCCAGGCTCATAAAGGGATAGTTTCCCTTCATTAATAGCATTACCATAAAGACTTAATGGGCTTCCTGGCGGAATAAATAATTTAGTGATGCGGCTTTTGTGTTTTTTGAAAAAACCATAATCTATCATCTGATTAAGGTATCTCGTCTCGCTGAATGCATAGGTGTCAAAACAAACTTCAAAATTCTTAGAACCGTTAAAACTGGTCGTGATTTCATAAACACCGTTTTGATTATGAGAACCATTTTGCCTGTCACTGGTGTTAACTCCTATCCCTATATTTCCATAAGCACGTAGTTTTTCAGTTTTAAAACTACCGTTTTTAAGTGGAATTAATCGCAATAATGCCGATTCATTTTTACCATTAACTGTGGCGTTTTCATCAAGAGGATAAACCATTACTTGCTTAACAAGTGGTTTTTTAGTGTCAGGAATCTCTATTCCCATCATTAATGGATTAATAGGTCTTGCTACGCTATCTCTTATTTCAAAGTGTAAATGAGGTCCACCGCTACCGCCACTATTCCCGCTATAAGCGATCACTTCACCTTGATCTACTCTTAACTCTAAGTCAGTAGGGTAGAGCTGTATATTATAAGATTCATTTGCATATTGCCTTTTCTTAAGGTAAGCCTCTATGCGAGGAGAAAATTTTTCTAAGTGCGCATAAACGCTGGTATAGCCGTTAGGGTGTGTTATATATATCGCTTTTCCATAACCATAGCGTTCTATTTTAATACGACTCACATAACCTCTAGCCGTAGCATAAACTTTAAGTCCAGTGCGCTGGTTAGTCTTTATATCTAGACCGCTGTGAAAATGGTTAGATCGTAGCTCGCCAAAAGTTCCAGAAAGTTTCAACTCAATATCTAGCGGGTTTTTAAAATACCCTTTGGGAAGATTTTTGAGACTTTGACTTGCGGCCCAATGAAAGGTGGAGCAAATAAGAATAAATAAGAGGGATTTTTTCTGTAACATAGGCTAAATATAAGAGGCTTGTGTGAACTTGCAAAGGTATTTCTCACTCTACTTTCAAACTTTGTTCCATAAATGTTTGATAAGTCTAGCGGTAATCCTAATTTTGTAAGAACAGTATAAAATTTGCTTAAGTGCCTACATTATCTTCACAAATTGAAACTATAGAACTTAAGGTCAAGGCTTTAATTGAAGAAAATTTGCGGTTAAAGTCGCAAAATGAAGAAAAAATAGCCGTAATTTCTAAATTAAAAAGAGATAATAAAGACCTTGTGGAATCGTTAGAAGTTAGTAAAGAGAGAAATGTAGCGCTCAAAACAGCAAATGCTATGCTAGGTAGTAATGAATATAAAACAAAAACCAAGCTTAAAATAAACGCACTCGTGAAAGAAATAGATCAGTGCATAGATCAGTTAGCTTCATAATGGGAGATCAACTCAAAATAAAAATATCTGTTGCAGATCGAGTTTATCCATTAACCATAGATCCTTCTCGTGAAGAAGGTTTGCGTAAAGCAGCAAAAAATATTGAAGCGATGATTAAACAGCTGGAAAGCAGTTATGCAGTAAGAGATAAGCAAGATGTCCTGGCGATGTGTGCTCTTCAATTTGCTGCAAAATCTGAGCAAATAAATATAGATAATAATGAAGACGTGGCACAGGCTCAAGAAAAATTAGAACTCTTGAACTTGTTATTGTCCCAGCAATTATCTTAGTCGTTCTTTAAACATAAACAGTTACTACCTGCACTTGTTTCATTTTTTGGTGAACTCAACACATAATTCTTTAAAAAGGGTGAATCGTGGTTGTAAAAGCAAGCCGGACTTCATAGCCGGATCCTTGATCAGTCAGCTAACCCTAAACTTTATTTAAGGAGTTCATACAAAACCCAAACTTGTGCAGGTTTTTTTATACATAATAACCAATGGAAACAAACACAATTATATATGCTGTCGCAGCATTAGTCATAGGTCTTTTAATAGGCTATTTTATCGCAAAATCAATCGTTGAAAAAGGAAAGGCTTCTCAACTTATAAATGATGCTCAAAAGGATGCAAAAGCAATCCTTAAAGAGGCTCAAATAGAAGGTGAAAAAATCAAAACCGAAAAAACCTATAAAGCCAAAGAAAAATTTATAGAGCTCAAATCACAACATGAAAAAGAGATTTCAAACCGTGAACGTAAAATGAGCGATGCCGAAAAACGCACCAGAGACAAAGAATCTAAAGCTTCTAGTGAACTAGCTAAGGCAAAACAGCTCGAGCAAAAGCTCTCTAGTAAATTAGAAGAGGTAAACTCTAAAAGAGAATCCATCCTTAAAAAACAGGCCGAAGTTGAAAAAATGCACGAATCCCAAGTGAAACAACTTGAGGTTATCAGTGGTATGTCTGGAGAAGATGCAAAAAAACAACTCGTAGAGTCTCTGAAGGATAAAGCCAAAACTGAAGCCATGAGTATTATTCAAGATACCATTGAAGAGGCTAAGCTTACAGCTCAACAAGAAGCTCGTAAAGTGATTATTAATACCATACAGCGCATAGGTACAGAAGAAGCTGTTGAAAATTGTGTGTCTGTCTTTAACTTAGAGTCTGATGATGTTAAAGGACGTATCATAGGTCGTGAAGGTCGTAACATTAGAGCCATTGAAGCAGCAACAGGTGTAGAGATCATAGTAGATGACACACCAGATGCTATTATCCTTTCTTGTTTTGACTCTGTGCGTAGAGAAGTAGCTCGTTTATCATTACACAAATTAGTGACTGATGGACGTATCCATCCAGCGCGTATAGAAGAGGTAGTACGTAAAACACGCAAACAAATAGATCAGGAAATTGCTGAGGTAGGGAAACGTACCGTCATAGATTTAGGAATTCATGGATTACATCCAGAACTCATTAAAATGGTAGGTAGAATGAAATACCGTTCCTCTTATGGTCAGAACTTATTGCAGCACAGTAGAGAAGTAGCAAAACTTTGTGGTACCATGGCAGCAGAGCTAGGACTCAATCCTAAACTCGCAAAACGCGCTGGTTTATTACACGATATAGGAAAGGTGCCAGAAACGGAAGATGAAACTCCTCACGCAATTCTAGGTATGAACCTTGCCGAAAAGCACGGTGAAAAACCAGAAGTTTGTAACGCCATAGGAGCCCACCACGATGAAATAGAAATGACCTCTTTACTTTCTCCTATTATTCAAGTGTGTGACGCTATTAGTGGTGCACGTCCTGGAGCAAGAAGACAAGTGTTAGACTCTTATATACAAAGATTAAAAGACCTAGAAGATATAGCCTTTGGGTTTAATGGAGTAGAAAAGGCTTATGCCATACAGGCTGGTCGTGAGTTACGGGTTATCGTAGAAAGTGAGAAAGTGACTGATGATAAAGCAGCACAACTATCTTTTGAAATCTCACAAAAAATTCAAACCGATATGACCTATCCTGGTCAGGTAAAAGTAACCGTGATTAGAGAAACTAGAGCAGTTAATATTGCTAAGTAATTTAACGCTAAAGCAGTAAAAAAAAATCCCAAAAGCTTTTAAGCTTGCGGGATTTTTTAATTTTCAGCTCAAAGCTCAAAGCTCAAAGCTCAAAGCTCAAAGCTCAAAGCTCAAAGCTCAAAGCTCAAAGCTCAAAGCTCAAAGCTCAAAGCTCAAAGC
>P_2C_Liq_1_UnCtyDRAFT_1000345_pt1 | contig 20099 bp, 30 predicted proteins | sample Pon2CUnioCityCA_2_FD_10234 | JGI IMG/M metagenome (IMG submission 10234) | reverse complement strand
GGGTCAAAAAATATTGGAATAGGTAATAAAGCGTCTTCATCTGTACCAGCTATAAACTTTGAAACTTTACGTAAAATTACCCCTTGTTGAAAAATAGCTCCTCCTTCCGCATTTTCAATTTTAATAGTGTTTTTTAAATCAATTTGAGGCATTTGTGATTGTTCTTTCATTTTTAGTTGTTGTTTATTAAGTTATATATTAAAGATATAATGTTTATTTCTTTATCTATTCTAAAATTGGCTTTATATTGATGTTCATTTATTAAGAGAGCAGCCGTCCCCTCTTTATTAGGTAAATACTCAGATGCTCTATCAAATAAAGCTCTAAATAATTCTTCAAAATCATCTTGATTTGAATCAGCAATTATTTGTCTAATGGTTTTTAACCTGTAATTAGACTTTAAATCTTTATCAGATAAAACCTTGATTATTTTGTCAATATAATTTGATGAGACTAGTAATGAGTTATCCAATTTTAATACCTTATTTTGTGTAGATAACTGTATAGTATTAATACACTTGCGTAGATCGGGATAATATTGGTTAACTAAAGGTACTAGATCATTTAACTCAAACTCAATGGATTCTTGTTTTAAAATCCAAGCTAAATGTTTAGCGACATCCCCCTTTGTAGGAGGGGTTATTTTAAGTACTTGACATCTAGATTGTAGGGGGTCTATTATTCTTTCTACAAAATTACACGTCATTATGAAACGAGTGGTTCTTGAAAATGCCTCTATAATATTCCTAAGGGAGGCCTGAGCCTGTATTGTAAGGAAATCTGCTTCGTCTAAAATAACAACTTTTAATGGTTTAAAAGAAGCGACACTAGCAAAGCTTTGTACTTTATCTCGGATAGTTTCTATACCTCTTTCATCTGAAGCATTAATAAAAATTGAATCACAATCTAGGTTATGTACTATTAATTTTGCTAAAGTAGATTTACCAGTTCCAGCACTTCCATATAATAGCATATTAACAATATCATTTTGGTCAAGAAATTGTTGTAATGTTTTCTTTAAATTCTCATTTCCTACAAACTTATCTAAAGTTAATGGGCGGTATTTCTCATTTAAAAGGCTATGGTCTTTCATATTCTATTTTCTATCGTCGTATTCTAAAACTCCTTTTTCTAAAGCATAATCCCTTATACCTTCTAGGTTTTGTTTCGCAAAATTTATACTTTCTTGAATCGAAATACTATCCTCATAACATTCAGTCCAACAGTTTGGTGTTTCATAAATTTTTACTTTATGGATTTTTAAACCAGTAGGTGATTTTTGGTATAAGGTTTCTGCTAATATAACCATAGCTAAAAATACTTCCTTAGCTATATTTTCTACAGAGGGATTACAATATTCCCCTTCACCATTTAAACTCATTAACCATAATTTGGAACCATATTCTTTTGTAGTTTCTATAATTTTGGTATCTTTAGGGTTTAAAATCATACCATGGTCTAAAATATCGTCAATCCATTGGCAAAACACCCTTTTAATTTCTTTAAAATCTATAGCATAACCTATCTCTTCCATATTTTCAAAAGAAAAAGTTAATTCATATAAATAAGTATGCCCGTGTAAATTAAAACACTTCATGGCTTCATTCATAACTCTATGACCAGAATCGAAGTTGCCTTTGCGTGATATATATTGTATTTTTTTCATAATTATAAGATAATAAAAATATATAGGGGAGCCAAGCCCCCCTATAAAATTTTAGGTATTTTTTATTTTACATTCCCATCATCATGGAAGGATCCATTTGAGGGGAGGAATCATTACTTTCAGGTAAATCTACTACAGTCCCTTCTGTTAATAATATAGTTCCTGCCACTGAAGCGGCGTTTTGTAAAGCGGTACGAGATACCTTAGTTGGATCTATAATTCCTTCATCTGACATATCAACAATGGTTTTTGTTTTAATGTTATACCCTGACCAAAGCGGTCTTGTTAGTAAATCAGCAGCTAATATTTCTGCTTCGGTATTTTCATAACCAGCATTAATTAAAATTTGTATAAAAGGCTTTTTACATGCTTTTTTAACAATCTTAGCACCTGTAGTTTCAGCAACTAAAGTATTAGAAGAACACAATAAAGCCATCCCACCACCAGGAACAATTCCTTCTTCAATAGCGGCTTTAGTTGCATGTAAGGCATCATCAACTCTATCCTTCTTTTCCTTCATTTCAGTTTCAGTGTTTCCTCCTACATGAATTATAGCAACACCCCCTATAAATTTAGCTAAACGTTCTTGCAACTTTTCAGTTTCAAATGGGGTTGTAGATTTAACTAATTGGTTTTGAAGTTCATCAATTCTATCATTAATTTTTTCTTCATTACCTTTACCATCCACAATAGTAGTTAATTCTTTTTCAACTGTTATTGTTCTAGCTTCACCAAACCAATCCCAAGAAAATTTATCTAACTTCATTCCTTTATCCCTAGAAAATACTTGTCCTCCAGTTGTAATAGCAATATCTTCTAATATCAATTTTCTTCTATCACCAAAATCTGGGGCTTTAACGGCACATACCTTCATAGTACCTCTCATTTTGTTTACAATAAGAGTAGCTAATGCCTCTTGATCTATATCCTCAGCTATAATTAAAAGGGATTTATCTTGGGAAGAAACTGCTTCTAAAATAGGTAATAACTCTTTAACTTGGGTAATTTTGTTTTCTGAGATTAAAATGAGTGGGTTTTCTAGAATAGCAGACATTGTGGTGTTATTAGTAACGAAGTAAGGGGATTTATATCCTCTTTCAAATTGCATACCTTCTACAGTTTCTAAATATGTATCTCCAGTTCTAGATTCTTCAATATGAACAACACCTTCCATTCCTACTTTATCAATTGCAGTAGAAATTAATTTACCTATCTCAGGGTCATTATTAGCAGATATTGTAGCTACTTGTTCCAATTGGTCTTCACTAGAAATGTCTTTAGATATAACTTCTTTAAGGTTTTGGATTACTGATTTTACACTAGAATCAATATCCCTTTTGATTTGTACAGCATTTTCTCCATTGTTTAAGGCATTTAATCCTTCTTTAACCATTTCTCTAGCTAATAAAGTTGAAGTGGTAGTTCCATCACCTGCTTTTTCGGCTGTTTTAATTGCTGCTTGTTTTACTAATTGTACTCCTAACTCCTGTTCCGGATCTTTTAATGATATAGATTTAGCAACCGATACTCCATCCTTAGTGGATACAGGGTAATCTTGTGGTTTAGAAATAATAATATTCCTACCATTAGGGCCTAAAGTTGATACTACTGCATCTGCTAATATATCAATCCCTTCAACCAATTTTTTACGAGCATCTGCTCCCAATGTAACTTGTTTACTCATTTTCTATTATTTTTCTATTATTTTTGATAATACCTGGTTCTCTGGTCCTACGTAAAATTCTTCACCATTAAATGGTAGTTTAGTAAAACCCATTGTAGGTAGTACTATTTTATCCCCTACATTTAAAATAGTTTTAATAAATTCACCTGTTATTGTGTATTTACCAGGTCCTACTGCTACTACAGTACCTGTTTCATTTTTTTCTTTTCCTATATCTGGAACTATAATTCCACCATAAGTTGTTTCTTCTGATTCTATAGGTTTAACTATAACGGCATCAAATAATGCTTCTAACTCTAATTCCATCTGTGTAGTTTTTAATGTTATTTTGGATTTGTGTATACTCTGTAATATATTCTTTTAAGGAAGTATAATTATCTTCCCCCATTTGTAATTCTGAAATTTTATTTATAGCTTGACCCAATGTTGGGAAGTAATATAAAGATTTTTCATAAGTTTTGGAGTTTCCTTTAGATCTAAAATGGGATGAGTTAGATGTTACGTTTTGTTTAACAGTATAACTGTATTCATCCTTAGTAATAAAAAAAGGTTCTAATGTGGGGTCTGTAATAATTTGAATTGATTTCCTTGGTGTAGGTTTAGACATAACTTATTTACGTTTTTTGTGTGCGATTAATATACGAAAAACAATGTGTTAAGGCACGCTGTTTTATATAACTTTTATTTTATTTTTATTGATTTAGGTTTTGCTTTTTCACAAACAGGAATGGAAATCTCTAACAAACCTCTTTTCAAAGTTGCTTGTGATTTCGATAAGTCGTATTTGCTTGAAATTTTATACCCTAAATTAAATGATTTTTTAGAAAGACCATTTACTATTGTACCAGGATGGAGTTCTTTAGATTCCTCCGGTTTATTATAAGATATCTTTAAGATATCTTCCTCTATATTTAGATTAACATCTTCCTTTGATAAACCAGTACAGGCTATTTCGAAGTGTAAACCTTCATCATCATAGAAAATATTTAAAGGGTGAGGTTGTTTAGTGGATGTAATTGAACCATACCCACTTGTAGGGTGGAAAAAATTGTGGAATAATATATCCCAAGGATTAAAATCTGTTGTACTCATATTGATTTACGTTTTGTGAGTGCATTAGCTACTCGATTAATTAAAAATATAACTCTGTGCCTTAACTACATTGTTATTTTATAATAAATATATTACTATTCGTTTCTAGTAATAAAGTATTCACTTTCTGTTTCATCTGTTGAAAAATTTAACTTTAACGTCCCATTTTCAGAAACTTTTAATGTTCCTTTAGTCATATCCTTATTGGCATTTAATATATCTTTAAATATGTCAGAATCAAAGGGTAATTGTATATCCCCTTTAGTTATATTCCCTCTAATTTGATATGTTATTTTATTTGAAAATCCGGTATTATCCCCAAATATAAATTCACAAATATTATCCCCATCTAAATCTGTAGTACTTGTAATTAACATATTATTTACATCCAATAAAGCACTTTTAGCTTTAATCAAATTACTTAAATCCTCGGAAGTTAATTCTAACTCAATCTCAAAACTCTCAGGATCTTCACAATAAACATTTTTACCCAAAATTAAGATATCCGCTAAAGAATATGTTAAATTATAGTTAGAATCAGCAATATTTAGTTTAGTATAAACTGACTTTATTTTGTCTAATTTAACATCCAGAACCCCACTAGTAATAGAAAGTAATTTAGATAATTTATGGGTATCAAATATACCCAATACTGAATCTTCAATGGGGAAATTAGTGTGTTGGATCTTACAAACTCTACCATTTTCCCCAGCATATATTGTAAGTTTATTATCTTTAATTCTCCATTTTACTTGGTTATTCAATCCATTTAAATAATATTTGGAGATGACACTAGTTAGTGATAATTTATTAATCATTTTTATTTTTTTTTAAATTTCGAAATAGGTTAATGCGTTAACATGAGGATTCAAATCAAGGCTCCACCCAAGATCTGAGAAGAAACCAGTTAATTTATTTAATAAAATAGAATCAAATATTTTTTGTCTATCTGCATAAATATTTATAAAATCATTAATTTTTTCAGGGACATCATGTGGTTGAAAGGCTATAGCTTCAATTTTGTAAGCATTATCCTTTAAATATATAAATTTGACCTTATCCGCCATGGTAATATAATTATGTTGTTTATCTAAACCCCATAATTTTAACAAATCATTATAACGGATAGCGGCTCGAACGGGGGCAGGTGCTCCTTTAAGTATTTCTGTAAACATTTCTCCGGCTCTAGAACTTTTACCTGTATATTTTTCAAGTTTCTTTACAGCTGATGGGTTTCCTAGCTTAACCAAGGGGATAGTACCATCTAATATTTGTCCTTTGAATACTTTAATTTGTTCTAGGATACTAGGTTTCCCTTTTCCCTTAAGAACTTGTTGTAATATATCATTAAAGAATTCACCTAATATAGGTGGGAAATTAGACTTTTGAAACTCTAAACCCTTAATATCCAATGTTTCTTTTGAAATTCCCTCTTGTTTAGTAATCCACTGAGCATAACGACGAGTAGCTCTAAAATATGCTGCTCGGATAACAGCCTCAGTTTTCATTTCTAATCTATGTTCAGTTACATTAAAACATTCTTTAGCTAAAGTACCATAGTAATCTGTAATTATGTCTTGATATTTTAACGCTATAGCTTCTACAACACCATCTCTCTTTTCTTCTGGGAGAGTATTAAATTCAGGGTATAAATGTTCAGCTAAAGGTTGAGCATTTAAATACACTGAATCCGTATCCATGTATAAGCAGTAATTTGTGTCATCTGGATCACATATGAACCAGGGTGTATCTTCTAAATGTTTCATTAATATTGTTTATAAGATTTTTCTTCTATTAACCCTGAAGATGTTTCTATATTAATTATCTTTTTAACCTCACTTCTTTTATCATTAGTAATATACACAGAACGAGCTAGTTCTACAAATTCTTTATCAAATTTTTGATTTTTTTCACATTCTCTTATTCTATCCTCTATATCCCAAAGTTCCCCATTAATTTTAGCTAACTCTAAATAATGATTTTGGAGTTGACCATTATGTTTTTTAAATAGAGATTCTATTAAGGGATTAAGGGTATCAAATTCCTTTTGAATGTTAACCAACTTCTCCTTATCCTTTATTTCAATTAATTTAATTTCGAGGATTGTTATTTTATCTATCAATTCCCCATTTGATATTTCTACTTTCATATTAATAGTTTATCGGATTTTTTCCTATTTTCAGCTACAGTTAAGGGTTGAGTATTAGTATAATGGAAACTACCACCTTTACTTAGGGGGAATATATGATCTATTTCCCAATATTCCCCATGATTCTCCCAATTCATTTTATCTGTGAATTGTTTTTCTAAATGTTTAATGTATTCTGAAATATTGCACCCTAATTCTTTTCTGTAACTATCTTTTTTTGATATTTTGTATTTTCTAACACACTCGTTTATTCTAGTTCTTAAGATTGAAGTCAATTTAAATTTAGGTTCTTCTCTCCATCTTTTTCTCTTTCTTTTATTTGTTTTTTCTTTGTTATTAGAATTGTATGTTTTTTGTTTAATTTTTAATATGTCCTTATTATTTTCATAGTATTTATCCATATAGTTTCTAGTGTGTTCTTTAGACCAACTATTTTTAACACCTTCAGGTAATATTTTTTTCCTACCCGCTATATTACATTGAGGACAACCTTGCCCCATATTATAATGATTATTCCATACTTGTTTAAATACACCATGTTCTGAGCATATAATAGGGTAAGTAGAGTGGTTTTTTATATTTTTTGTTGTAATTAGAGAGTAATCATATTGGTTACCATGAACTTTATGAGCAAGTTTTATCTTCTCTTGAGAGGTGAGGTTAAACCCTTTACATTTAGGACACCCACTTTTTTTATTTGTATGGTTATCAGGGGTTACTTCCCATTCTCCATGGGTTTTACATATAATTTTAATTTTAGTCATTACATTTTTATATTCTACTTTAGAATAATCATATAAACTCCCAAATACCTTTTCTGCTTTTACTATAAATTGTTCTGTAGTTAATTTCCTCATAATTTAATTCCCTATATGGTGTTTATTATACATATGTAAAAGGGTATTACAAGTCGAGAGATTCTTTAAATTCTTTGGCTAACTTATCACTCCCCATAATCTTATTCATGTGTTTATTAGCACATAAAGCAGACTCTTGGATAATTCTCCAACCACTTAAAGTAATAGCTTCACTTAATATTTGATGATTCATCCCAAAGCGGAAGCTTGGTAAAGCGGTTGCACCATAGAGTGAGTTTAATAAAATTTTGATTGTGAACTGATATAAGAACCACTTATCACCCCCCTCTTTATCTCCTTTCTTATATGCTTCCTTCATACGGTTTTTATATATAACCCTTTCTTCAAACCATTTCTTTAGAATAGTAGATAATACTGCTTCTTTATCAGTTCTGAACATAGAACCATTGGCTGATATTGCTAGGTTATTTTGTTCAATCATGGTTATTAACCTACCAACATTTACGTGGGTTTGTTGTCTTTTTTTATTTTCAACTAAAAGTTCTTCTTCAGGGTCTTTAGCTTTTAAATCGTTAAGTCCAAGTCTATTATTACGGTCATTAGCATCTATAATACGACCCACGAATGTTTCTTTACCTATGTTTATAGACATGATTATAGATGGATATAGTGATGTTAAATCCTCGTCAAACATATATTTATACAACCCTGCTTGAGGGCAAAATAAATAACCACCAGCATAAGTATCTTTCTTCTGTGGGTTTGGTTCTTTAGGTGGGGGTATTATATTTTGTGATAATAAATAAGCAGAAATTGCACCATCTTGTGATATGCTATTAGCATATACTTCACTGTAGTTGTGTTTACCTTTATGTGAAATGTTTTTAGTTAAAGCTATATATTGTAATTTTTCATCTAATTTTTGTAAAATCTCAACATCTACAAAGTTATATTGAATAAATTTATGAATATCAGTAGCAAATAATTGATCTAAGTTTCCTTCATATTCCACTTTATCCATCCCAACATACTTCTTCCCAATAGCCCCTAATTTCCAACTAGGTTCATCTTTCCAACTATATTTTTTATGTAAACGCATATAATCCAAAGATTCGATACCTATTATATCAACAAATTGGTTTTGCTTGTAAAAATATTTGTTATTTTTCTTAGCATTAACTTTACCAATAGGTGAAAGTTGATCAGCCCAATCTTTACCTATAATACGACACATTCTATAATATAGGTAAGGAATATCAAAATAATCTGAGTTATAACCTATTAAAATATCTGGGTTCATTTCTCTGATATGTTCGACAAATTTAGATAATAATTCTCTTTCTGTGGAACAAGGGATTATTTCTTTATTTCTAGTTTTAGTGTGTTTTAGTTCAGATTTTTTATCTAAAATTAGAATATGCCATGTATCCGGGGTTTTATCCCACCAGGCAATTGAGGTAACAGGCATAGGTGCATCTTCAATGTATTCTTCTGTTAAGGCACCCCCTATTTCAATTTCAATATCAAAAAATACTTCCCTATGGCCCTTGGAGGGTTCATCATTTACTCCATAGGTTTCAACTAGAAACTTTTGGTGGGGTTTCATATCATGGAAATGTAAACCCGGAGTATTTTTGTGTTTATAGTCCGGGTTTTTTGAGAAAAACCATTTTGGTTGAGATTTTAAAAACTCACCATTTAAGCCTCTAAAAGAATGTTCTTCTTCACTGCATTCTTGATATACTACATTTTGATAAGGGATTACCTGATATCCAAGTTCATCATCCCATAAATGGATTTCATGAACGTTGGGACCATATTCGGGTAGTTTTTTGCCTGTGTAGCATTTTGTAAACATTAAACATTAAATTTAGATAGTTCCTCTTTAGTAAAGAATTGTTTTAAGTCGGGTCTAAAGTAATTAATAGATTTCATAACTTTTAAGTCCCTTGTTCTATAGACGATATAATTATCTCCTACTAACTCATAATGGCAAGGTTCATTTTGTTGTTCACTTCTAACTTTAACAGTTTCAACTGCCTCTTCTACAGTTTTACAAACTTTAGATAAATTAGACGCTTGAACCTCGGCATATGCGGGTAATATTTTGTTTTTTAAGCCAAAAGACATTACACCATTTCCTAAACCTACATACGCTATATCACAGATAGCATCTAAAACTTCTACAATATTATGGTTTTCAACTGCCTCTTTAAGTTCATCTAATTCCTCTTGGATAAACTCTATTACAAAAGTAGCATCTTTAATGTCGATTGTAGGAGTTTCTCGGTTTTGGAAACTTTTTCCCATTAATTCGTTAAATTCTTCTACTTCCGAGATAAAAGAAACATTACCTCTTTCATTTAGTATTGCTTCTTTTTTTTCAAAATCCCCCTTTGTAGATAAAAACCTTAAAATTTCTAAATCACTTTTATTAATAAAAGAGGCGTTACTTGCAATCTTCCTTATTAAATAATATACTTCTTTTTCATGTGATTCTCCTCTCATACCCTTGTTATTCATCTCCTAATATTTTTAAGATTTTAGATTTAGTTACTTTTTCAATAGTAAAATTACTTTCCCCCTCAAATTCTTTGAAAATTTTGGATTCTACATCTGTGGGTGAAAACCCTTGTACTAAATATTTTTCTGTTACTTTTTGAATTTTACCTCTATCGTTTTCAAAGGTCAATTTTACATCTGCTTGCCAATACATAATTTACTTATTTTTAATTTTATTAATTCTTACTAATCTTATACCTTGAATATACGAAGGGTTTATGGTTTAACCAAATAATCTGCAATAGGTTTTGAAGTTTTGTTTTCCCAAGGGTAATAAATCCATTCATCGCCATCATGAATTGAAGCGTAAATATCGGGAGTAAAACACGAAGTATGTGGTTTGTAATGCAGTACCGCAGTATAACATCCTACTGTATTTTTTAACGTGATTCCACTATCACATATGTCATCTATTACCAAGGTATTAGGTAAAATTACATCTGAGTAAGGTAGGTTTAGTTTATGGGATACCCAAACTGCTGGAATGTATCCTCCACGTTTTAACCCAAATACTGAATCTATGTTTGGTAAGGTGGTGATGATTTTTTCACAAAGAATATTTACTTCATCTTCTATATCTTCCCAAGTAAAGTATTTTTTATTTTTTATTTTTAACATATTTTACATTTTGATCATTTCCATCAATTCCATTTTTGCTGTTTTAGAATGGTCTGCAAAAACACCACTAACTTCACTAGTTACCATTGAGGCTCCTTGGTGTTTTACACCACGACATGAAACACAGTTGTGGGTTGCTTTTATAATTACAGCAACTCCTTGATTACCTTCACATATTTTAGTTACAGCATTGTGAATAGCCATTGTTAGTTGTTCTTGTATGGCACCTCTTCTTCCAAACTGCTCTACTATTCGATTTAATTTAGATAAACCTACTACTTGACCATCTTTACCTGGAATGTAAGCAATATGCACAACTCCTTGTATTGTTTGGTGGTGGTGTGAGCATTGGCTTGTTAAAGGTATTCCTTTTTCTAAAACAATTCCCTGATATCCATCAGAAGGGAAGGATGTAATAGGGGACATAGCTGTATATCTTCCAGCCCATAAATCATTTACATATGCCTTAGATACACGATGTGGTGTCTCCATTGAGTTTGGATCATTTCTCCAATCACACTTTAAAGCATCTAAAAATTTACCATAAGCTAGAGCTGCTTTTTTAATCATTTTCTCCTTTTCTTTTTCTGTAAGGGGAAATCCTTCAGCAACTCCGTTTGCAAAACCGGTTTGTACTATTTCTAAATTTTCGTGAATTTTTCTACGAGTATTTTCCATTTATATAACTTTTTAATTTATCTATTTCCTCTAATATACGAAGGGCTTCTTGCTCATCCATATAATTTTATACTACTTTTAAAAGTAAGTTAAATTACACAAATCGGTTTTTACCAAACATCATTATATGTAATCTAGGAGCAAATCTCCATCCTCTTTTCAATGCTTGTTCTGCTATCCACCCTGTTCTACTTTCCAGTGTATTTACATCTACCCCTTCAGGCATCAAACATACATCTGAAGGTTCCCACCCTGTAAGTTGGGTTAAAATTTCTTCTATTTCTATAATATCTTGATTGTCTGATACTACAAATTTTAATTGGAAATCGTTATTCTCAGTTTTGCTATTTGTAATATAAGACTGCATTACCTGAATATTAAGTCGGGTTTTTTCATGCTTTTCTGCCCATTTTTCACTATATTTAATTCCTGTATCCTTTAAATTAGCTTGGTGGGGTGTAGACGTGGAAAGTTTAGGGGACATGGAAACTAAATCTGTATGTTTACAAATTTTGTCACTAAAAATTGTAGCATTGGTTTCAATAGTAGTATGATACCCTAAATTTTGGAGTTTCTCTAATAACTCTTCTAATGCTTCAGTTTGCATGGTGGGTTCTCCACCTGAAACTACTATATGTTTAATGTTTTGTGATTTGGTATTGTCTACTACAACATTAATAATATCATCTACTTCCATTCTATTCTTTTCAGGGTGGTGTGATGAGTAGGGAGTATCACAAGGTGAGCCTATACCATTTAAACCAACCCAAGCACATCTTAAATTACAGGCCGAAGTTCTAATAAATAAACAAGACGTTCCTGTTAATTTCCCTTCTCCTTGGAAAGTACCAGGGTATTTGAAACCTGTTGAGTCATTTGTAAGGTTTTCCTTTATGGGGAAGATTCCCCCTTTTACTAAATTTATTTTCATTTACTATTATATTTTTAACTTTAAATATTCATTGAAGGTAATAACAATTTTTTCTTTTTTTTTTAGCTGTTTTTTTATACTTGTTTTTATAATACCAAGCCTTATATTCAGGAGTACCACTTTTTGGTTTTGTTACTACATTTTATTTATTACATCTATTATTAAACTACCTATAAAAATACTAATGATTAATCCACTACCTATTACAAATGATACAAATAGGTATACACCCATTCCTTTTGCTAAACTTGTGTTTAATTTTTCTTTAACTTTCATTTTTAAGAGTTATAAAAGTTAATAATATCATTTTTAGAACCTCCTCCTACTTTTCTATTTTTTACTTCACCATTCTCAACTAAAATCAAAGTAGGAATATTTCTAACCCCATATTTAGTAACTAAACCTTGTTGTTGGTCTACATCAATTTTACGATAATTAATTTGGTTTTTTAGTGATTCCATTATAGGACCTAATTGTCGACAGGGTTGACACCAAGTACTTGAGAAGTACAATATTTCTTTATTCATTTGTTTATTTATTTATTTATTTAATATACGACCTTTGTTTTGGAAAACCAAATTTATTTTTCTTTAATAATATAATTTCCTTCAATTAAACCAAAACTAGATTTTTCTGAAAAATTATAAGTTTTAGGTTGGATTGAATCGGGTCTAGAGGATGTTAGAACCCACAATTGGGATTCTTTCCAAGTTACCATCTCTAACTTTTCACCTTTTTCTAATAATATTTCCCCAGTTCCCCCATATTTCTTTACTCTTACGTTTTCAGTACAGGATAAAAATACTCCTAGCATTAAAATTCCTACTAATAATGTTATTTTTTTCATTGTTATTTATTTTTTATTAAAAATTTATTACTAATTACTTTAAAGGAAATTTTGTTGTCTGAGCTTCTGATTACCCAACCTTCACGTTCAGTTTGAGAATTTAAAATTGATTTACCTTCTGCTTGTTCAATTAATTCACTAATAGTACTTGGTAACATAGTTCCAGGTAGTGCTACTATAGGAACAGTTGATAATCTCATTAACCCCTCAAGAGTTAAAGTAAATTCAGAAAATGTTAGCCTTCTATATTCCTCTATATCAAATGCAGTAAAGAATCTTACAGTATGTCCTTTTATTTTATAAGGATTACCTTGAATTCCCTCCCCAATTAATTCTCCTTGAATTGCTAAATCAAAACCTAATTTTCTTAATTTCTCTTCTATTTTTAGTTCTCGAGCAACTTTCCAAAAGGTATTTCCTTCAGTTTCAATTAAATCTAAATTACGAGAACAAACACCAAATTCACCATCTTTTAAATAAAATGTAGCAGAACTACCATCTAATTTTTCAGTAATGTAAAACTCATGTTCATCTTCATTATACTTGTAATTGGTATATTCTTTAGATAAATTTTGCACTCGCTCTTCATCTGTTTTAGGTATAAATGATGGAAAATTACCTTTCACTTTACCCTCTAATTCTGCATGTACTGGTGGGTCATATTTAGTGATACCTAACATTTCGGTTACATCTAAACCCTCCCATAAACCCACATTCATTCCTGAATTTCTAAATACTATGTTGTGTACTTCTTGGAGTGGTAAGATTAAACCTTGGCTTACTTGTCCTCTAAGTTTAATAGTTCTTAAACGGAAGCCTTCTGTTCCATCTGCCATTTTTTTATAGGAACTCTTACGTAGGAACTCAAATTCAGGTTCAAGTGGAAGAAATGAGTCTATTTCACAATAAACTACAAGGTCTCCAATTTTATGTCCTACATCTTTTGCTACTACAACTTTCCAACCTCCTATAATTGCTAATTCAATTCTATCAGAATTAGGTATTTTTTCTATTTTATCAATCTTCTTTATAGAAGCCAATTTTCTCTCCATGATTATATATTTTTTTTATATGATTTAAAAAATTCTCTTTTGTAAAATCGGATTTCATCCTATTACATTTGATACAACAACTTACTACATTATTTTTTAAATATCCTTTACTAGAATCTATTCTATCTACTCCATTAAATAAGGCAAATGTGTCTATATTTTTTACTCTATTATAAGAATATCTTTTATTATTGGGTTTTTCCCCACAGTAAAAACAATTTTTATTTACTAACTTTACCCACTCTTTAAAATTTAATTCTAATTCTCTTTTTAATTTTTTGCAACTTGTTTTTAATATATTATAATGATGTGTATAGGCAGCAGAATTTTTAAATTTCCCTTTTCTCCCCATTCCACAACCACAAGATTTGGAAGAGCCATTTCTCAAATTTTGACCTATAATGGTTTTTGTGTTTCCACACTCACACCTACATAACCATTTTAAACTTTGGGAACTTGTTGTCCTTCCATTTTCTTTCAAAACTGTTAAACTTCCATATTTATTACCTTTTTCATTCTTCATTTTTCATTATACATATAACAGAGCTAATTTTAAGTACTAGCTCCTTCAATTGGTTCTAAATTGTCTATTTTTTTAATACTTGCTAATTTTCTCATTTTATGTTTTTAAAAGTTTATTACATTTTTGTTTCCAACCCGAAGTACCGAAACACGATATACCCCTTGTAGTAGTCTCACTATTTATATGGTTTATCTCTACCCAATCATCATCTAAATGGAATAAAAACTCAAGATGAAAATCATTTATTACTTCACTTTTTAATTGATGGGATGTAAATATAATTTTATCTCTTGTAATTCCTAATTTATCTGTTACTTCAAATAAATCAGAATTATCAATCTCTACCATTATCCCCCTTTTGGAATATAAGGGGTTAGTTCCAGGGGGGTATCTTGATGTTATTACCCAAATATCATACCCTTTATTAATTAAGGATTTGGCGTAATCTTGAACCAAAGTTTTGTCTAGAGTAGAATCAAAATCAAAGCTAACTTTTTTGTTAGTGGTGGACGTTTTCATGTTTTAATAACCCTTTAATTAGTTTTTTTTAATAACTTTTGAATGGGAATTTAAACAGGATTTTAGATAATTTAAAATATATTTTATACTCTTATAATCCTCTTCCCCCATTCTACTAAAATCATCCAACTTGTATTGTTTTTCATATAATTCAGCTAATAAAAAACAATATTGAGATGCAGATTTAAGTTGTTTTTTGTTAAGACAGGATTTAATTACTTTTTCCGCCTTTTCTTGTGTATCTTTTAAGAATTGATAATCAACTGCTTCCATATTATAACCATTTATCTATTATCCAACCATGAGTAGCGTCATCAAGATTTAATTTTAAAAAAATAATATCTTCTGATAATTCATATTGCTTTTCTTTTGATAAATTGTCTCGAAGTTGATTTAACCTTTGGATTATTGTTTTTGTATACATTATATTCCTTTATTTATTTAATTATTATTACCCATGAATATATGAAATATCTATTGGGCATCCAAATTTATTCCCACCAACCTAAAATATTTTCTTCCATTATTTTAAATAAAAGTTTATGTGCTCTTTCTTGGTTTATATGAGCTATATCCATAGCAATATGTCTTTTACTTAATTGGTTATTACCTTTACTAAAGTTTCTTTCACCCTTTATAACCCTTTTATAAATTAGAGGATACTTGTTGAAGTAGTCCTGATAGTTAGATTCCAATGTTTTTGATTCCCACGTTGAAAATCCTTCTTTATTCTTACATGGTTCAAACCAATTTTTTGTTTTTTCATAATCCATATACTCCATAGCATAGGTTTCATCTTGAATCTTTTCAATTAAAGAGACACACAACTTCATTCTACGAGCGTCTTGTTGTGCTCGTGTGTGTACATCTCTATGACCAATGTACTTCGCTTGGGATTTTAATTTATGTTTTAAGACTTCAAATATATAGTGGTCGTCCCAATCTCTATCTTTCCAAATTATAGGAAACCAATACACTAACTTTTTTATTCCATTATAAAAATCTTTTAATCTCCACATATTAATTTATTTTAAATAATTCGTAATTTGATTTTTCTGTTCTAAATTTGATGTAATCTGGGTCATTGATTACTACTTCTGTTACTAAGGTAGTTTGCCAAGTAAAAAAATCATTAAAAGGAGACATTATTAAACTTCTCCCAACTTTAATTTCATCAAATGAATTGCTAAATGTATTATCTTCCCACCATTCAATCCATTTAATGGATTTAGAGAATTTTGTTAAATTGTCTCTTTCCCTAACTAATTTCCAATTTTTAGTAGGTTCATCTAAAATCAGCTTCCCATCTTGGATTGAAGTTTCAAATTTGGGTTGTGTTCCTGGTATCATATCTTTTCTGTTATTATTAAATATCCTTCTTTATTTTTTATAAACTCTTTGATAATTCTATCATCAAATATAATACTTCCTTCACTTAAATATGGACCCCCACTTGGGTCTACCATATCAATTATATCATGGTTAGATGTTACCAACATTTGGTATTTTTTAGCTATTTCACAAGGACCAACCCAATTATCATCTTCATCATATATTTGACGGTGAACTTCTTTTTTAAATTCTTCTAAAGATAATGTGTGGTCGTGAGGAGGATTGCATTCCTCATCAAAATATTTTTTATAAGCCTTTGAATAATCATTTGGGTATCCTATTCTACAAAAATCAAAATCTCCACTCCATTGAATATTACCATCTTCTAATTCAGTAAAAGTAAAAGGAACATTATATCTATTAGTTATTGTCTTTATTTTCATTATATATTTCGTTTGCTTTTTCTATTATTACACATCTTGCTTCTTGTCTTGTATCTCTGTAAATGTATTCTGATAGTAGATGATGACCAAAATCATCGATATAAACCCCAAATCTTCCTTTTAACTCCTTGAGGGTAGGGACAGGTTTTATATAAAGGTTCATACTAACACTATCAAAGAAATCTACGTAAACACCATATTTCATAGGGTCTGGGAGTTCATAGAAGGAATAAGGGTATTTGTTATTATTGATGTTAATAACTAAATATTTATTAAAATCTTCTTTACACTTTCCTGTTAGTTTCATTATATATCCTATTTACTCGAATATACAAAATCCCCTTGGGGTAACCAAGGGGAATTGCATTTATTATTAAAAATAATTGTCTTTATTTAAAGATATTAATTAGAGTATCTTTTTCTAAAATATCTAGTGATAAATCAATATCAACTTTAATATCATCGGAGGCTTCATTAATTATATTTGCTCCTAATAAAGTTAGGATATCATTTAAAGATATAGAATTAGTCCATTGTTGAAATAATGCCTTAGTAGCCATTCCTGTAACTTCACTATACCCTGATACTCTAGCACTACCCTGCCCAAAGTTAAGAAGTGTAAAACATTGTTTATCTTCTTTTTCTGGTAAAAGAATGCCTAATATATTTTGTTTTTCAACTGAATTAGTTTTAGTTTCCATCATAACTTTATTAGGGTTAACCATGAAATCTCTGCTAATCTTAGATCCTTCACCAACTACAACTTTATACCCAGCATTAAACTTCCCAGAGAAAATATTAGCTGTTACTAGGTAAGGTTGTGATATACCATCAGAGNCATGTAAATATTCTACAGCACCATTTGGTGCAGATGTAATATCCCCTGAATATAATAAAGAACCATTTTGTGATTTGTAATCAGAATTCCAACCTACTTTACTTCCATCTATTCCTATAGAACTTAAATCAATATCTCTAGCACCCCATTCGTCTTTCCAATAAACCCCTACTGCAAGTTTCTTACCATAAAATTTAGTACCCGTTGGTATATTACCTACAAACATTTTTTCAGAGGTTGGTAATGCAAAATCTACATTTTGTGGTGTAAGGATAGTTTTACCATTTAAATTAAAACGAGTCTTTAAATACTCTGTTAATATATTTAAATTGTCAACAGATACTGTTGATACTTCATCCTCTACCTTAGCCCAACTCTTACCATTACGAATTCGATATAAGAAAGTATCTTGTCCTTTCACACGGGAATTACAGGCAGACATTGCTTTAAATAAAGCAAATGGAGTAGCATTATCTAACCAATGCTTATCATTTTCTGTAAGTAACCTACTAGTTACCAGGTTTAATGGGTTCCCAACTAGTGGTTTATGGTTCTTTTTAGATAATTTACCAATCTTATTTATAGTTTTTGGTGAAAATTGTTTATATGCTAAAAATAATGGTTTAAATCTGTTAAAAATTTCTGCCATTTTATCTAAACCAATTTGGTCAAAAGCAACCTTTGGGTTAAATGAACCACCTTTAATTTGTGAAATTAATTCTGTATTTTTAATTAATAATGAATTTCCTGTACTTTTATACACAACATATCTAAGAACATCAATTGGTTCTGATGGGAATATATTATATAAATCAGCTAGGATAATTTTAGCTTCTTTATTTTTAATACCCTCATCACCTTTGAATTTATATTCTAATTCATCAATTAAAATTGATAAAACATCAGTAATAGTATCTTGAGTTAATGCAATCCCAGATCTTAATAAATCTAAACATTTTTCAACCATTTCAGATTTAGTGTATGCCTTAATAACTACATACTTCAACTTTACATCAGGTAATTCTAAAGTTTCATTTGGGATGTAAATCTCAGATTCGAAATTACTACCGTATGTAGAGATGTAATGTCTGATTTGTTCTAGTGCTAATTCATAGCGTGTACTGTTTTTGATAGTACTCCAAGATTTATGGAAGGTTTTGTTTAAATCGTTACCATTAAGTTTTTCTCTACTATAGAAATCTATAATAAAAGATTTTGCCCACATAGCATCAGATTCGATAATGTACCCTTCATTTGAGATAAAAGGGGTTTTGTTTGTTGTTTTGGAAACAACAGCATTGAATAATTTTAATGTCTTCATAACTAGTTTAATAAATTAAGTGTGGTGTAAAGATTGATTAACAGTCAAGTCCTCTTACGAGGGAATAGGAACACCATTTACCTATTTTATGTTAAAAAAGATGGGGAGTAATTTCTTTTATCCTAAATATGTTTTATAGGAACTCCCTTTATCTTTTATGTTTAAAAACCCTACGGAAAGTACTTTGTCTTGATTTCGAATAGTTTTTATAGGAACTTTCTTTGTAGGTTATTTTTTTATTTAATTTAATATACGATTTTTCTTTGGCTAAACCAAATTATTTTATTATTTCTTCTAAAGTTGATGATATAGTATTATATTTTTCTTTGTATCCATTATATTCTTTTTTACTAATTTTGGTAGTTTTATTTAAAAATTCTAAAGTAACAGAACAATTTGTATCATCTCCTTTATATTCTCTAGAAAAAACATCTCTATTTGAGAAATGTATTTTAGTACAATTTATATTAAAACCTAATTTTTTATCTTCATATCTAAAAAGGGAATTAATAGATTTTATATAATAAATAATTAGGGACTTACCATAGATTGAATCCTTATCAACATATTTTACATATGAATTTTCAAATTGAGACTTAATAAAGGACATTTCTTTCTCCTCATTTTCTTTTTCAATTAATTGCTTAGATTCAATCATTTCAATTACTTCCTTTAAAGTAAGTGAATCTTCATATTGTTTTAATATACTTAATATTCTAATCATAACTTTTATTTTAATATTGGATAAAATTAATGTTTAGTGGGCTTGGGGAATATTGAAATCCCGATCTTTTCCTTATGAGGGAACTGCTTTACCTCTAAGCTACAAGCCCAAATTAGGGTTTAATGTTAAAAACATTCTATATGACTTTACCCTAAAGTTCACTAAGTAATTTATATCCCTTAGTGGATACCACATTTGAGATTTAATGTGTAGATATATCGGTTTTCTTGCTTTCAATAAACCTGTGGGTCTTACCCTCTTGAAATTAGTCAAACTACTTGGAGCCTCTGTTACCTGGCTTT
>P_2C_Liq_1_UnCtyDRAFT_1000344_pt1 | contig 20163 bp, 17 predicted proteins | sample Pon2CUnioCityCA_2_FD_10234 | JGI IMG/M metagenome (IMG submission 10234) | reverse complement strand
GGTTAAATTCGTCGGGACGATGGGCGCGATCGGTGGCGATAATCACCCAATCTCGGGTAATGATATTGTGGCGTAACTCATTCATCGGTTTGGTGGCAGCAAGATTCGGCTATAAGATAGGGTGACATATGTTCACGCCCTGTATCCTAAATGCGTCAAATTATCCGTACCGACAAGGCCCCCGCCCCGGTTGGCCCCTATAATCAAGCTGTCCTCGCGACGGGAAAACTCCTGTTTGTGGCTGGACAAATTCCCCTGAACGCTCAGGGTGAATTGGTGGCAACGGGTGATATTAAAGGACAAACCCAACAAGTTTTAGAGAATCTTCAAGCAATTCTAACAGAAGCTGGGGCCAGTTTTTCGGATGTGGTAAAAACTACTGTTTTTCTGGCAGACATGAATGAGTTTGCAGAAATGAATGGGGTCTATAGTCAGTATTTTGCAGAGGAAAATGCTCCAGCTCGGGCGGCGGTAGAGGTGGCACGATTGCCCAAGGACGTTCGGGTTGAGATCGAATGTATTGCCATGATTTCTGAGGACTAATTCAGCTTCAGGGCAGCTCCAGAAGTTTATCAGGATTTAGGCTGTCAAGTTAAACCTATTATAGTTAAAATATGACCCAATTTAAGGTTCAGCACGTTAGCACCTATCGGTACAACCAGAGTGTTTTTCTTCGACCTCATTGGGTGCGCCTGCGCCCTCATAGTAATGGGTTGCAGACTCTGGTTGACTATCAACTTGAAGTAACGCCAGACCCGTTGGGGCGATCGCAGGTGGTGGATCTCGATGGTAATGCCCTCATTAAACTGTGGTTCGATAAACCCAGCCAACAACTCCAAGTCATCTCTCAAGCACGGGTAAAGACTTGGCAAACAAATCCTTTTGAATATCTCCTCGAAGACGGCGCTCATCGCCTTCCTATTGACTATCCCAGTTCCCTGCGATCGCAGCTTCTACCCTACCTAGATCCTGCCACGATTTTGCCTCAAAGGGGCGACCCCATCGCCAGTGAACTGGCTGAGGAACTGTTGCATTTAGCGGACAATCAAACGCTACGGTTCCTCCATGATCTCAATCAACGGATTTATAGCCAATGTGATTATGTCACACGTCTCGAAGGAGACCCACAAACTCCAGGGATAACCTGGCGCAANAAACGAGGATCTTGTCGGGATGTGACGGTCTTATTCGCCGCTGTCTGTCGAGCCGTTGGACTGGCGGCCCGCTTTGTGAGTGGTTATCAGGAAGGAGACCCGGATCAAACCAATTATGACCTTCATGCTTGGGTTGAGGTCTATCTTCCTGGTGCGGGTTGGCGAGGCTACGATCCAACCCACGGGTTAGCTGTGGCTGATGGACATATCAGTCTGGCCGCGAGTCCCTATCCCCGTGATGCGGCTCCCATCCAGGGAACTGTGACCCCCACGCAACCGGTCTGGGAAACGGGCCAACCTCTCAACACAACGTTAGAGACTCAGATCAGCATCAGCCACTGTTAACGGGGAAATCAACGCCAGTTGGCCTGCCCGTTGGCCTGCCCGTTAACCCGATCGTGACGCAGTGCAAACCTATATTGGTGGGGAAACTACACTGGTTATATCAGAAAACTCAAGACAGTTTGGGAAGGTGTATTTGACTCCTACTTGGTCAGCCTCTACAGTGTCATATGCCTTAAGCAATGCTGTACATTTGGGGTAGGTTCGATGTAGGTTTGATGGCAGAAGCTAAGGTTCTCTAATCTCACCTCCTAGTCTGGACGGTCTATGGTCGACATCTCTGGTCTGGCTTGATGGCTCACCGAGGTCGGAGTATCCTGAAGCAACCTCATCTTCTGTTCCGTCCCTTGTGAGCTACCATCCCTTAACTGATCTGGTGCGAAACTTATGTCCCTCGAACGTGAAAATCATGAGCTACGTTGTCGCGTGGCTGAACTAGAACAAGCGTTGCAACAGCGACAGAGTTCTGAGGCGAATCGGGGGTTCGTTGCCGATGGTTTAGCTGGCTCATGCGTTCCTCATATATCGAAGGAGGAAGGTGATCGGGAGGATGATGACTTTAACCTCAATATTGACTTAGATAGCCAACTCTTCCAAGCCTATGTTGAAGCGGCTAATGATATGGTTTACGCTGTTGATTTGCAGGGTAAGCTGACGTTTATCAATTCCTATGGTGAACGGTTACTTGGCTGTACACCTCAAGCCTGGAAGGGTCAATGTTATTTAGATTTTATTACGCTAGAGGATCGACCGGCAACAGCGAAGGCGTTTGATACTTTGCTGAAAACCGGTGAGTTGAAAGATTTTCAGTTTCAGGTCCCAACGGCTGATGGAACTACGCGAGATTTAGAAGTTAATGGACGTTTGCTTTATCGACAAGGGCGTTTGGTGGGTGGCTTAGGTATTGCGCGGGATATTACAGAGCGCAAACAGTTTAATCGCCAATTACAGATGTTTATGAAGGCGGTTGATTCAGCCTATGACAGTACGATCATTGTGAGCGCTGAGGGAACAATTGTCTATGCTAATACGGCAACGGTTCGTATGTTTGGCTATGAGCGAGATGTCTTGATTGGTGCCAGTAATTGTTTGTTTTACCCTGATTATGCTCCACTTTCTATGAAGTGGCTGGTGGAACAAGCTCTCTCGAATGAGCAACTCGGCTGGAGTGGGGAAGTGACCTGCCAGCGGGCAACGGGGGAGTCGTTCCCAGCCTTAATTTCTGTGGCTGTGATCTTACGAGAGGAGCGGAATCCATCGGATCTGAGGCGGGATCTAACAGCGGGCGATCGCGCGGAAATTATTGATACAATCTCCCTAATTTATCGAGATATTACAGAGCAAAAACGAAGCCAATCTGAGCTGGCACTTAAAAATCTAGAATTAGAGCGATCTAGTCGCATGAAATCTGCTTTTTTGGCGAATATGTCCCATGAACTAAGAACGCCATTAACCTCAATTTTGGGATTTTCTAATCTTTTGTTGCAAGAGTTGTTTGGACATCTGAATCAAAAACAACTTGTTTATGTAAAACGGATTCATGAAAGTGGTCAGCATTTACTCAGGTTAATTAGTGATATTTTAGATTTATCAAAAGTTGAAGCTGGTAAAATCGAGCTGTCCTTGACCTCGATTCCGTCTTTGAAAGTCTGTCATGAGGCGATCGCCTTAATGAGTGAGCAGGCTCGTCTTAAAAATATTGATGTGAATTTGCATTCCCCTCATCCCCAGGGAAGAGTTGTCGCCGATGAGTTGCGGTTACGTCAAATGCTCTTGAATTTATTGTCCAATGCAATTAAATTCTCAGAGTCGGGAACGCAAGTTGATTTAGCCGTAACGGATGATGACAATTATATATACTTTAGCGTTCGGGACCAGGGAATTGGTATCCCTGAACCGCAGCAATCGCTATTATTTCAACCATTTCAGCAGTTAGATAGTTCCCTATCTCGTCATCATGAAGGAACCGGTTTAGGGTTGGCTCTAACTCGTAAGTTAGCTGAACTTCATGGTGGAACAGTCACCTGTCACTCAACGCCCGGACAAGGTAGTGAATTTACCATTGTTTTGCCCCGAGAGGCTGGGGAACCGACAGCTGGGGAGACTGAGACACCTTGGAGAAAAACTCTGGCCCCATTAGAGGTTGCAGCCACTTCATCGTTACTGTTAGTTGAAGATCATCAAAAACCAAGGATATTTTAGAGTTTTGGGGCTATCAGGTTCATTGTGTGAGCGATGGCTATGAAGCCTTAGCTTGGCTCGATAACCATTGTCCCGATGGAATTTTATTGGATATTCATTTACCAGAACTTGATGGCTTGACCTTAGCTCGGGAAATTCGCAATAATCAGGAGCTAGGGTGCATACCGATTATTGCGATTACAGCCTTGGCTATGCCCGGCGATCGCCAACGCTGTCTCGATGCCGGTTGTGATGATTATCTCACTAAACCCGTCAGCTGCGATCGCCTGGCGCAATTGCTCAAAAAACATCTTACCGTCCCATCGGAGCAATCCCGTCAATCCAAGCCATCCAATTTATCCAATCAAGTTAATGACGTGTCAGCAGACTCGCCCTGAAATCGATATCTTGCAGACCAATTGGGGCGATCGCCACGGCACAATCTGATTTATGATGGACAGATGGGTTAAAAGCTGTTATCTATTTTCTCAGTCATCTCCCTCAATCATCTCCCTCAATCATCCACCCTGAATTTTTTCGATCTAGGCAATTTCATGACGTGTTTACGCGGTCTGTTGGCGTTTCAGTTCGCTTCCCCAGGCCCAATTTTATTTGAGCTTGGTCCCCTAAGCGTCCGCTGGTATGGATTTCTCATTGCCAGTGCAGTCTTAATTGGTGTCACCCTAGCTCAATTTTTAGCCAAAAAACGAGGCTTAAACCCTGAGTTGGTCGGAGACTTTGCGATTTGGGGATTGCTCGGGGCTATTCCGATGGCCCGTTTATATTATGTTCTCTTTCAATGGCAAGCCTACGCCGATCGCCCCGGTCAAATCATCGCCATTTGGCGCGGCGGAATTGCCATTCATGGGGGCATCATTGGCGGAGTTATCGCCGGTCTTATTTTTGCTCGCCGACAAGGAATTTCCTTCTGGCGACTGTTTGACGTAATTACCCCTTCAATTATTCTCGGACAAGCGATTGGCCGCTGGGGCAATTTCTTTAATTCTGAAGCCTTTGGCCGACCCACAGACTTACCGTGGAAGTTGTATATTCCACCAGGGATGCGTCCTGCGCAATACTACAAGAGTCTTATTTTCACCCAACCTTTCTCTATGAGTCCTTATGGAATCTCTTGGTTTTTGCTCTATTAATATGGCTGTTTGTGCAAGGACAACGAGGGCGATTTGCACTCAAACCCGGAACCCTTTTCCTGATTTATGGAATTGCCTATAGCTTGGGGCGATTTTTCATCGAAGGACTGCGAATGGATAGCCTCATGTTTGGTTCTATCCGTGTTGCGCAACTGGTCAGTTTGGCCGGCATTGTTCTGGGGAGTTTGGGCTTGGTTTGGCTATATTCCTTGGGTCGCTCCTTGCCCGATGTGGTTGCTGCTAAAAAATCGCAATAATTTCAGCAAAATACACCCAATTATGAGTTAGGTCATGGCCAGTCTTGAGGTGGAGTCATGATAGATTCTCAAATTCACGGCAGACCTTAACCTTATCTTCACCTGGTATCTATAGAATCTACCCTGGCGACGAATGTGCGATCGCGCCACCATTGGTTAAATCAAAGAGAGAGTCAATTACGTTATGGTTTTTAAGGGACGTGTTTTCCTTGGCGCACTCGCTGCGCTGACCGCCGGACTAACCACCGCTTGTGGGACTGGGGAACCCCCCGATCCCAACCAAGCCGCCGGTGGTGGTGAAACAATCACCATCAATGGCGCAGGAGCCAGTTTCCCCGCACCCCTATTTCAACGTTGGTTTGATACCTACAACCGAGAAGTAGACTCCAATATCCAAGTGAGCTATCAATCGGTCGGTAGTGGTGCCGGACTTGAACAATACATCAACGGAACCGTGGACTTTGGGGCCAGTGAAGCCCCCATGCAAGGCGATCGCCGCGAATCTTTCGTGGCCGACTATCCCTACGAACCGCTCCAGCTTCCCTTCGTCGGTGGCTACGTCGTGTTTGCCTATAACCTGCCGAGTGTGGAGGACGAATTGCGCTTTTCCCGTGAAACCTATTGCGGTATTATCGGTGGTTCGATTGATAACTGGAATGATCCGGCGATCGCGGGAGATAACCCCGACGTAGACCTTCCCGATCAAGCCATTACCTGGGTTCACCGCGCCGACGGTTCCGGGACCACCTTTGTCTTCACCAATCACCTGGACACCGTTTGCTCCGACTGGGCCTCGGGTGCCGGCACCTCCGTTGACTGGCCCGTCGGGATTGGCGGTCAAGGGAACGAAGGGGTTGCCGCTGCTATTTCCCAAAACGAGGGGGCCGTTGGCTATGTCTCCTACGCTTTCGCTCAGTTGAACGAACTCCCCGTTGCCCGCATTGAAAACCAATCGGGTAACTACCCCGATCCCCTCCCGGCCAACGCCTCCCTGGCCTTTGACGGTGTTGAAGTTCCCGACGACTTCAACCTAACGGTTCCCGATCCCCCGCACCCCGATGCCTATCCCATTTCTGGTTTAGTCTGGGTGCTGGTTTATCGCGAATATGACGATGCTGCCAAATGGGAAGCCATGAAAGAAGTCTTCAAATGGACCCTAGGTCCCGAGGGCCGGGCCATTACCGAAGAACTCTTCTACGTTCCTATGCCCGATAGCCTCGTTGATCGGATCGAACAAGAACTCGACGCCGTGGATGCCGGTTAACATCAACCCCTAACTATCCCCGGACTGCAAACCGGGGACAGCACATTCCTTATCCATTGTCCCAACGATCATTATGACTTCAGGAACGGATCGCGATTTTGCTAGTCCTAACCCATCCCTCGATATCTATAAGCGCGCCTCCACAGCCCGGATTCTCGATCTCGGGTTCTGGGGGCTGACCCTCTGTTTAGCTGTTGGTTCCGGAGCGACCTTACTTTGGATTATTCTGCAAACAGCCATAACCGCCACGCCGGCCATGCAAAATTTTGGTCTCGGCTTTCTCTTCAGCACAACCTGGGACCCGGTTAACGATGTTTACGGCGTTCTCCCACAAATCTATGGAACTCTAGTNACAACCATCATTGCCCTAGTTATAGCGGTTCCTTTGGGCATCGGTACCGCTGTTTTTTTAACGGAAGATTTTGTCCCCCAATATATTCGGACTCCCATTTCCTTTGCGATCGAACTGATTGTTGCAATTCCCAGTGTTGTCTTAGGAATTTGGGGGATTTTTGTCCTGGTTCCAGCCCTGCGCCCGGTCTTCCGCTTGATTCACAATGTTCTAGGTTGGATTCCCATCTTTGGTGGAGAAACTCCTCGCGGTAATAATGTTCTGTTGGTTGGGGTTGTTCTGGCGGTTATGATTACCCCTATTATTGCTTCTCTAACTCGTAGTACATTCGAGGTGCTACCGAGTGAACTGCGTCAAGGCTCTCTAGCATTAGGGGCAACTCGTTGGGAAACCATCATCCGGGTTATGATTCCGGCGGGGCTCTCGGGTATTATTAGCTCTGTGATGTTAGCCATGGGACGCGCCTTGGGAGAAACCATGGTTGCCGCAATGCTCATCGGAAATGCTAACCGCATTAACGTCTCGATTTTACAGCCCGGTTCGACCATTACCAGCTTGATTGCCTCCAAGTTTGGCGAAGCCGGTCGTGACCAAGTGGCAGCTCTGATGTATGCCGGGGTTGTGTTGATGATTTTATCGCTATTGGTTAATGTATTTGCGGAATTAATTATCCGTCGTTATCAAAACATTGAGTAACCCAATGTCCTGTACTTTTACTGAAATGTCTTATGGGGAGTATTCCAGAAACCAGCAAGAATCCATCTGATTCACCCTTTGAGGTCCCTGATCTCACCTCTGGTGCCATCAGTGGCAACCGGGCTTTACTGGGTAAGGTTCTGACAGTTGTGAGTGGGATCTGTGCCGCACTGCTGATGATTCCATTGATATTGTTGTTGATTGATATCTTTAGGAAAGGCTTCTCACGTATGGGGCCGGAGTTATTTACGGAACTTCCCCCGCCCCCAGGCTTAACAGAAGGTGGTGTCGGCCATGCGATCATTGGCAGTATCATGACCCTAAGCCTCGGTGCTGCTATTAGTTTTCCGATTGGGGTTTTAGCGGCGGTTTATCTGGCTGAATTTGGTCGAGGGACGCGCCTCGCTTATCTTATTAAGTTCTCCGCCAACGTGTTAACCGGGGTTCCGGCGATTTTAATTGGCTTGTTTGCCTATTCAGTGGTGGTGGTTCCTCTCGGGTATTTCTCGGCGTTTTCAGGGGGAGTTGCCCTTGGGGTTTTGATGTTACCGATTGTGATTCGTTCTACGGAAGAATCTCTGCTTCTCGTCCCCAATGAGATGCGACAAGCGGCGATCGGGATTGGGGCTACACGCTTCCAAACGATCATGAAAATCACTTTACCGGCAGCGTTACCGGCAATTGTGACGGGGTTGGTTTTAGCCCTAGCTCGGGCAGCTGGGGAAGCTGCTCCCTTGCTATTTACTGCCTTTAATAATAGTTTTTGGTCAACCAATCCCGCTGAGCCGGTTGCGACGTTGCCGGTGCTGATTTACTTCTTTGCTATTATTCCCTATAAGGCACAACAAGAACTGGCTTGGGCTGCGGCCTTAGTCCTAATTGTGATTGTCTTGGTTAGTAGCTTGCTCGGTCGGATTTTTATTCGCGCCAAAAAGGTGTAGGGAATGGTTGAGTTGTGGCCGGGAAGGTTTCAGGACTTCACGGCAGGTCCCAGGGGTCTCACCCTAGTTGTTTTGTTTTCGAGGTATTTTTTCTGATGGTTTCTGATTCTTCACATCAATCTCAATCCTTCAAGGACTCCCAGGCTATGGCACCCGATGCGGCCCTAAAAACTGAGAATCTCCATGTTTTTTATGGTGATAACTTAGCGGTGCGGGAGGTAAGTTTAAAAATCCCTAAGAACCGCGTGGTTGCTTTTATTGGTCCGTCAGGTTGTGGTAAAAGTACAGTTTTGCGCTGCTTTAACCGGATGAATGATTTGATTCCGGCGGCGCGGGTGGAAGGGAAGATTACCTTCTACGATGTGGATTTATATGCCAAGTCCGTTGATCCAGTGTCGGTTCGTCGTCGTATTGGCATGGTGTTCCAGAAACCCAACCCGTTTCCGAAGTCTATTTTTGAAAACATTGCTTTTGGGGCGCGGATTAATGGGTTCGAGGGCGATCTCGATGAACTCGTTGAAAAGTCGCTGCGCAAGGCGGCTATTTGGGATGAGGTGAAAGATAAGCTCAAGGAAAGTGGTTTGGCTCTGTCTGGGGGACAACAACAGCGGCTTTGTATTGCGCGGGCGATCGCCCTTTCGCCGGATGTGATTCTCATGGATGAACCCTGTTCGGCGTTAGACCCGATTTCGACGATGCGGGTTGAGGAGTTGATTCATGAACTCAAGGAGCAATACACGATTGTGATTGTGACCCACAATATGCACCAAGCCTCGCGGGTGTCGGACTTGACGGCGTTTTATAATGCCGAGGCGACTGAGAAGGGCAATAAGGTCGGCTATTTGGTCGAATATGATGAAACGACTAAAATCTTCCACAATCCGGCTCGTCAGGAAACTCAGGACTATGTGAGCGGTCGTTTCGGTTAATCTCGTTTTAGCAATCTCATTCGAGGGTGGGGGCGAAACATATGTTCGCCCCTACGGTTTGTTGGCTAAGATTTTTGGTCTTTTATTGGTCTTTTACTGGTCTTTGGGGGACTTGAGGAGGGGGAAGTAATGACCGACGGGACCTTGTCCTTCGCCGATCGCCAAGGAATGGTGTAGTGCTTGGGTGAGATAGGTTTTGGCTTCTTTCGTGGCGTCGAGAGGGGTGTGATGGAGGGCGAGATTGGCGGTCATGGCGGCGGAGATGGTGCAGCCGGTTCCGTGGCTGTGATGGGTTCCCACGGTTTCAGTACAGAGGACTTCTAGGGTATCACCGTCGAACCAAACATCAACGCCGCAGAGTTTACCGCGCATTCCGCCTCCTTTGATTAACACCGCGCCACTACCGAGTTTGAAAATGGTTTCGGCGGCGGCTTTCATGTCGTCGAGGGTGTGAATCTCTTGCTTGGCGAGAATTTGGGCTTCGTAGCGGTTGGGGGTGAGGATGCTCGCTTGGGGGATGAGGCGATCGCGTAGGGTGGCGATGGCCGCGTCGTCGATTAGACAAACCCCTGTACGAGACACCATGACTGGGTCTACCACTAGGCGATCGCAGTTCATCTCTTGCAAGCGATCGGCCACCACTGCCATAATCTCAGCATTGAGCAGCATCCCCGTTTTGATGGCATCTGCGCCAATATCATTGACAACTGCGTCAATTTGTGCTATGACGCTCTCCGGTGGCAGAGCATCCACCCGCGTCACACTGAGAGTATTTTGGGCTGTAATACAAGTAATAGCACTGGTTCCATGAACACAGTGAAAGGCAAACGTCCGCAAATCGGCCTGAATGCCGGCCCCACCACCGCTATCAGAACCAGCGATGGTTAGGGCCACCGGAATCTTAACCGGAATCTTAACAGACGCTTGCGGCGAAGCCGACACCATAGTCTATTCCCGTCCCCGCCGCCGTTGTAAGAACTCAGGAATATCGAGGCCGACTCCAAAGCGAGGAGGTGGAGATCCCACAGGATCTCGGGGTGCGGGGGGAATATAATCACTCGATCGCGTCGGTTCCGGGGTTTGGGCTATACGATTGGCATCATAGCCGGGACTTTGCCCTGAGAAGCCCGTGGCGATGACAGTCATTTTCACTTCTCCTTGCATCCGTTCATCCAAAACAGCGCCAAAAATGATGTTGGCGTTGGGATCAACCACTTCATAGATGGTTTCTGCAGCTGCGGTGACTTCATGGAGGGTTAAATCCATGCCGCCAGTGATATTAAAGACCACCCCCTGAGCGCCTTCAATGGAGGCTTCGAGTAAGGGCGACGAAATAGCAGCGGCGGCCGCTTCTCGGGCGCGAGATTTGCCGGAACCTTGGCCAATGCCCATCATAGCCGACCCGGCATCGGCCATCACGGCGCGAATATCGGCAAAATCGACGTTCACCAAGCCAGGAATCGTGATGATATCGGAAATCCCCTGCACCCCTTGACGGAGAATCTCATCGGCGTAGCGGAACGCCTCCTGAACCGGGGTTTGTTCAGGAATCACCGCCAATAACTTGTCATTGGGAATCACAATCAGGGTATCGACGCGACTTTGTAGGGCTTCAATCCCTTGTTTTGCCTGTTCCGAACGGCGGCGGCCTTCAAACAAGAAGGGCCGGGTGACAATGCCCACGGTTAAGGCCCCAGCTTCTTTCGCCAGTTCAGCCACAATGGGGGCCGCCCCGGTTCCTGTACCTCCACCCATCCCGGCGGTAATAAAGACTAAATCAGCGCCTTCGAGGGCGGCCATGAGTTCATCGCGGCATTCTTCGGCGGCTTTTTGCCCAATCGCGGGATTCCCGCCTGCACCTAAGCCTCGGGTGATTTTTTGCCCGATTTGCATCCGTTTGGCGGAGGTGGCGTGAACCAAAGACTGAGCATCGGTGTTCACTGTCCAAAACTCGATCCCCGAGAGTTCTGAGGCAATCATGCGGTTGACGGCATTTCCTCCACCACCGCCAACACCGATGACTTTGATTTTGGCCTCATTACTCGGCTGAATTGAGCTGGGAATGGGGGTTTCCTCGGGGACTCGTCGGTCATCAGAACGCTCTCCGTACAAGCCCGCGTTGCCGAAGGGGTTAGGGTTATCTGCGGCGGCTGGAAAATTCGATTGTCCCTCAGAAGGGGGGGTTGGATGCGACGCGAGTTGACTGTTTGAGGTCATTGGAATCGAGCGAAATCGGTTAACAAGAAGTTTCGAGGTTCGGCAACTGAAACGTCAACAGTACGGTGCAAGGAGTTGTTGCGATCGCCTCTTGAGGAGAGTCCGAGAAGCTGGCTTCAGCTTGGGAAGGACAGTTCGGGGACTAAAGACCTGCTAGGACACGACCGGCGACGGAAACACCGACATCAAGGGATAGGGTATTGGAGTCTTGAGGGAATCCGTCTGAAGTTTAACATTTTTAAGAGGTTGCCTCCGTCTTTGAACTCAGAAATCTCTAGGTAAGGATGTTGCCAGTTCAAGACCCTATCCTTGAGGGCGGGCGATCGCCCCATCAAGGAGATAAACAACGCCGACTCGACCGGAGAATAACCCATCATACCAACAACTGGCAAGGCCGTTCAATCCGCTGATGGTGATGGACTGGGGCTAGGGCTTCGGGTTTGTACGTAGGGCGCCTCGGGGTTTTGTATGTCAATATAATCGACTTGATTGAGGTCGATCTGTTGGGGAAGATTGCGTAGGCGATCGAGGGCCGCGAGTTGGGCGGCGAAGTTCTCCCCAAGGCTACCGAGATGCACTTCTCCTAATTCGCGGCTGTGGAGGATCACACGGCTGGGATCGCGCCAGTCGATTTCTGTCACCTGTAGGGGGCTGGCGGCTAAGGCGGCGTAGACTCGCGGCCAGGACTTTTCGTAAATTTGGCTCGAACCCCGAATCCGCAAATTGGGTAGTCGGGGAAGTTGGCTAAACAGATCTTGACTCTCTAGGGGAACCCAGAGTCCCTCGGCATCGAGAAGGCCGATTTGTTCTTGGATAACGCCGTTGGCGTCGGCTTGGGAGGGGAGGAGGGCGACGGCGACGGGAGTGCGTTCTTGAAGATGAATGATGAGGCGCGGCGGTAGCAGTTGCCGGTTGGCTTGGGCCTGGGTGATGGGTAGGTTGGTTTCGAGGCGGGTTGCGATCGCCTGAGGATTCAGTTGCAGTAAGGTTTCGGGATAGGAGATGGCAAGATGTTGATGAATGAGGGTGTCGGGTAGCCATTGGTTGCCCTGGATCTCGATCTCTTCGGGGCTACGCACAACCCAGTTGGGATGGGAGAAGAACCAGAGAGAGGCGGCGGCGGCACTGCCGACGATCAGCAGCCGCCAGAGGGTTCCGACTCGTTTGCGTTGTCGGCGACTACGCAGACGGCGGCGGCGTTGGTGTAGGGGATGGGTCATGGGATAGTTAATAGTTAATAGTGAATAGTGAATAGTTAATGGTTAATGGGGGGCTACTTTTTGAGATGGGGGCTGAGGTGGTGGGCGATTTGGTTGAGTTTTTGCAGTCCGGTTAGGGAGCCTTGGATTAGTCTCATAGCGGCGGCTGGTTGCTTCAGGAAGGCGCGAGTTAGGGCGAGGGGGTTTAATTTGCCGTTTGGGGCGATCGCTTGGGATATGTCCGGTAAATCATGGTGGCAGTCGTCGCTGATGACGCGCATCATGGCGGCTTGGGGATACTGTTGCCAGATGGCCCAGCCTTCCATCTCAACGACGGCGGCGCTGGTGGTTTGGGCTAGGTGCTGTTTGTCTTGGGCGCGATGGATGATGCGATCGCTGCTGTAGGCGGCTTGATAGGCGACTTGATGGGCTAACGGCTGCTGGGGATGGTTGTAGATCTGTTGGAGTTGGTTTAGGAGATGGCGATCGCCGTGTTGCTGTTCCCCTTGGCTATTGATGCAGGTGTGACAGAGAACGATGTCCCCTGGAACTAGGTTCGGGGATAAACTTCCGCCTAAGCCTAGAACTAAGATTCGTGCGTTGCGATCGCACCCTGGATATAACTCGGTTTCTAGGGCCGCTGCGACGGCCGTTAGGCCGGCTGGAATGGGGATGATGGGAATGGGCAATTTTGCCCGCTTGACGGCCTGGTATTCCGGGCCTTGGGGAACCAAAATTAGATCGAGAGAGACGGTCATGGTTTATTTTTCATGATGTCCTGAAAAAAACAAGATTTCCTGACATTTTGAAGAACGAGTTTCAGCTTAGGGCGATCGCACAGAACATTTCAACCGTAATTGACTCGCTTTCGGCCAAAGTCCCGAATCAGAATGGTCAGCGAGTCCTGTAGAATGAAAGACTGTCTAGTTGTCCAACCTTCCTCATTGCCAAAGGTCGTTACATCGTGGTTACCCAAACGTCTAATTCAACTCCCTACGAGGCCAAAACTCAGGACATTGCCCGAGAACTCTTGGCCGCAACCCGTGAAACCGGTGGATTTTTCGCGAAAGTGCGTGAACAGATGCGCTGGGATGATAAATTGCTCGATTGGGCGATGGGAAACCCCGGTTTACGGGTGCAACTGTTCCGTTTTATTGACTGTTTACCGGCTTTGCGGAGTAAAGCGGAAATTGCTCGTCATCTGCAAGAGTATCTCACCACTGAAGATGTGGAACTCCCTGAGGCCTTAAAGAAATTGATTAGCTTCAGTGGCGGCGATTCTATGGCGGGACAAGTGGCGGCGACGACGGTGGCGACTGGGGTCGAAACCCTGGCCTATAAGTATATTGCTGGGGAAACCCTCCCTAAAGTCATTGAAACGGTTAAACGCCTGCGCAAAGATAAGTTGGCGTTTACGATTGACTTACTTGGGGAAGCGGTGATTACGGAACAAGAGGCGCAACAGTATTTTGACCGCTATCGTGAGTTAATGAGCGAGTTGGCGGCGGCGGCGCAAGATTGGCGGGCGATTGCGCAAATTGATGAGGCCGAGGGTGAGGCGTTACCTCGGGCGCAGGTGTCGGTGAAGTTGACGGCGTTTTATTCTCAGTTTAATGCTCTTGATGCTCAGGGAAGTGAAGCGCGGGTCAGCGATCGCGTGCGGGAGATTTTGCGCCATAGTCAGGCGACTGGGGCGGCGGTTCACTTTGATATGGAACAGTATGAGTATAAGGACTTGATTCTCTCGATTCTCAAGAAGATTCTCTTGGAACCTGAGTTTCGCGATCGCCGTGATGTGGGAATGACGCTACAGGCCTATCTGCGAGAGTCGGAGGCGGATTTACGGGGCCTGATTGATTGGGCTAAGGAACGAGGAACGCCGGTGACGGTGCGGTTGGTGAAGGGGGCCTATTGGGATCGTGAGACGATTCGCGCTCAACAACATGATTGGCCGCAGCCAGTGTATAACGATAAGGCCGCTACAGATCTCAATTTTGAACGGTTGACACGGCTGTTGTTGGAACATCATGAGTATTTGTATGCAGCCATTGGTAGTCATAATGTGCGATCGCAGGCCCTGGCCTGTGCGATCGCCGAAAGCCTCAATATTCCTCCCCGGCGGCTGGAAATGCAGGTTCTCTATGGGATGGGAGACAAGTTAGCCAAGGCCCTAGCCAAGCGGGGCCATCGGGTACGCGTCTATTGTCCCTATGGGGAATTGTTACCGGGAATGTCTTATTTAATTCGTCGTCTGTTGGAGAATACGGCGAACAGTTCTTTCCTACGACAAAACTTGGAAAATCGCCCCATTGAGGCGTTAATCGCCCCGCCGCAACTCGATCCTCAGAAGCCGGAGTTTGCCCCGCTGGGGTTGCCGTTTGCCAATGCGTCGGATTGTGATTACGCTCAGTCCGAGATCCGCGATCGCGCTTGGCAGACGGTATCACAAGTGCGGCAACAGTTGGGGCAATCCTATCAACCTTGGCTGAATGGGGAGTTTGTGGCAACTCAAGAAACGGCCCAATCCCTGAATCCCTCGAATCCTGAAGAAGTTGTGGGAACGGTGGGGTTGATTTCGATTGAACAGGCTGATGAGGCGGTGGCGACGGCCAAGGCGGCTTTTGCAGCTTGGCGAGGAACCCCAGTCGCTGAACGGGCCGGAATTTTACGCAAGGCGGCGGAGTTGATGGAACAGCGTCGTCATGAACTCAACGCCTGGATGCTTTTGGAGGTGGGTAAACCCCTGGCTGAATGTGATGGGGAAGTCTCGGAGGCGATCGATTTTTGTCGCTACTATGCCTCGGAGATGGAACGGCTAGAAGCGGGGACGGCTTATGATATTCCGGGAGAAAATAATCGCTATCACTATCAGCCTCGGGGCATTAGTTTGATTATTTCGCCTTGGAATTTCCCTCTGGCGATTCCGACAGGAATGACGGTAGCCTCGTTGGTGGCGGGGAATTGTACGCTGTTGAAGCCGGCGGAAGTGTCGAGTGTGATTGCGGCCAAGTTGGCGCAGATTCTGATTGAGGCGGGGATTCCGAAGGGGGTGTTTCAGTTTATTCCTGGGAAGGGATCGACGGTAGGTTCCCATTTGGTGAAACATCCCGATGTCCAGATGATTACCTTTACGGGATCTCAGGAAGTCGGCTGTCAGATTTATCGGGATGCGGCGATGTTGCAACCGGGGCAAAAACACCTGAAACGGGTGATTGCGGAGATGGGCGGCAAGAATGGCATCATCATCGATGAGAGTGCTGATCTCGATCAGGCGGTGGCTGGGGTGGTGCAGTCGGCGTTCGGCTACAGTGGTCAGAAATGTTCGGCTTGTTCTCGGGTGATTGTCTTCGAGTCGGTGTATGAGGCGTTTGTGGATCGGCTGACGGAGGCGGTGCGATCGCTAAATGTGGGCGATGCGTCGAAGCCGGGAACTCAGGTGGGGCCGGTGATTGATGCGAAGGCCCAGCAGCGGATTCGTGAGTTTATTGCCCAAGGGAAGCAGGAGGGAACGGTGGCGGTGGAGTTACCGTCGCCGCAACCGGGCTATTTTGTGGGACCGATTGTGATTACGGAGGTTACGCCTGAGGCGGCGATCGCCCAGGAGGAGATTTTTGGCCCGGTGTTGGCGGTGTTGAAGGTTGCTAATTTTGATGAGGCGTTGGCGGTGGCCAATGGAACCGATTATGCGCTGACGGGGGGGATTTATTCGCGCACTCCGTCTCATATTGAACGGGCGATGCGGGAGTTTGAGGTGGGGAATCTCTATGTGAATCGAGGGATTACGGGGGCGATCGTCTCTCGTCAACCTTTTGGTGGCTTTAAGTTGTCTGGGGTGGGTTCGAAGGCGGGGGGTCCCGATTATTTGTTGCAGTTCCTCGAACCGCGCACGATTACGGAAAATATCCAGCGTCACGGGTTTGCGCCCATTGAAGGGGCGGAGTAGTTGGCTTTGGGGCGCGCTATCATGGCTGCGCCCCAATGGAGCCATCATTTATAGAAAATAAACTAATTTTTACAAAAATTAATAGACGGCTCATGCAGAGTCTAAGGGGCGGTAAAGGGCTTAATAAGGTTGGTTCTGGGCGTTGAGATGGCGATCGCCTCAAGGTATCTTAGAGTTTTTTAAGGATTTATGAGAAAACTCTGCTAACTTTTGTTATGATTTGGATAACTGATACCAATACGCACCAGCTGGGGAAAGCTATATTATGACTGGATTTATTCGCGGACTTTTTGGACGCAAGAAGCAGAAAGAACAGAATACGATTAAGGCGCAACAGCCGAGTCAGGCCTATTTCTTGGACAACGACGCGGCTAAAACCTACGGCGACATTGACTATATGCGGACCTCGAAACAGGTACGTCGCACGTTTCCTAAGGGACAAAAAGATTTCAATCAAGGCGATACGGAACGCTTGGTTGATGTGTCGTCGATGGAAGAACGTAAGTTTGGTAACAGCCAACCGACTCCCAGTGTGGGAAATACGCCGGGTGCTGGTATGAATGCTAATAGCAGCACGAACACCAGCAGTAGTGGTGGTCTCGGCGAAAGCTTTGAGCGTCGTAACACCCGTACGGACACCAGTATGGATATGTTCCGTAACATGGCTAAGGACGTGAAGCGTCGCTAGAGTCGGCTATGTGGGGGTTTGCTGAACCCCATTGACTGAAAACCTCCCGTTGTCTGAGATGACGGGAGGTTTTTGGTTTGGGATGATGTAATGGTCTGGAAAGATTTAATGGTCCAAGCTGTCGAGACTTAGGGGAACGAGACTTCCTTGTGGCGTGAGTCCGAACAGCATGGATTCTTGGGGGGCGATGAGTTTTCCGGTGAGGACGCAGCGTTCTTGTTTTTGGGCGATCGCCGGTAGACTGGCTCGAATATCGGCTTTGCTAAATTCGGGTTTATAGTCGCCGGATTGGTATTGCACGTAATTCCAGAGGATATCGCGGACGAGGGCTTGATAGCCCTGGGACCCGGAGAGTTCTTTGAGTCTATCTTTGAGGCTGCGTTCGAGGCGGATACTGGTAACTTGCATCTGGGTGGTTGAGGTCTGTGGGTGTGTTTGAATGGGCATGGGTCATGGACTCCAAGGAGAGGTGGACAACATTTGTACTATTAGTGTAGTATGCAAGGAGGCGTATTTAAAGCGCCCACTGTTTTACCTGTTACACCGTGAACTGTCATTTTCTGCCATTTTTAGCTAATTACGAGACGGCTGCCCTGTCTGGGGCGGCAGGTGTCTTGTTGCGCTGTTATGGCTGGCTTTCGGGCGTTGGAATGATAGGGCGCGGGTGGTGTGGAATCATAACGCGGATAGTTACCGCTGTGGGGCGAGTCGGTTAGACGCTTGGTTTTTTGATCAGCGAAACCGTTACCCCTCTCGGGTCTTCACGATTCTCACCCCCGCTTCGATTGGCTTCTGAAGCGGGGGTTTTGCATAGGGAGGTTTATTGTGACTGGCATAACGAATGTTTTGAGTCAGTCGGTGGTTGTGTTTTCTCAAAACTATCTGCCGATTAGCCGGATTAATGTACGACGGGCTGTGGTGTTACTGTTGGCGGGAAAGGCTGAACCGCTCCAGATTACGGAGAATGTCAGTTTCTGGCAGGTGCGATCGCCGTCGATGGTCTTAGAGGTTCCTGAGCATATTCGCATGAAGTTCACGGGAACGGAGCGAATTTGGAAGGTGCCTCGGGTGAGTCGCCGGGAGGTGCTGCGGCGCGATCATCATACCTGTCAGTATTGTGGGAGTCGCAAGAATTTGACGCTCGATCATGTGATTCCTAAGTCTAAGGGAGGAACGCATACTTGGGATAATGTGGTGACGGCGTGTAGTACTTGTAATTCCCGTAAGGGCGATCGCACCCCGAAGCAAGCGGGGATGCCGTTATCGAGTCAGCCGAAGCCACCAATGCACCCCAGTGTGGCCTTTGCTGAACAGTTCTGGAAGGATCATCAGTTTGATGATGGTACGGGTTGGGATGATTAAGCCCAGATAGGGGTCAGGCTGGGCCGGCGATCGGCTTTGGAGTCATCAGCCGAGGGTAGAGATACCCTCGGCTGAGTTGTTTGGGCCATGATGGCCGCTAGATTTTCATAAAACTTAATGTTTTGCCGGGAATTGCTCCCTAGGAATTGAGATGAGGTCTCATTTTTTTTGCTATTTGCGACGTTTCCCTGATTGGGTCAGGGTTTGAGCGATTGGGGAAGTCGGGGATGTTGGGGGGCGATCGCCCGGTCTTGTGTGAAGAAAAATCACAACTTTCTCCGCCTTCCGTAAAATTCCCATTATTAAGGTGACAGAGTTACAAGAGGTTTTTTAGGCTTATAAAAAACGGCAATTTTTTGGCGAATAGGAAAACAAAACCTCTGGACAAACTAGAAAAAAGCTATTAACTTAAAACAATCAATACAACACATGAATTGGGTTCAGATTAGCGATAAAACGAGCTGCAACCCGATAGACGTTGTGCCGATTATCCCTCTCGTCCGGTTGCTTTGGAGTATCTACTACTATGTTTCTGTTTCACTTCACCTCTTGGCTCAAACAACGCTTACAGGAAGAACGTAAGCAAGCCGATTCCCTCGAAGATTTCGCCCAGACCTTTATCCTCGAACCCATCTATACCCCCAGTGGTCTGGTGGACGCGGGTGAAGACGATGCGATCGGTCTCTCCGATATCCCCGACGGTGACGAGATGGATTTTCCAGACCTAGACGAGTCTGAGACTGACTCTAGTTTCATGGATAACAACAGTGACGAGTCCACAGGAGAATCTGAGGACAGCAGCAGTGATGAGACTTCAGATTCCGACGATTCAGGAGATCCCGTCGATATAGACAACGACGATGTCCGAGAGGAGGACATTGGAGAAGAGATCCCCTTTCCAGACGAGGATGGAGAAGATAGCGTAGAAGACGGTGACGAAGAACCCTCCAGTCAAGTCGAGAAATCAGAAGATGAGGGTGACGAAGAAATATCGAATGAGTTAGAAGACTCCGACGACAAAGACTCAGAAGAGGAAACATCTAACGAGTCAGACGGTTCCGATGAAGACAACTCAGAAGACGAAGAAACAGCGAATGAATTAGAGGAATCAGAGCAAGACGACAACGAACCTGACGAAGAAACAGCGAATGAATTGGAAGAGTCCCACGAAGACGACTCCGAAGACGAAGAAATTGCGAATGAATTAGACGAATCGGACCAAGACGACAACGAACCTGACGAAGAAATTGCGAATGAATTGGAAGAGTCCCACGAAGACGACTCCGAAGACGAAGAAACAGCGAATGAATTAGACAATTCCGACGATGAACTCGACGAAGACGAAACCGAAGACGACGAAATTCCTCTAACCTTTGAACTTCCCAGCTTTAACAGTGGTGTGTTCACCGTTGGCGAGAGTGGTCAAGTCGGCGTAGACTTCCTGTTTGACGGCGGTGGCTACCAAGGAGAAGTGGCCTTCTTCAGCC
>P_2C_Liq_1_UnCtyDRAFT_1000342_pt1 | contig 20300 bp, 17 predicted proteins | sample Pon2CUnioCityCA_2_FD_10234 | JGI IMG/M metagenome (IMG submission 10234) | reverse complement strand
TAAATTTTGTGGCTGGTATTGCTCCTAATTTACGTGGTCCCTACTCTACCATGTATGTAAGACGACCATGGACGGTTAGACAGTATGCCGGTTTTTCAAGTGCAACAGAGTCAAATGCTTTTTACAGACGTAATCTAGCTGCTGGACAGAAAGGACTTTCTGTTGCCTTTGATCTTGCAACACATAGAGGTTATGACTCTGATCATGAACGTGTGGTAGGTGACGTAGGAAAAGCTGGTGTGGCCATAGATAGTGTTGAAGATATGAAAGTACTCTTTGATGGCATACCGCTGGATAAGATGTCGGTCTCTATGACTATGAATGGTGCTGTACTACCTATAATGGCTTTTTACATAGTAGCCGCTATGGAACAAGGTGTGGACCCAAAACTATTAAGTGGAACGATCCAAAATGATATTCTCAAGGAATTTATGGTGCGTAATACCTACATCTATCCGCCATCGCCTAGTATGCAAATCATATCTGATATTTTTGAATATACCAGTAAAAACATGCCTAAGTTTAACTCTATTTCCATATCAGGTTACCACATGTATGAAGCTGGAGCCACCAGTGATATTGAACTAGCCTACACACTAGCTGATGGATTAGAATATGTACGCAAAGGACTGGCGGCAGGAATGGATATAGACACTTTTGCTCCTAGACTATCTTTCTTCTGGGCTATAGGGATGAATCATTTTATGGAAATTGCCAAAATGCGTGCAGCACGTATGCTTTGGGCAAAAATGATTAAACAATTCAACCCTAAAAATTCTAAATCACTGGCTTTAAGAACACATTGCCAGACTAGCGGATGGTCACTAACAGAGCAAGATCCGTTTAATAATGTAGCTCGTACTACTATTGAAGCCGCTGCAGCAGCTTTTGGCGGTACGCAAAGTTTACATACTAACGCGCTTGATGAAGCCATAGCTTTGCCTACAGACTTCAGTGCTCGTATTGCTAGAAATACACAACTCTATTTGCAAGAAGAAACCGGAATTACTAAAACAGTAGATCCATGGGCTGGTTCTTATTATGTAGAATCACTCACAGATCAAATTGCTCATAAAGCTTGGGAACTTATTGAGGAAGTTGAAGAGCTAGGCGGCATGACCAAAGCCATTGAAGCTGGTATTCCTAAAATGCGCATAGAAGAAGCTGCTGCAAAGAAACAAGCTAGAATCGACTCTGGAATAGACACCATAGTAGGTGTAAATAAATACCCTAGCCCTGATGAAGATCTCATAGATACTCTAGAAGTTGATAATGCAGCCGTACGCACAGAACAGGTGGAACGTTTAAAAGAGATTAGAGCTTCCCGCAATAATGAAAAGGTTCAAAAAGCACTAGAAAACCTTACTCATTGCGCTAAAAATAAGGATGGGAATTTATTGGAACTGGCAGTGATAGCGGCACAAGAACGTGCTACGCTAGGTGAAATATCAGACGCGCTAGAGTCTGTTTATGGAAGGTATCGTGCACAGATTAAAAGTGTTCAAGGAGTTTATAAAAAAGAAATTATGGATGATCCTGCTTTCGCGAAAGCGCAACAACTCGCCGACCTATTTGCTCAAAAAGAAGGTCGCAGACCACGAATCATGATTGCCAAAATGGGGCAAGACGGACACGATCGTGGAGCAAAAGTAGTCGCCACCGGTTATGCCGATGTCGGGTTTGATGTAGACATAGGTCCGCTATTTCAAACACCTGCTGAGGCAGCAAAACAAGCGGTAGAAAATGACGCACATGTATTAGGTGTAAGTTCTTTAGCTGCAGGGCATAAAACATTAGTTCCTCAAGTAATGGAAGAGCTTAAAAAATATGGTCGCGAAGACATTATGATTGTCGTAGGTGGTGTGATACCACGCAAGGATTATCAGTATTTATTTGATGCTGGAGTGGCTGCAGTATTTGGTCCAGGAACTAAGATTAGTGAAGCTGCGATTGATATTTTGGGATTGTTGATGGAAAAATAGATTTTTTAATTTCCTATTCTAAAACTTGAGTATAACTACTCAAACTATCACTGCATAAGTTAGTTTTACCTAATTGGTACGTCTACTCTATTATGATACGATTTATATTTACAACAGTTTTACTTATGGCAGCAACATCTATTCAAACTGTTTTTGATTTCCATAAAAGCGCTGATATTTCAAGCTGGCGCATAGAAGATGATCGCGTTATGGGTGGTATTTCACAAGGTATATTTGAACTTAATGATGATGGTCACGCTCATTTTCATGGTATAGTAACTTCAGAAAGTAATGGCGGTTTCAGCTCTGTACAGAATAATAATTATGATCTAAAAGTCACTCCTAATGATAAAATACGTATTACATTAAAAGGTGATGGCCATGAATATAGATTCAGAATAAAAGATCAGTCCTCTTCCTATTACAGTTACCAGAAAAGCTTTAAAACAACTGGAGAATGGCAAGAGATAGAGATTCAATTATCAGACATGACTCCTACTTTTAGAGGTCGTAAGGTGAATTTACCTAATTATGACCAAAAGCACATCAGCCAGATTAGATTTTTAATCGGTACAAAGAAGGTTCAAGAATCATTTGACCTTTTAATTGATAAAATCGAACTAATAAAGGCTTAAAGTAGTTTCTTCACAGGCACATCATTTATCTGTGAATTTGAAATTAATATTGCTCCGTATCCTTAGGGAAATCAAGATCCTTTACATCCTGAACATATTTAGATACCGCACTTCCCATATCCTCATATAAATTCAAATAGCGTCTTAAAAATCGAGGATTAAATTCATGTGTCATTCCAAACATATCGTGAGAAACCAGCACTTGTCCATCTACTCCACTACCAGCACCTATTCCTATAACTGGAATCGTTAAACTCTCTGCAACCTCTTGAGCAAGTGCCGCAGGAACTTTTTCCAGAACCAGTGCAAAACAACCCCATCGCTGTAGAGCTAGCGCATCTTCTTTAAGTTTTTCAGCTTCGGCCTTTTCTTTTGCTCTTACAGTATAAGTACCAAATTTATATATAGATTGAGGTGTTAATCCCAGGTGCCCCATAACTGGTATTCCTGCGTGAAGAATTCGTTTAATAGAATCCTTTACTTCACTTCCACCTTCCAGTTTTACAGAATGACCACCGCTTTCTTTCATAATACGTATGGCACTGCGCAGGGCTTCTTTAGGATCACTTTGATAACTACCGAATGGTAAATCCACAACCACTAGAGCTCTTTCTACAGCTCGTACCACACTACTGGCATGGTAAATCATTTGATCCAGCGTTATGGGCAGCGTTGTTTCATGCCCAGCCATTACGTTACTTGCGCTATCACCCACCAGAATCACATCCACATTACCGCTATCTATAATACGTGCCATGGTGTAATCATAAGCAGTAAGCATAGATATTTTTTCATTATTGGCCTTCATCTCAGTAAGGGTTTTTACTGTGATTCTTTTGTATTCCTTTTTAGCTGTTGACATAATTTTAGCAGTATTTATGCAGTAAAAATACTAATATTACCACATTAAATAGAACAAGATGAGAAGCACTTTAATTTTGATAGCAATTATGGGACTCGCTTTCGCGAAAGCGTATTCACAACAACCTATAAACACAGACAGCACCACGGTAGAAAAATCGGTATCAGAACCTGTTCATGAAAAACAAATGCCTGACGAAGCAGTTAAAGAGTTTTTTAGGTATTTCCACATTAAAGATACGCTAGCAATGCGCAACATGATGGTAGAAGGAGCTTCATTAAACACCTTGATCATATCAGCGAGTAAGGGTAAAAGAATACAGAGTAGTTCTATAAATGAATTCCTTAAAGGAATCGCTCAAATTCCTGATAGCTTGAGTTTTGAAGAACGATTAATACAAATAAAAGTGACTAACAGCGTGGATATCGCCACTGTAAACACAATGTACGAGTTCTATATGAATGATGGTTTTACACATAATGGCGTAAACGTTTTTACCATGGTTTATATAGATGATAAGTGGAAAATAACCTCTATCGCAGACACGAGACAGTATCCATAAATCTACATCCAGCTAAGCTCTGACCGCATCACAATGTTATTGATGTCGTTTTGCATGCTATTAATCTCTCCTTCTTTTAAATACTTGAGCTGTCTGGTCCCACCAGCGGTGTGTACTTGAAGATGTGCTTCTCCTCTACGTTTAATAAAAATACTACGCCATTTTTCAACAGCTTGTGTTTTATATACAGGCGATACTATGACTGAATTAAACAACCATCCTTTATAAAAAACAATGAAGTCATCATCTCTTATGACTTTGCTTTTACGCCCATATTTATAGCCCATAAAACCTATAAATATTATGAATAAAACAGGTATAAGAACCGCCCAATAGTATTCAAAATAAGAAGCAACTGCAATTAAAGGTAACCCAAATAAACTCGTGATATACATATCTAGTCGTGCATGCGACCATGGATTAGGTAGTAGTTCTTTTTGTGGTTTTTCAATAGTTTTCTTAAAGATAAGCTGTTGAAGTTCTCTCTGTAAAGCGTTATGACAGGCAGGAACTTCTACATTTGATTCATTCTTGTTTTGCGACTGTGCTTGATAAATACGTGCTGTTTTAAAATCTAGTAACTTTCTTAAAGGATTAGAATGAAATTCTAATATCTGGATTTTAGATAAAGGAATTTTAATTTCCTTCTTATTGAATAGTCCCATGGTGATTTCTAGATAATCATCCTTTAATTCCATTTTATAATCATAAAATTTATTAACGGCCATGACGATACTTACCAGAACAGAAACTATTAAAAAGGCCAAAAGACCAATTCCTATAAATACTAAAACTCTGTTCCCTAAAGCCTCAGGAGCTTTTACTACCTGCTCTACATCTACTTCTACCGATTCAAAAATATTACCATAAAAACTCTCAACAGCATCTTTAATTTTATACCAGAATCCTATGACTACACCTAGAGCTAGTCCACCACTACGCAAATGATTTTGGGTCACTCCTACTTTTAATAAATCAATAATATTCAACTGAAATACCGTGCGAGAAGTACTTTTCTGTGCCACAGGAACCTCTTGAGCAGTCGCTGTCACATCATTATCTTCTGTGCTAGTATATGAAACCGCTTGACTTTTCTTTTTCCCGAGCAAGCTTTTTAACTGCTCTGCAAAATGACGGTTCAGTCCTGGAATTTCAAGTTCTTTAGCCTTAGAGCCTGCGGTATCGATCTCTACAGCAACTATTCCTAGAATGCGCTGCCCTACATTTTGAGTTATATTAATAGATTGTATGCGCTCCACAGGAATCGATTTGCGTTCTTTAAAGAGCCAGCCTTTTTGAATAATAAGCTCATCGTTTTCAACGTGAAAAGTGAAGAATACATATTGTAATACTGGTGAGACTAAAGTTACTAGGGTAACAAGTAGAGATACAGCTACAATAGCCATCGAGTTAGTCCAAGATCTCATAGAGAATAAAGCAAAGAAAGCGAAAGCTACTAGTCCTTTAACTCCTTTAAAGAAATAAAGCAGAATGGATAATTTACTCTGTCGCGTAGGTTGTGCAATATCAAGCATGTTGCGCCGTCTTTTCTGAGATGAATTCTTTAATGGCCGTTGCATCTTGAGGATCTAAACCTGAGATACTCAAATCACTTGCAGAACCACCTGCTGTATAAATTTCTAACTCACAAAGACTAAAAAAACGATCTATAGGACCATGATTGATTTCAGTATGCTGTATGCGATTGAACGGTATCGTAATTTGATGATGAAAAAGCCATCCATGCCTATAGGTAATATCAAATTCTCGCAACACATAACCTCTTACAAAAAACTCTTTATAAGAAACAAACAAGGATGCTAACAATAATACAAACCATGCAGCTAGAGCACTCCAGCCCATCCACTGCTCTGTATAAATAAACAATACCACGATACCAATAAGTAGCGGAGCGAAGAAAACAAATTTTGCTATCAGCTTTTTATTTAAAAAACGTTTAGGGTGTTTTTCAAACTCACTTTGTTCGATAACGGGTAAGGATTGAGAAAGGATTTGTTCATTTGTCATAGCTGTAAATGTATCTTATGGAAGCAGGAGAAATTACAGCTCTAAGTTAGCAGTTTTTAATGATTTTAAATGATGATTTATAAAAATAATTTTTAGGGTTTCAAGCCCTTTATGTTGAACCGTACTCGGTCGAAATTTTTCTCTTTTCAAAGGGAAAACAGCTACAACTGCTTACTGATTACCAAAAGGATTGGGCATTCTTAATAAAAAAATAAACTGCTTAACAATCAGATAGCGCTACATTAACGGCTAGTCCACCTTCACTAGTTTCTTTATATTTAGTATTCATGTCCTGTGCGGTTTGCCACATGGTTTCTATGACTTTATCCAGCGGTACTTTGGCATTTTTAGCATCTGTATCTAGTGCCATTTCACAAGCATTAATGGCTTTTATAGCTCCCATGGCATTACGTTCTATACATGGAACTTGAACCAGTCCAGCTATAGGATCACAGGTCAGTCCTAAGTGATGTTCCATGGCTATTTCACTAGCCATAAGAACTTGAGCTGGTGTTCCACCCATCAATTCAGTAAGTGCTCCTGCCGCCATAGCACTGCTCACTCCTATCTCTGCCTGACAACCGCCCATAGCTGCACTTATAGTAGCACCTTTTTTAAACAGCGATCCTATCGCTCCTGCTACCAGTAAATACTTTTTAACGTCTTCAAAGTTGGCATCATGATTTTCTATGACCATGTAATACATCATCACGGCAGGTATTACTCCAGCACTACCATTAGTGGGTGCTGTCACTACTCGACCTAAAGAGGCGTTTACCTCATTAACAGCAAGAGCAAAACATGAAACCCATTTTAGAATTTCGCGAAATTTCACTTCAGTATCTCTGATGGATTCAATCCATTCATATTTATTAGAATACTCAGCTCCTTTTTTGAGTTTGAGATGCGAGTCATAAGCGCGACGGCGTACATTTAATCCACCTGGAAGTGTTCCTTCTGTATGACAACCTGTGTACATAGAATCAAGCATCACATCCCAAATTTCTTTAAGACGTTGATCTATTTCTTGATCTGTATGAAGATAGCGCTCGTTTTCTAGAATAATATCAGACACGTTACGTCCTTCTCTATCGCAGTAATCTTGTAGGTCTTTGGCCTTTTCAATAGGTCTAGGGAAACATTCAAAATCGAGCCTTTTTTGCTTGGCTCGTTTGCGCTCCTCTTGAACTACAAAACCACCACCTATAGAATAGTATTTTTCTGAAACAGTTTTACCGTTATCTAGAAACGCTCTGAACCGCATACCATTAGGATGGTAGGGTAAAAATTTTCTGTTAAAATGAATATGTTCTTTAGGGTCAAAATGGATGACATAAACTCCATCTATTTGTAACTTCTTCTGTTCTTTGAGATAAGCGACTTCATCTGGAATTTGTTCTATAGCACAAGTTTCTGGGTCTGCTCCTAGCAGCCCCATTATTACTGCGATGTCTGTGGCATGTCCTATTCCTGTGAGTGATAATGAACCATAAAGATCTACTTCTATTCCTTTTACCTTTCCTATTTTACCAGAGTCTTTCAGTTTTTGAATAAAACGACCTGCGGCTCGCCATGGTCCTAAGGTGTGAGAACTCGATGGGCCTATACCTATTTTAAGCATATCAAAAACGCTTATGGATTCTATCTTTTTAGAAGTTTCTATCATATTACTGAGTACGACTATTTTATTGGTACTACATCGTTATTTCTGGGGTCAAATATAGAAGAAACTGCTGGATAAAGAATACAGTATTTTAATGGGTTTTTGACTATATAGCTCTTCTTATCAAGATGGCGCTGCGCTACATTTTGCCTACCATTCCATTCCCAGAAATTGGCTAGAGCATATTATCAGGGATCTGGAATGGAGCTTTTATTTCCCTTTCTCAAATAATTAGAAATATGAAGACCTTATAACTAACTGAGGACTGAGAATTTTGGAACTAAAGACTGTTTGAGTATACGCTTTCGCGAAAGCGAGATAATAATGACAGTTTTACAACATAAATGACATCGTGTCACTATAAATGTAATGGCACAAACATTGACTAAGTGAGTTTGTAAAATTGAATAAAAATTAAAATAATTTATAATGAGTAAAATAATCGGAATAGACTTAGGGACCACAAACAGCTGTGTTTCTGTAATGGAAGGAAGCGAGCCTGTAGTAATTCCTAATGCTGAAGGAAAACGTACAACACCATCTGTGATCGCCTTTGTAGAAGGTGGCGAGATTAAAGTAGGTGATCCTGCAAAAAGACAAGCAGTAACTAACCCTACAAAAACGGTAGCATCTATCAAGCGTTTTATGGGTAATAAATTTAGTGAGGTTTCAAGCGAGGCTGATCGTGTACCATATAATGTAGTAAAAGGTGATAACGATACACCACGTGTAGATATCGATGGCCGTTTATATACACCACAAGAATTAAGTGCGATGATTCTTCAAAAAATGAAGAAAACAGCCGAAGATTATCTAGGAACTGAAGTAACTGGAGCGGTAATTACCGTACCTGCATACTTTAATGATTCTCAGCGTCAAGCTACTAAAGAAGCTGGTGAGATCGCAGGTCTTAAAGTAGAGCGTATTATTAATGAGCCTACCGCAGCAGCACTTGCTTATGGTATGGATAAGAAAGATACAGATCAGAAGATTGTGGTATTTGACTTTGGTGGTGGAACACATGACGTTTCTATCCTTGAGTTAGGTGATGGTGTATTTGAAGTACTTGCTACTGATGGTGATACACACTTAGGTGGTGATGACGTAGATGAAAAGATCATAGACTGGCTTGCCGATGAGTTCATGAGCGCTGAGCAAATAGACTTGCGCAAAGATCCTATGGCTTTACAACGTCTTAAAGAAGCTGCTGAAAAAGCTAAAATTGAGCTTTCATCTAGTGCACAGACTGAAATCAACTTACCTTATGTAACGGCTACGGCAAGTGGACCTAAGCACTTGGTAAAAACATTAACTAAGTCTGCTTTTGAAAAATTAATCGCTGACCTTGTAAAAAGAACTATTGAACCATGTCAGACAGCACTTAAAAATGCTGGTCTTTCTACAGGAGACATAGACGAGATCATCCTTGTAGGTGGTTCTACTCGTATTCCTGCAGTACAGGAAGCTGTTGAAAAATTCTTCGGTAAAAAACCTTCTAAAGGTGTGAATCCTGATGAAGTAGTTGCTGTAGGTGCTGCTATTCAAGGTGGTGTTTTAACAGGTGATGTAAAAGATGTTCTTTTACTAGACGTTACTCCACTTTCTTTAGGAATTGAAACTATGGGTGGTGTGATGACTAAGTTGATCGATGCTAACACAACGATCCCTACTAAGAAATCTCAAGTATTCTCTACAGCAGCAGATAATCAGCCTAGTGTTGAGATCCACGTAATCCAAGGAGAACGCTCCATGGCAGCAGATAATAAAACGATCGGTCGTTTCCACTTATCTGATATTCCACCAGCACGTAGAGGAACTCCACAAATTGAAGTAACCTTTGATATAGATGCAAATGGTATCATCAAAGTAAGTGCTGAAGATAAAGCTACTGGTAAGAAACAAGATATACGTATCGAGGCATCTTCTGGATTAAGCGAGGAAGAAATCGAGAAAATGAAGCAAGATGCTGCTGCAAATGCTGATGCTGATGCAAAAGCAAAAGAGACTGCAGACAAGCTGAACGCCGCAGATCAAATGATTTTCCAAACTGAGCAACAGTTAGAAGAATTTGGTGATAAGCTACCAGAAGAAAAGAAAGCACCGATCACTGAGGCGCTTACTGAGTTGAAAGCAGCTTATGAGACTAAAGACATTGCTGTAATTGATCCTGCACTAGAAAAACTAAACACGGTTTGGACAGCAGCAAGTGAAGAAATGTACAAAGCACAAGCAGATGCTCAAGGTGGACAACCTGGACCAGACGCTGGAGCTCAACAACAAGCTGGTGATGACACTAGTGATGTTGAAGATGTAGATTTTGAAGAGGTGAAATAAGCGTTGCTTATTTAGTTATCGGTTATCTGTTATTAGTTAACAGTGGCTGGAAATATAGAAATCCCTAAACCTGACGGTTTGGGGATTTTTTGTTCACTGATAACTTTACAAACTAAAAAAGCAATACTTTTTACAGAGTATATCTTTAAACTCTGAATCCTATCTTCAACTGGATCATATAGATAAAATCACTTTGAACAATACGTCAATAAGTATTAGTTATGATAAAAATATTTCAATAGATTATTATTATATTAAATTTGAGATCAAATTAAATCAATAAATATGAAAAAATCAATTCTTTATTCCAGTATAGCTGTCATATCGTTACTGGTATTATTTGGTGGTTATTACTACACGTACCACATGAATAAGCCTGATGAGACCGCTACAACCAGTAAGGCAGAATGTCCAATGGGTTTTGGCACTACTAAATCTGCAGGATCTATGACTAAAGGTGAAGGAAAGACCAACCAACAATGGTGGCCTAATTCCCTAGACTTAAGTGTCCTACGTCAAAACAGTGATATGTCTAATCCATTAGGTGATGACTTTAACTATAAAAAAGAATTTGAAAGTCTAGATTATGCAGCGCTAAAAAAAGATGTTGAACTAGCACTTACAGATTCAAAAGATTGGTGGCCAGCAGATTTTGGCAACTATGGTGGATTATTCATCAGAATGGCGTGGCACAGTGCTGGTACTTATAGAACTGGTGATGGTCGTGGTGGTACACGTGAAGGAAAGCAACGATTTGCACCACAAAACAGCTGGCCAGATAACGCAAACCTAGATAAGGCACGCAGACTGTTATGGCCTGTAAAACAAAAATACGGTCAGAAAATCTCATGGGCAGATTTAATGATTCTAGCAGGTAATGTTTCTTTAGAAACTATGGGCTTTGAAACAATAGGATTTGCCGGTGGACGTGAAGACACATGGGAACCACAAAATAATGTATACTGGGGTTCTGAAGGTGAAATGTTAGGAGATGAACGTTATAATAAAGACCGCGAACTAGAAATGCCACTTGCTGCCGTACAAATGGGATTGATCTATGTAAACCCTGAAGGTCCTAATGGAAATCCTGATCCAGTACTTGCGGCACATGACATTCGTCAAACCTTTGCTCGTATGGGAATGAATGATGAGGAAACCGTAGCCTTAATCGCTGGTGGACATACTTTAGGAAAAACTCACGGTGCTGCCGGTGGTGATAACCTAGGTGCTGCTCCAGAAGGTGCTGGTATTGAAGAACAAGGAATGGGATGGAAAAGCTCTTATAAAAGTGGTAAAGGTGAAGATGCTATTACCTCTGGACTAGAAGTAACCTGGACTAATACGCCTACACAATGGGGAATCGGTTATTTTAAAAGTTTATTTGAGCACGAGTGGAAACTGACTAAAAGTCCAGGAGGCGCACACCAGTATGAAGCTGTGAATCCTGAAAAAATGTATCCGCATGCATTTGATAAAGATAAAGTAGTTGCTCCTACGATGTTAGTGACTGATTTATCGATGATTAAAGATCCAGAATACTTGAAAATATCTAAGAGGTTTTATGAAAACCCTAAGGAATTTGATGCCGCTTTCGCGAAAGCGTGGTTCAAACTAACTCATAGAGACATGGGACCTAGTACGACTTATTTAGGACCAGAAGTTCCACAAGAACAATTCAAATGGCAAGATCCAGTGCCGGCGAGAAATTATGATTTAGCATCAACTAGCGATATTAACGGTCTAAAAGCTAAGATCAAATCATCTGGTTTAACCACAAATGAATTAGTAACTACAGCATGGAACGCTGCTTCTACTTACAGACATGGTGACCGTCGTGGTGGCGCAAATGGTGCAAGAATACAACTAGAACCACAAGTAAATTGGGCATCTAATAATCCAGCACAATTGAAAAAAGTGTTACAAGTTTACACAGATATTAAAAACGGTTTTGATACAGCAAGTAAGAAAATATCTATAGCAGATCTTATCGTTTTAGGCGGTAACGTTGCCATTGAAGAAGCTGCAAAAAAAGCGGGCTATACGATTACCGTACCTTTTACAGCAGGAAGAACAGATGCTACACAGGAGCAAACAGATATAGATGGTATCAATTTATTACAACCGCTAGCAGATGGTTTTACAAACTTCCAGGAGAAGGAATACACCTTAACTCCAGAACAATTACTGATAGATAAAGCACAACAATTAACGTTAAGTGCTCCAGAAATGACCGTGTTAGTAGGTGGAATGAGAGCTCTAGGTGCTAATTATGATGGATCTACTACTGGAATCATGACAGATAATCCTGGAGTGTTATCTAATGATTTCTTTAAAAACCTATTAAGTATGGACTACAGCTGGAAAGCTGTTGAAGATAACAAGAATCTATTTACCATCGTTGAACGCAATACCACAAATAAAAAATGGGATGCTACGCGTGTAGATTTAATATTTGGTTCTAACTCTGAATTAAGAGCCATCTCAGAAGTATATGCAAGTGATGATGCTAAGGAACGTTTTGTAAACGATTTTGTAGCAGCATGGAGCAAGGTAATGCACTTAGATCGTTTTGATTTAATGTAAATACATTGAAAACACTTATGCAGCTTAATTTACTTAAGCCTTAAATTATTAATGAGATAACTTACAAATCCCTAAACCTTTGGTTTGGGGATTTTTTTGTAATATTTGTAGACGGTTGAACGTCTTTTAAAACAATAATACTTATACCAATTTACATTCCTCATGTCGCAAATAATTCGTTTCTTTTTCGCCTGTAATTCAAATTAAGAATACGGCATTAGAAACATAAATTGGTATTATATAAGAATCTTAACTTAATGATTACAAAATTCAAACTCACCACAACCCTACTTCTACTCTTTATCTTTCAAATCAACACCGCACAAAATGAAACGGTGACCGCTATGAAGAAAAAGATGTGCTGTTTACTTTACAAGTAGATTTTATCATGTTAGGCACAGAACCTTATATATTTGAAATGGATGATTTAAAAAAAGTGAAAAAGTAATTTTATGAAAACCATTAGTCTCGCTCCACAGTTAGAAGTATCCAGAATCGTTTTAGGAGTATGGCGATTACTGGACTGGAATATGAGTGACCAGCAGCTTCTCACCTATCTCAAGCAATCTATAGAAGCTGGAGTCACCACCTATGATCATGCAGATATTTATGGTGATTATGAGTGTGAAGCAGCTTTTGGTAAAGCACTACAACTCGATGCTACTTTACGTTCTCAAATGCAATTGATTACTAAATGTGGTATTAAACTTAAAAGTTCTAAATTTCCAGAACGCCAGCTTAAATATTACGATTACAGCAAAGATTATATCATCCAGCAAGTAGAACGATCGCTTAAAAATCTACAGACTGATTATATAGATGTACTGCTATTACATAGACCATCACCATTACTTCATCCTAATGAAGTAGCAGCAGCCTTTGAAACCTTAAAATCTAGCGGTAAAGTAAAACATCTAGGAGTTTCTAACTTCACCTCTGGACAGTTTGATTCTTTACAATCCTATATGAACGAGCCACTTGTAACAAATCAAATAGAAATATCTCCTTCACAATTAGAACATTTTGAAAATGGAAATTTAGACCATCTGATTGAAAAAAGAGTTTCTCCTATGGCATGGTCACCTCTAGCTGGAGGAACTTTAATGCATCCACAGGATGAGAAAACGATCAGAATTCATGCGGCTTTAAAAAGTGTAGGAAATCAAATCGGTGAAAAAGATCTTTCTAAAATAATATATGCCTGGTTACTCATGCATCCATCTCATATTATTCCTGTTCTAGGTACGGGAAAAATAGAGCGATTAAAAGCAGCTGTTAGTGCTTTAAAAATAAAACTATCTCAAGAACAATGGTTTGAAATTTACACCGCATCTACAGGAAATGAAGTACCATAATTATGGCAAATATTATTCACTCTAAGCATTTTACAAATTATGTGGTGATAGCCATAGGTTATGTTATGGCCACATTTTCCCTCATTTATAACATATTCAATAACAACTACTTAAATGGATATGAATACGGTATAGGCTATACGATAGCACAACTGTCTGGGATATATCTTTTAGTCCAGTCGGGTACTTTTAAGAAAACACGTTATTATAGACTAGCTCGCATTGGTATAGCGGTTATAATTATAAGTGTATTATTTAAAGTGTTACACTTTTATGGAAGTGAAATTGCGATGATTACGGGATTTGCGGTGATATCACTATGTTACACACTATCGTTTTTAAACAAGCCATATAAAAAAATGATGGACTGGCTCAAACTACTGTATGTCATAACATTAATAACTCATATAGTATGTAACACTTTACATATTGGTCTTGGTGAGTATTTTCAATTCCATGGAATCATTATGTTGATCTTGGTGATAATCCACATAAATGAGCAAAGAAAACTTGGTTATCCAGAAGATGTAAATGATACCTTTAAGTTGTAGCAATGCGCTGACGCAAAAGCGTACTTAAACAAAACTGTTACAATTTAATACTCAGTGCTAAAATAAGTTGTTGTGGCCGTGTATCCAGCGTACCCAAATCACCTAGATTAGAAAACTCTGCCTCACTATCTGTTAAGCCGCGTTCATAACGCACATCTATCCCTACATTTCCTAAGTTAACGCCTACTCCTATTTGTAAACCTATACTAAAGTCTTCTTGAACATCTTTAAAATCTATGTTCTCTAAGTCTGTATCCAGAATATACTGAAATGATGGTCCTATAAAAACATGTACTGGATCAAAGATCATATAACCTAGTAAAACCGGAGCGTCTAGTTTTTTAACCTCTAAGGCAGTACGATCATATTCACTATTCAGAACGGTATATGAAAGCTCTGGTCGCACATAAAAAGATCCTAAATTTATTTTACCAAACAGCCCTAAATGATATCCAAAATTAGCGTCTGGATTATCTATAATAGTCTGTCCGTTTTCAGATAGGTCACCATTAGACCCATAATTTAAACCAGCTTTAATACCTATACCATCATCCTCTTGAGCTATTGATAAACAGGGAACTGAGAATAAAATTAGGATAACAAATAACTTTTTCATTTTCATAATTCTTAATAGTTGCTAATATAATGCTTTTTAAAGATGCATTTATGTACTTAATGTTACAGTTTTTGCTCATTTTGATTAATTAAACTTTATGATACTAGGAAGAAAACATGTGCCTAACAAAATATAGGCCGGTCATCGATAAAATATGATATTTATCGTTAAAAAACATAGAGTTAGGAGTCGAAGCTTTTATTTCTATAAATATTTAGAAGTTGCTATAAATTTGTAGTTACAATTAATTTAATTTCAACTGATTATAATGACAGACACTAATATTCCTTTATCACGCAAATTAGTAACAACACTCATAAAAAAAGGTACAGAAATGACAGAATCTGTATATGAAGTGGTAAAAACAGAAGGACTTACCATACAGCAATTTAATGTATTGCGCATTTTAAGAGGTCGCAATGGTAAGGCCGCCGGTTTACAAGATGTAAGTAAAGAAATGATTCATTCTAATAGTAATACCACAAGAGTGATCGATAAATTAATTGCTAAGGGATTTGTTTTGCGTGTGCAATGTTCTAAGGACCGTAGAAAAATACAACTTACCATCACTAAAAAAGGATTAAAAGTCCTTAATAATCTTGATGATCGCATAGATGAAAGAGAATCTCAACTCATAAATAATTTAGAGAAGGAACAAATTGATCAAGTACTAGAAATTCTTTCCAAAATGTAGAACTACACTTTTAATGCTATAGACTTGCTTAACCTTGCTAACTTTATAAGGTCATTATAATTATTAATTCATGAGTGCTTATTTGCTTAAGTATTCCTCATGACCGACCTTTGTATTATGAAAATGCAAGCCGAAAAAAAATTTACACTAGGTCTCAAGTTACCTACAGATCCACGCTGGGCAGACCTCTCTACCATCAGTTTACAGCACATCCTTACAGATCACGCTTTCTGTGAGCAAAAAGCAACCAGTAACATCATATCTATTATCCAGCAGTACTCTGAACGTGAAGGAATAGTAGAACTTTTATCTCCTGTAGTAACTGAGGAATGGGGACATTTTAGAATGGTGATTGCAGAGTTAGAAAAAAGAGGCCTAGAATTAGGATTACAACGACAGGATGAATATGTGAAAAAACTGGTGAAAGGAAAGAAAAAAGGACAAAGCCGCGATGGTTATTTCTTAGACCAATTACTTATTTGTGCTATGATAGAAGCTCGTAGTTGTGAACGATTTAAAACCTTGTGGCAAAATCTAGATGATGAAGATCTTCAAGAGTTTTACTATAAATTCATGGTTGCTGAGGCTTCTCACTATAAACTATTCCTTAAACTGGCCAAAATGCATTTCCCTGAAGACCACGTTATGGTGCGCTGGAATTACTGGCTCGATTATGAAGCGAGTTTTATAGGAGATCTAGAAGTGCGTAGCGACAGGTTGCATTAATGATTATTTAATTTGGTAATTTATAAATGTGACAATTTAGTAACGTACAATTGGGAAATGTTACATCTTGATAATTTTCATCAGGGAATTTGAAAATGAACATAATAAGCTCTAACCGAGCTGAGCTCGCATGGCGATAAAAACAGCAAGAGAACAGCTTATAAATTGCAAGCTTTTAAAAACTAAACGACCATAATTACATTAAACCAGATCTACATAAATTGAATAATACATCTTTTTTCTCTGACAGAAGTTATAGAATTGCCTTGCGCTGGAGCATTGCGATCATCTACCTTATTATTATTGCTGGTGCCGTGGTTAGAATGACAGGTTCTGGAATGGGATGTCCAGACTGGCCTAAGTGTTTTGGGTACTACGTTCCTCCTACTGAACAAAGTGAACTAGAGTTTTCACCAGACACACCATATAAAAAAGGAATGGTTATCATTCATGACAAAGAATTACGTGTCGCAAAAGCAGATTTTCATACCACCCAAAATTATAAAGAAGAAAACTGGAAACCATACACTAAGCATGATTATGCCGTTTTTAACGTCTACCATACTTGGACAGAATACATTAACAGACTTATAGGCGCGCTAGGTGGACTAGTCGTACTCATAATGTGTGTGTTCTCCTTAAAATACTGGAAAGCACGTAAAAGCATTACTATTCTAAGCATTGTAGCGTTACTTGCTATGCTTATTCAAGCCGTAATAGGTAAAATAGTTGTAGATACTCATCTCTCACCAGCATTGATCACCATTCATATGATTTTCGCCTTGCTCATAGTAGGATTATTAATTTATCTACTGCATGAGGTACAACCTACAGACTCACGTTATCAAGCACCTAGAAAGCTTTACAACATAGCTGTTGCGATTATTGCGCTTACCTTGATTCAAGTAGCGCTGGGAACTCAAGTAAGACAGTTCCTAGATCATCAAATAGATGAGTTGGGTTACCCGTTTTTATCCATTTGGTTAGAAGAAAATGCTCCATTAGTATTCTTAGTACATCGCTCCTTCTCTATTTTGTTATTTGCCTTACATGCTTGGTTTGTTCATAGAGCAGTTCATATTTTAGGTCATCCTAAAAGGTATTATAACTGGTTAATGATCCTTTTAATAATTACCATTTTTACAGGTGTTTTAATGAACTATGTAGATTTTCCTTTTGGATCACAAGCAGCGCATTTGGTGCTTGCATCCATTATTTTGGGCGTGCAGTTTTATTTAATGATGCGATTGAGGAAAGTGGCTATTCGTAATTAGTTGATTTTAGCTCTACTGGGAACTTCACGGCACTTGCACATCTCCTTTATCTTAAAATAAATTAGGAATTAAGAGCTCACTAAGGACTATAGACTTATACGTGCTGGATGTGATTACGCTTTCGCGAAAGCGTGTTTCATATCATCCATATTTAGCTACGAGCATTTTCTAGAACACCTACTATAATTGTATCTTTGCACACCTTAAGAAATGATTCATGATTTATAGATTTAGAGCTATTCTAGATGCTACGCAAGACGTTTTCCGTGATATAGAAATAGAAGGTAACGCTACACTAGAAGATTTCCATAACGTGCTCACGCAGAGTTTTCAACTGCCTGGAGATGAAATGGCTAGTTTTTATTCCAGTGATGAAGATTGGAACCAGAATGAGGAGTTCAGTCTTTTTGACATGAGTGATGGTACAGCTCCAGTGCGTACTATGAGTGCTACAACGGTTGAAGAAGTAGTTAGTACAGAAAAACCGCAACTTATTTATATCTATGATTTTTTAAGTATGTGGACCTTTCTCATAGAACTAGCCGATGTGGCTGGACCTAAAGATGGGACAGCATATCCACAAGTCATTTTTTCTATAGGAGAATTACCAGATAGCGCACCAGATAAAGAGTTTGAAGCAGATCCAAGATTTGCAGACGAGACTGGTGGCGATGAAGAATACCGTGGTAATATAGATGATGGCGATGATGATTTTTATGATGAACAAAGTTTTGACGAATACGACCTATACTAAAACCTTATGATCAACCTTTTTAACACACGTATTGAACAACTGGCACTCCACCGTGTAGGTAATAAAAATAAAGGCGAGTTACTGTTAACATCATCTGTCACTACACCGCTAGATGATGAGTTACATGCATTAATGAAAGAGTTTTTCTTGAAACCCTTTCGTTCTAAAGAAGAGACTTATTACAGTTTTACACATGAGCAGGATCTAGAGTTTCATGAAATGTACGGTTTTGCAAAATCTATTTTTAACACGCCTGCTTCCTTACTAGAAAACTCTAAAAAAATTGCAAAACACCTTTATGATCAGAGTGTACATCCACATATAAGAAGTGGTGAGTTATATGTCACTTACTTTGATAATGTACTGGTTGATAATAATAAAGTGAGCGCCATTGGGATTTTTAAAAGTGAATTAAAACAAGATTTCTTGCAGTTTGAAGAAGGTGAAGATGATTTGAGAATATTGTTGCAGCAAGGTGTGAACTTAAATAAACTCGATAAAGGAGCCATCATATTTAATACTGATGAAGAAACCGGCTACAAGATCTTATCTGTAGATTCTAACCGTTATGATGCTAAGTACTGGCTGGAGAGTTTCCTGGGCGTAGATGTATTTGAAGATGAAAACTTCTTTACTAAAAAGTATTTAAAGTTCTGTCAGGACTTTGCAAAAGAAGTCGTTTTACCTGCCGAGGATAAGAAAGAAGAAGTGATGTTCATGAATCGCTCTATGAACTATTTTGCAAAGAATGATGATTTTGAAGAGACCTCTTTCCTTAATGAAACCCTAGATAATCCAGAATTAATTCCAGAATTCAAGAATTATAAAGTAGAAAAAGGACCTAAATACAGCATAGAAGATGTGGCAAACTTCCCTATTTCTAACACAGCTGTAAGTGCTGCCCGTAAAGGAATTAAAAGTGTGATCAACCTAGATACTCATGTGCAAATTAAAATGGATTTTACTAATCCAGATAGTGCAGAGAAATATTTAGAAAAAGGATGGGATGAAGAACGCCAGATGTATTACTATCTAGTTTACTTTAACCGAGAAGAAAAAAAATAAAAAATAAAAGCTATGAAAAAATCATTTGCTTACGTATTAATAGTTGTTGTAGTAATCTTGTGTGGTGTTCATATCTCACGCATCAACTGGGACAATTTAAGTTGGGATGCAAACCAAAGCCCATACACAGGATTAGTTATCGCCGTGCTCATAGGAGCATTAGTAATATATAGAACTATTAAAGGTACTCCTCACAGAGATTAAAAGCCATATTATCCTGACTAGCTCAGGTTTTATTTAAGTTATAGTGTTAATCAACTTTTTACATAAAGTTAGCTTCAAACCAGTCTAGCACATTAGTTTCTATACGGTTTTTAATATCACTGGTATCGGCTTTTTCAAACTCTTTACCTGTGATTTGCTCATAGAGTTCTATATAACGATCACTTACCGACTTGATGTATACGTCATCCATTTCTGGTAAGGATTGTCCTTCTAGACCTTGAAAGTCATTTGATATTAACCACTGGCGTACAAACTCTTTACTCAATTGTTTTTGAGGTTGGTTGTTTTCTTGTCGTTCCTGGTAACCATCGGCATAGAAGTATCTTGAAGAATCTGGTGTGTGAATTTCATCGATAAGAACTATTTTTCCATCCTTAGTTTTACCAAATTC
>P_2C_Liq_1_UnCtyDRAFT_1000341_pt1 | contig 20322 bp, 27 predicted proteins | sample Pon2CUnioCityCA_2_FD_10234 | JGI IMG/M metagenome (IMG submission 10234) | reverse complement strand
TGGGACGGGCAGCTCCTGTACTTGCAAGGCCAATCATCTTGTCAAGGGCTTCTTCTTGCTCGTAGTCAACATCACGCTCATCAACCAATTCCCAATTCTCCAAGTCCTCATCCTCACCAAACTCAAGAAGTGCATCAGCGTTGGCTTCTAAACTTTCTTCAGGTACGCAATTCGGTACTTTCTTACCGTCTTTCATTTTGTGGCCTACCATTACGTAGCCCTCCCAACACGGGTCGTCTTTTTCTTTTAACTCTTGTTTGCAACCGCAACCTTGAGCCGATAGCTTCTCGCCAGTTTCTTTCTCCGTTTCTTCCTTCGTAACCGAAGCACTTCTATCCGTAAACTCAAGAGGCTGTAATGTCTTGAAGTACAAGTCAAGGTTTATACCGTTGACGGCAAGAATCTGCTCAACCGACTTGATAATCATATTTTGGAATGGACGTATTACCGTGTTGTCAAACAACAAGGTTGCCGTTTCAATTTCTTCAGCATTGTTTCCCAATCCACTATTATCCTTGATACCCAACAACATAGGCGAGGTAACACGGTGGGCTACCATTAGCTTTTGCATTGCTTCTCCGGATAGGAACTCGTATTGGGCCGGTGCATCGGAAAGAGGCACGGCATCAATAGTGGCTGCTAATTCTTTGCTTTCGTTAAAGGCAAGAATAAAGTTACCGGCATTGGAACTGCCGGAGAACTTATCACGTATCTTACGTTCAATCTCCATACGTTCTTCTTCATCAGGTACACCGTTGTTGAAGTTAATCATCATAGAAGGACTCAAGCCGTTCTTGATGTTGTTGATATGGTAGTTTGCTACTTCTTCCTCAAGCTCCGCATACGGAATACCACCTTGGTAGTCTACCGGTGAGTAGTAATAATATCCTGCTTTATAAGGGCGGATTACAAGAATCTCAATAGCATCGTTTGAAGTACCGAACGCTGAATAGCGTTCCGGCTTCTCGTTTGGTTTTAGTTTTGTCCAATCAGCACAATAGTAATATCCTTCAATATCACCCTCATCACCCATTTTCTCCGCACGAAGCGTTTGAATAGGCATATGTTCCACCTGCGCTACTTGACGGCCTTGCTTCGTGTAGATAACTTGAAAGGCTGCTTGACCCATTAGCTTTAAGTCTCCTGCAACCTTTTGCAAACAATCACCGTGAATCAAAGAACGCATTTGAGCGTATTCTGAAGGCTTTTTACTGCTATCCGTAGCATCTATACCTTTTCCGTAGATAAGGTCGCTAACAGCATTTATAATGGCGTTGTTCGTGGGACTACCGTTGTAACGGTCTATCAAGTATTGATAGTAGTTGTTGTCAGCACCATACTCAACCCAATCACGGTTCTTTTGCTCAATGATTTGAGGCTTGGTGTAACTTGCAAGATTTATAGCGTGTAGCTTCATATTACTATGTATTCGTTGGCGTCAGCCTTCTCGTATTCCGTATATACGTTTTCGTTTGTAGTGTACTTGTCAAAGTCAGTTTGGTCGGTGCAATACACTTTTCCACGATACAATTCAACCGTTCCGGTCATCACAATATAGTAAAATCTTCCTTCTTTGAATGTGTACGTTGGTGTAACACTCACAAAATTACCACTTTCCGTTGCCGTTACATTGGCCGTAGTGGATTTGTTTGTTTGCTCATCCGTTATTTTCAAGGAAATTGTACCGGTTTCCACTTTGCGTGGAACAAACTTAATCTCTTTGTTCGTTGTACTTACTATATGCATACATAAATAACGTATTGCTAAAGTTTTTTGCAAAAAAAAGGAGAGCCGAAGCTCTCCCCTTTAATTTGCTTAACAACTTTTTAAGCTGCCCAACTGTCAGTACCTGCAACGACAGTCGCAGTAGCTGAAGTCATACCATCAAATGGGTCGCCAGCAACAGGTGAAGCAATAAAGTTAGCAGGTGTCAATTCGGATGCAGAAAAAGATAAGGTGTAACCACTCAAGTCCCCCATCGCTGCTCCCGATACAACCGTACCGCCTGTTACGTCTGCACCGTTCTCACGGCCCATAAGAAAAGCATTGCCATTATAGTCAACAACAACGATATGTGGACGACCATAGGCTAAAAGTTTTAATTCTTTATTATCCTCTTTGCTCAAACGAGGCAAAGTCAAGTTTAATACCTGCTCGTAGAAAACTGTACCGTTCTCACGAGAAGCATTAACGTTTTGCTCTAAAGAACTGTTGCCCTTTAGCAGGTATTGGTACGCACTAAACGTACCACTCATATCCGTAACTTCATCTGCCGAAACAGTAATGTTGCCCAAATCTCCGTAGTCTACAAAGTAAACTTCTTTGATTCCACCAACACTCTCACGACAAGGAAGAATACGTCCTTTTGTTAAATCACACGCCATATTATAAGTATTAAAAAAGGGCAGACAAGCCTTTGCCTACCTGCCCTCTTGATTAGTTTAAATCAACTATTTTAGTTGTAAAGAACGATTTCGCTTCCGATACCATACTGAACACCTGCAGTAAAGCGCATTACCACACGAACGTTTTGACTTCCGTCAAGGTCAGCCATATCAATTAACTTCACTTCGTTGTGGTCAGCCAACAAACCTGTACCGAAGAACAAGTTTGATTTTTGAGCAGCAGCCATTGTGTTGTCAGCAAGACCCGGAGCAACAAACAACTTCACACCGTCAAACGCAAGGTCTTGACCGTTGAACCAAGTTGTTCCTTCGTTGCGAACACCATTAGCACCCAAACCTGAAGCACCGAATCCACCAAGAGCACGAACATAAGCACGAGCAACGTTAGAAGATACGTACAAGTATAAGTCCTCTTTGCCGTAAACTGCAGTTGGGATAGCATCAACTACTTTACCCATTTCAGTGATAACGTTTGCAGCAGTAACAGTTGTACCTGTTACGTCTACTACGTCACCATCAGCTTCCCATAAAGTTTCAAAGCCGTCAAACTCACCTGCAGTTGCGTTAGTACCTGACCAAATGTTTGTTTCCATTTTTTCTGCAACCTTGGCAGCAACGTGGCCCAAGATGTAATCAGAAAATGCTGGAGGCAAGTTGTCAAATGCAGAGTAACCCATTTGGATTGCTTCCCAATCCGAACGGAAGTCTTTCTTACACAACTCAAGGTTCACTTGGAATTCTTCAGGTTGTAAGATACGCTCCGTTAAAGTAACAGTAGAAGTGTCAGCGAAATCACACGTTGCATCTTTTACGATTGCATCGGTAGCGAGTTTCTTCATTACCTCTTTGTACTTCACGTTTGGTTTTACGGTGATACCACCGCCTTCAATAGTATCTGCAGACAAAAGTGCTGCTGATACGTACTTACCGGCAAATTCGCCAGCGTAAGTTGTAGTGATTGATGTAGTTGTAGCCATCTTTCGTTTTTTATTTAATTTTTATCTTTTTTAATTTAAATATGCTTTTAAGCCTATTTTCTTCCTACTATTTGCTTTTGAGCTTCCATAACGGCTCCCTGAAGGCTCTCTAGGTCATAACCAAGCATATCAACCTTGTTTAAAAGGTCAACAAGCTCATTGTACCCGTCGAGTGAGCTTGCGGAAACACCGAATTCTGATGCTTTTTGGTCCACTGATATTTTAACTTTGACCGCATTAGACATCGCTGTATCTAAAGAATTCTGCTTATTAATTATTTCCATCCGAAGATTCTTAAGAACACTATTTGCCTTACTGACTTCTGCTCTAAAGTCTCCACGAAGACCTTTTTTCATTTCGTCGTTAACCCTGCTTATGTCTTTAACAGTAGACAAGTTTATAGAACTTTCTTGAGAAAGTTCTGCCCAAACTTTTTCTACTCTTTTCATTAGCGTTGAGAGATTTTATTAAGCACACGGTCAAGGGTAGATTTGCGACCATTGTTCGCAAACTTCATCATATCCTTCTGAACACTTGCTTCGGGATTTGCTTTGATAGGTTTGGCAGCCGGTTCTTGTGCGCTCATTTCAACTTGTTCAGTTGCTTCTTCGCTCACTTGCTCCTCTGCACTCATTTCTTCCTCTTTAGGACTCATCATCTGCTTAACTTCCTCAATCATTCCTTTGAGTTCATCCATAGCAGCTCCTAACTCCTCTTTCGTTGCGTAAGCCATTTCTTCTTCTTTTACTTCTTCTTCAGCAGCTTCTACTTCTTCTTCTTCGGATTCGTTTCCTGCTTCACGAATTTCAGCAATAACGCCTTCTTCCGTAATAATAAGAACACGACCATCCTCAAGGTTGTACTCACCAATAGGCAAGGCAACCTTTTCATCTTCAGTAGCAATAAATACTGCTGAACCGGCCTCAAAGCTCTCTGCTTCTATAACCGTGCCGTTGTCAAGTTTCATACTCTCAAGAGACACTTTTTGTGTTTCTTCTGCAAGGTCTACATTCAGTAGACCGGCAATTTTTGATAGGGTTTCTTTCGCACTCATAACTAATAAATTAACTATATTAAATTGTTCTGTTTCATTTTTATTCCAGCTCACCAAGTTCTTTGAGCTTTCCTTCCGCCCAACGCTTACCGGCTTTTCCACCCCATAGAAGGTATGAGATAGTACCACAAGCCTTTGAATCACCCTCGTCATAGTATTCTTCGGCACGGGAAAGATACGAGTACATACGCTTGATTGTAGCAAGTGTAATCTTTTCTCCGTTGGCCAACTGCTGCGCTCGTACTTTTCCTACTTGCGTGGCACACTTGTTGTTAACCTTCTCGTTGAGTTCAATGCCTCGTTTGGCATTGTTTCTTACTCCGCTTCCGTAGTCGCTATAACTTTCAAGTTCGGTGCGTTGCAATTCCTCACGGATTGCACACAACAATTCCTCGTCTTGTTCTACTTCGCTGATAATATCATCAAGAGTTACTTGCTTTGACATATTTACCTTGTCAGCAAAGTAACCTTCAATGGAAAAGCCTTTGACCTTTCCGGTTTTAACATAACTGTTCCAAACGTCATCGTTATAAACCTTCATACTAACCATCCACGTGCCTTCCGGTACGGAAAGGCCGTAGGCTTGACTCTTGTCTTTTTCGCTTTCAACAATCCAGCTCTCAACAACACTCAACCCCTCTAACTCAAAGTTGTGCTCAAGCGTGCTTTTGTTTTGGTTGCCTTTCGTTAGGAAAAGCTCCGAGGCTTTTCTTACCGTATCTTTTGAGAAGTATATGTAATACTCCTCCTCACCGTTGGAACGGAAGATAGTCTTGTTGGGAATAAGTGCTGGACCCATTAAGATTCTTTTCTCGCTATCTACCTCTGCAAGTTTCACCTCTTGCTCTTTGCTCAAGGTAATGAAATCCGACTCAATGGCCGGATGCTCAACAATGCTGATGGCTTGTACGCCACTCAACATTTGTTCTTCGTCAAGTATTAGTTCTACTATTTTCACAATGTTGCGTTTTTAACTCTTTTTCTATCTATTTCCTGTTGGGAAGATACATCACTTCCCACAACATACGCACGTACCGGACCTTGTTGTCGTAGGCTTTGTGCAATTTGGTTTGTACCACTCGCTCCCACAACATTAAATGAAGGTGTGAACGAACCGCCCGTTGGTGCGCTTGTCTCGGTAGGCACGTCCGGTGATTCAAACTTACTGTTTTGTATCTGCTTCAGCTTTGCAATACCAAAGGCCGTGGCCAATCCTGCCTGTACGGCAGGGTATGCAGGGAACGCTGCCGTGATAGGGCTTTTTTGTGCCGTAGCGTAAGCGTTTTGTGCTGCCTCAATTGTGGACACAACCGTGTTGGCTGCAGACAAAGCCTTTTGCACTTGGAACGCTCTACGTTGTTGTTCTTCACTTTCACCGGCAAACGCTTCACTTAATGCGGATATAGCATCAAGACCTTGGGCTGTTATTTGAGTAATAGCAGCATTAGTCTCTGCCCTACGGTCAATTTTTGCCTGTTCGGTTTCTTGGTCAAGTCTTTTGCTCTCCGCACTATACTCCGATTCAGCAAGAAGCCTTTCGTTAAGAAGTTCTTGATAGCGAAGTGTACCTTCTTTTGTAAGTGCAAGTTCATCTTCTATCAGTTTAATACGAGCATCTTTCTTGGCTTTGGCCAACTCCTTCTCAAGTTGAATGCGCTTGATAACATCAAGCTCTGCATCAATAGCTGCTTGTTTCTCAATTTCTGCTGCTTCGTTTTCCGCCTCTATCTTTCCACGGTTAAGCTCAAGAAGTTCTCGCTGCAACGCTTCTTCGTTGCTCAACTGCTCACTACGGAAACCTGCTACTTGTGCCTGAACACCTGCCAACTCGTTTTGTGCTTCTATCAAAGCCTTTTCAGCCTCAAGGTTGCCTTTTTTCTTCTCCGCCTCACGCTCGGCTGCCCTTAACCTTGTTTGCGCCGCAGCCATCATCTCTGCCTCTTGCTTGTCTAATACCGCGCCAAGTTCCTCGTTGGCTTTTATACGGTCAGCAATAGTGTTACGCTCATCGTCCCGTACTTGTCGCAGTTTCTCTGCTTCCAAGTCGTACTTCTCAATAAGGCCTTGGCGTATTGCATCGGATAGTTCTGCTTCTTTGTTTAGCTTTACGGTTTCGGCTGCAGCCTTGGCCGTTTGTACAACATAGTCTTTGGTTGCAGTAGCCACTTTTGTTATAGCCTCTTTTCCCTTGTCAAAGGTGTTGTTAACACCGGTGAGAACGTCAAGGGACTCCTTACCTGCACTTTTAACATCCTCTAACGCTCCGGCAAAGTCTCCGCTAAATACTTTTTTAACGGCACTTGCCAAGTATCCAAGTGTATCAAGATATGAATCAAAACGCTCTTGTATGTTTTTCTTGAATGCATCAGCAAAATCAAGCAACGCTTGTTTTGGGTCCTCAAAAATACCTTTGAAAAAACCGGTTACCGCACCGGTATTAGAAACAATGAAGTTTACAAAGTCATTAAAGGCAATGGATAGAAATTCAAAGGCCGTGTTGAAGGCATCAACAACAATTTGGTTCTCGCTGAAAAGTTCTTTAATAATTTCAAGCCCTTTTTCTACCAAGAAAAGAATACCTGATGCCTTTCCTATGTTACCAAAAGCCTTGGACAGTTTGCCTACACCTTTCTCGCTATTCTTTGCGCTATCTCCAATACCCTGAACACCCTCATCAACTTTGCTTATGTTGTCGTTGGCCTCTTGGAAGCCATCGTTCATAGAACCGGTCATACCTTCAATAGCCTTCTGCAAGTCTTTGATAGCAGACGTTAGGTCGTCTGCCGTCTTGTCCGCATTAGTTTCTACGTCTATTTTTACGGTTTCCTTAATGGCCATTCTTCAGTTTCTTTAGGTATTGCTTCCAGTTTTTTGGCTCTTGGTACTTGCCCTTTGCTATGGCTATGTTCTCCGTGGTGGGCTTCACGTCCGGAAGCGTTTCTATCAAATAACGTAAGTAGCTCATATATTACACATCGTTAAGCAATTCTAATGAAGCCTCACCGGTGGTGAGGTTCAGTTTTATTGAATTTATAATGTAGTTTCTTTCAAGTATCGTTAGCTTGTCATTGTTTCTCAAATCCAACATAACGCCTAAAGGCAAATGCGCTTTGAAGGTAAACACCCTTCTGCTTGCATCATACAAATCTGTAATGTAGTCTTTCCAATAGGTGCTATACAATCCTTGACTAAAGCCCTGCAACAGGTAAGGGTCTATTTCCGTACCGAAGTTTAAGGTTTGGGTTACGGTTTCAGCAGTATTGTTGTTTACATTTCCTATCAACCACATATCCTGCTTTTGAATAGCATTGCCACTCATATTGGTATAGCTCCAATGGTTTGACAACTGAATGCGTAGGTTTCCTGCTGCATAGAAGATAATAGGCTGACCTATGTACGGCTCCAACTCTCGTGTTATGCATTGGCCTACATTGATTTCAGTAAGACCTACTCCGTTTTCGTAAATATCCGTCAACCTTTCAAACAACATATGGTCAAAGCCAGCTTCAACTTCAAACTCCTCTCCATCAAATGTGAAGTCAGCCCGTAGGTCGCCATAACCAATGTCATTCTGCAGCCTATATTGTTCTCCAAGTATGGCTTCCGTTTCATTGTACTTAAAAGATATTCTGCGATACAGTGGTGCTTTCTTTACGTTTGATTCTTCCGTATCAACATATTGGGTTATGTCCCTTGTTGTTCCTTCGCTATACCACGTGTCCAAAGGCTCAATGTCGTATTTGGAAGGTGCCGTGGGCACCACCACCAAATTAAAAGCCCTTACAAGGCTTCCTATGAAATCACTAACCTTCTGCTCTGGCATTTGGTCAGCAATCACCACTTCACTCGTAATGCTTTGAGATGCCAACCTACCTACCGTATCAGCCTCTTGCCAGCTCGCTCCGTCATTATACTCCAAATAGAAAGTAGTAGTGTTGATGCTTACAACACTTGCGTCCCAATCGTCAGGAACGGATAACCTAAACTGAATAGTATCGCCTATTGCTCTTTCACCAAGGGTAATGGTCTCGTTGCTTATATTACCACTATGACTTCTGCTGCTAAACAACTCGTCATTGATAAATACATCTATCTTGTAGGAAGCCGTTGAGTTCAGCGTATAGCGGACTCGCAAGTCCGCCTCTTGTGCTGCCGTTACCGTGTACTTTTGCGTGGTTAGATTGTAGTCTCCCGTAGAGTTAAAAGTAAAATTAATAACCTGCGGAAGGAATCCATTAGGTTGGTCTTTGAACATATACCCTGCTCTCCTATGACACCACATAAATAGTTTGCCAAAGTCAGCAGAAGCAAAGAAGTCGCTTTGAAACTCTATACCGTACTTCGCCTCTATCGCATCTACAATCTTTTGCAACTTAATTGCAGGTTTCAAGTCGTAGTAGAACACTCCGTGAGAAGGGTCATTGTGAAAATGAATGTTACCATCTCCGTGAGAACCTTGTGAATCGTAATACCATCTTGTTACAGGCGTAATCATTGGGTAGATTATCGCATTTCCTGTATTGTCCACATAATTATTGATACCTACCTCTATGTTCTCATCATTGTATGCGTGGTCTTGAGCTGATAGGTCAAGGTCGTTGAGTGTATCCTCACCGAACAAGTCCTTCAGGGCCGTTGTGTTGCTATAAAAAGATACGGAGTAGGCGTAGGGCTCACCTTGTTTCATTTGTACCTCCTCAAGCTCTAATACGCCTTGCTTAAAAACATTGTTGTTGACCTCAATGAAAGAATCAGAACGAAGGTTGGCAGTAAAGCCACCCAACACATCTACGTTGTAGTAGTGTTTGAATATGGCGTTGTTTGTTGCTGAAGCCGGTAGCGTGAAGCCATTACTGTAATCTCCAAATACCTTTGAGATATCTTTGACGTTTTGTGTGGTCAAAGTAATTTCTATGTTCTCGTCCTCAAACAAGTCTGCCCGTTGGCCATCTATGTAAAGAGATACTTTATACATAGCGAATATCAAATGCTTCTTCCACCTGCACGGTGTAGTTAATGGTCTTGTCGTTTACAGACTTTTGAAGCGTTAGGCTTTGTGTTGATACGTTGACGGGAACACCGTCAAGCATTACACGTTCGCTTATCATCATTTGCTCCATTACAGCATTGTAGTCCTCACCTACCCAACCGGTGTTCAGCGTAAAGCGTTTTCTTCCGTTTACATTGTATCGTTGGTACAATGGGTTTGTTGTTGAGTATGTGAATCCTGATGCTGATGAACTACCGATTGATTTACGGAATTGGTCTCCCGATGCGCTTACTTCTTCCTCGCTGCGCTTAAAGAATGTTACGCTTTCCCACATACCGTTTTTGTTTACAAACTGCATATGAGCAGGTGTGTACTTTGCTTCGCAGGTAGGGTAGAACCTTCTTGTGTCTAATGTCGTGCCATCCTTATCCTTGAGGTTGATGTCGTAGTATTGAGTGTAGGTTAAGGTCTCACCAACAGTTGATACCCAAGCATCAAGATTGCTAACGCCACAAGGCAGTAACAAAACCCTGCCTTCGGCTTGAAGGTTCTGTAACTGCGACTCCGTAATACGGATTTCTATGTTGTACCCTCCATCACCTAATATCTCAACTACATCTAATCCAATGTTGGCACATTGAGTGCCTCCCTCAACAGTACCACCATCTGCCAATACTCTATCCTTGTACGCCCAATAGATGTCATAACCCTCACCCCACTTACCAAGATATACAGGCACAACTTCGTTGCCAGAGTCCTTAATGTATTTAACTGCATTGACACTTGCAAAGCCTTTGTTTACCTCTTTGTTGGCTGCTTCAATGAATATGTGGTATCCGTTAGAAGCCTCAAAAATATCGGAGCTTCCTGTATCGTTAATCGTTTGTGGTGGGTCAGCTTTGTTTATATAGTTTACCGTGTAGTCTATTTGCACCCACACTACGCTACCATCAGGTGCGTAGGCAACGGTGGTGCCGTCAAAGTTTTCGTACTCGTTAGAAAGGTACTCACGCACCATTGGAGCAATGTCAAAGGAAACATCCGTAGTTGCAAACACATCTCTAAATAAAGTGTATTGGGCTGATGCGGGACGTGAGTTTCTTGAACCCGTCCAAATGTATAACTCAAAGGTTACGTCAGTCAGCGAAGATGAAAGTGCCGAATATCCGGCAGTAATGTAAATAGGGCTTCGTGCTCCTACTAAACTTTGTGGTGATACAATGGGCATTAGAATATATTTTTAAGGGTAAACTTCATAAAATCCTGAACATCAAGTTTGAAGGCCTCACGGACTTCAACAGGCAACCTTTGGAAGCCCAACTTAAATGCTCTTGTAAAGAAATAACTCGGCTCAATACCTTTGTAGTACAGTTTCCTTTGGATTAGGTACACAAGGCTTTTGCGAGACACGAACCTACCCTTGTCATCACGAACACCTTGAAGTCCCTTGCGAACCGCCCACTTGTCCAAAGGACCACGTGGCGGCATCTTGTTGGTGTAGCTATACGGTGTGTTGTATTTCTTCTTAATACCACTTACACCTTTGTCTTGGAACTCTCCGTATTCCTCCATAAGGAAGTCAAAAGAAAAGGAAGCTCCTGATTGACTTGTGGTTTCCTTGTATTGAATGCTATCGTATAGCGTTTTGGAAACGTTCTTTTTCTTTTTCGTTAGGTTTGTTCGTGCCTGTTGCACGACATACCTTCCAAACTTGTCAAAGACTTCCTTTAAATGGTTGGGCTCAAGAGCAGACACTTATATCGGTATTTGGAATTGATATAGAAACCGTCAAGTCCCAACCCGCTACCTGATTGTCAAAGCGTTCTACAAATGGCTCACAAGTTGGTGTTCCCGATATTTGGTACCTGTCCGTGTATAGGTCGCCTCTTGAAAGGTCGCTCCATAGTTTGTTGGCCACCTGAAGCATTGTGTTAAGAACATCCTGCTCGTTGTTGTTTCCCCTAAATGGGTTGTCGGCCTTTGGGTCGTCTTTGTTGAAGTCCACCAAGTCCATAAAAAGTATGTTCATATTGAACGTAATGGTGTGGTCTTGGAACGTTGCGTTTTGAATAACAATGTGGGCCAATGGAAAGATTGTTTGCTTTGCAAGGTCAACGTCAAGCAAGTCTCCTTCCGTTACGGTATTCACGCTTGGGTTTGCCTCAAGCGTTACTCGTAGCTTTTCTAAAATGTCGTAATATCCTCTCATTGTTTAAGTAACTTCTTTTCCGTATCTATTTTCTCTTTCTCAAACTCAAGGTACATTAAAGCGGAGTGTACGGGGAGCTTACTAACTGCTTCAAACTTTGTAACGTCTCCTTGAGCGAGTTGATAGAAACTTCCGTACCAACCCCATTTTCTTCCGAAGTTTGCTTCGGCAGAGAGGTCGTGCTCATCTGCTCCTCCAAAGATTCCGTCATAGCTATCGACAAGTCGATTCCTAAACGATAAAAAAAAACCAGCGCACCAAGTACCACTTCTAACGTCATCTGCTTCATTGCTTCGGAATACTTGTCCGTACCATCATATTCCTCTATCTCGTAGTACTCTCCTGCTTCGCTAACAATAGGCCGGTACAACACGGCCATTGCCTTGTGCATATTCTTCCAATCCGTAACATTGGCATCAAGGTCAACGTATTCTCCAAGCGTTATGTCCTCCAAGTTTGGTACAAAACCATATAAAGCCTTTTTAAGGCGTTTTCTTTTCACAAGCGAAGGGTTGGCCTCAAAGTAACTGAAAACACGTTTAGCAAGTCGCTGAACGGTATTGTACGGCATCTTGTCTACAAGTATCAAGGGAACATTGCAGAATATCTCTACTGCCTTTTGCGTAAGAAACATATCGTCCTTGCTTTTCAAGGCAAGGAACCTTTGATACTGCTCAAGTGTAATGTCCTGTAAACCTTCAGGAACTATAATGTCAATGTCCATAGCTAAATAACGATTTTAACGAACTGCGTACCTTCCGTAGTTTGGTCTTGACATTCGGTTGTATGTTGCATACCTCACCGCATCTATGGCGTGGTTATAAGCATCCACCGGTTTGTTCAACACCTTTCCGTTGTAGTCCTCTACGAATTTATAGTTTCTTAATTCCTTAATCAAGTTCACACTTGATTTAGTTACATTAAGTCTATAACGCTTCAGCATATCAATACCAGCCATTACGGAATCCTTCCCTTTGGCCGTTGGCTTTATGTTCCACCCAAACAACTGAAGCTCCTTTATGCTCTTTGGCTCGGCACTATCTCCGAATATCTCCGTGCGCTTGTCGAAGCCAAGCGACTGAAGTTTCTTGTGTATATCCCTGTTCGTTAATCCCGTTTCATATACAAGTTCCTCAAAGTACAGGTCTATATCCTTGCGATACGCCACAACAAGCGTTGTAGGGTCGTTGGTAAAACCAAAGTCCATACCTGCTGCAATCAACGATGCACCCTCCGGAATAGCCTCAACCGTTTGGTGCGTGAAGATTACTGCTTTGCTTTGTCCCCTCTCACCAAGACCGTACACCTGCCAATAGTGTTCGTCAGTTTCCTTCAGTCTTTCAATCTCCGATACAATAGCATCGGAAAGGAAAGGATTGTCAAGGTATGTGGTCTTGTAGAACTCGGCATCATCTCTTGGTATTACCCTATCGTATATCCAATGGTACTCGTCCGAAGGGTTGTAGTCTAATATGATTTTGCCTGTTGTTCTCATCACAAGCTGCTGCCAATCCTCAAAGTGAAGTTCGTTGGCCTCGTTGATGTACAACATATTACGCTTTCTACCACGCACCTTTTGTGGTTGGTCAAGCGATATGAACTCAACCATATTGCCTCCCAAGTGATATTCGTTGCTGCTTTTGTTGTGTTGGTCAGGGTTGTATTGACCGGCCCGTTCAAGTATCTCAAAGAAATCACGCATCACCGATGCACGAACCGAAGGAAAAGTCTTACGACATATCGTTATTGTTTCTCCGGTGTTCTCCGCAGACAAGCAATAGGTGATAATCCATATGAGAATGTTGTAGGTCTTTCCCGAACGTGTACCACCCTGCTCTACAACAATCCTGCTTGAGCTTTCTTGAAGGTGGCGGAATACTATGTTAGTCCGAAGTGTTGCCATCCACAATTTCTATGCGTAGGGCATTGCCTCCTTCGTGTTGTATCTCCTGACGCTCAACATACCCACGGCTCTTGCCTTTGGTCTTTAAATAGAAAATAGTTGACGTTGGGTTGCCTTTGCTAATTTGCTTGTGTAGTTGGCTTTCTGCAAAGTCTATGGCTACATTCTCAAGCTCTTTGACTGCTTCCTTGTATTGCTCATCTTCCTTCATATATCGGTAGTGTGTCTCCCGTGATATCCCCACACTCTTACAAGCAGAGGTAACAACACCAAGCGACTTTTCAAGTGCTTGGAGCATAGCCTTTTTAGTTATGTCACTTTTTGCCATTTTTCTTTTTGCTTGTTAATAGTTCTTTTACGCTTCCTTCCGTAAGTTCATCCTTACGTTTTCGTAGGCTATCCAAGTGTTCAGGGTCAAGGCGTTTGCGTTCTCTTTCCGTTTTTATTTTCCTGATTCTTGCTATCTCGTCATCCAAAGGTTCGCACTTCCACATTTGTTCCAATGAGTAGTAGACTATTGAATATCTATATGCGTGTTCGTTCTCGTATTCTATGGTGCTTACACCGTGCATTATTTCTTGCCCGTTGAATATAGACAATGTGTTGTCTGCTACTTCCAATGCTATATCAAACTCGGGTATTACGAGATACCCTCCTGCTACGTCTTTCTTGAACACAACCATATTGGAAAGTACACCTTTGAAGTTTCCTGCATCAAAGTGGTAGTTCAGTTGATTGTTCTTGTTGACAATGCCCGATGTAAACGGGCTGCCTCCTATTGTCCAATCCTGCATTACTTTCTCCTCTACCAATCCGTTGTGAAAATCGTAGCGTTCCGGAAAGTATTCTTTATAATATCCTACGAGCTCTTTAGCAAAGTTCGTGATAACATAGTGCTGCTTCTTGTGTTTCAAAGCCATTGCCGTAACCGTGCAGTAGTCGTGGCGCATTGCCACCCGTGGTGAGTACCCAAAGATGGTACTTGTGCTGACAAGTCCCCTGCTACGTTTTCCTGTTGTGTAGTCAACATTCTTTACCGACCAACGTAAAGCAGATGTATCGGTTTGTAGTTTCTTGTATAGAATGATTGGTTGACCATCGCAATAAATTATTACGTCCTCCTTAATAACAGTAGAAACGTCCGACCGTAAGGCAGTACGTTTCTTATACTTTGCTATATCTATTTCTTTTCGGGTTAGGTCAAGCCTTTTCATATTTTTCTTGCTTTGTACATTGGGTCAGTTAGCTTTGGTTCGTACCGCCAACTCTTGTCCGGTTTCTCTATAACCTTTATGCTTGGGTCAATCTCAAGGAAAACCTTGATGTCGTCAAGATACATTTGTGCACGGTCAAAACTTTGACACCCTCCCTCATTGCTTCCTACTGCCTTGGTTTCTATTGCGTGTTTTGAACACCGCAATACCCAACCGTTCTGCCGTATGGCCATCATATAGTAAAAGAAGTCCTCAATTTGTCGTATGCGTTCCGTTGTCTTAAAGTACTTGGTCTTTATTATATAACAAGTTTGGAACCTTTTATTTATGTGGCTGAACAGTTTTTTCTTGGTAATGTCATAAAATTCAAAAGAATACGGAAAGCTAACACCTGCAAGGTCATCATACTTTGCAAGGTAACGGTCTATTGCTTCCAAGTCCTCGTGTATCTTGCCTATCTTCTTAACGTCATCATCTATCTTAAAGATAACATCGTATCCGTTGGCTTCGGCCCATTGCCTTCCAAAGTGTATAGCGTATCCTACTCCTTGATTTGTTTTGTCTAATAGAATCTTGTTTGGGTGGTCATAGTTCTCGTAGTCATCTTCCTCAAGAATTACTGCTGAATCAATAGGAAGCGTTTCAAGGAGAGGCTTGCAGGTTTTTTCAAACTCTGCAGGCCTTCCTTTACTTGGAACTAAAACCAACCAATTATGCTTTAGGTTCATACTCTTCAAGTAGTGCAATGATTACATCCGTGTTGCTTTCCAATTCACGCTCCTCCATAATCTCTTGCAGCTTTGCAAGAGCATACTCATATTGCTGATTGTCAAAATACATTGTTATCTGCTTGACCTTTGAGTTGATATAAGTATCAAGGTCTTTGTCAAGCTCGTCCATATCAAACTCCGGTTCAACGTCCTCGTCAAAATACGAGGCCGGTATGTTTATACCCCAATCACTCAAGTCGTTGATATCCCATTGGTTTGCAAGTAAGTCCCAATCCCACTCACCAAAGCTACTGTTGTCTTTGATAATGAACTCTTGCTTTTGTGCTTCCGTGAATTCCGAAGCCTTTATAATATATACTTCTTTGAGTCCTGCTTCCAAACAAGCACGTAAGCGCATATTTCCACCAAGCACCATATTCTCCTCGTCAACTACAATAGGACGAACCTTTAGCATTTCAGGGAACTCCTTGATGCTGCTTACAAGTTTTCGGAACTTGTCGTTCTTAATTACCCTTGGGTTGTGTGGTGCGAGATGCACCTTGCCTATTGCTACCTTTTCAGTTTTCATAATGTTTCTTCAATATAATATCCATCTAAATCAATTCCTTCTTGGAAGAACTTCTTGTAAAGCTCTATACCTTTTCTCGTGCGTTCCTTACCACTATTGTAGAAGTCCTCGCTAACGTGGTATACACCAATGTCAAGGCTTCCTTTGTCAATAGCGACAAAGTGGAAATTCTCCGGAGGTATTCCAAAAAGGTTGCAGTAAATATACACTTGAATATCGTAACCATACTTGTATGCTGAATACTTGAAAGCGTGTAGGTCGCTTGTTGTTTTCAAGTCAATGATATGGTCGCCTTGCAGTATATCTGCCTTGGCTCGGAAAGGCATACCATCAAGCATATCTACTCTTGGTATCTCAAACTGCGCATCTTTTAAATAACCAAGTACCTTCTCGTTGCGTAGCATATGGTCTTGCAACCTGCGAACCTCACCTTCCTCTTTGGCCGTGATAACGTCCAAGCCTTCGTTGGCTTCTGCTACTTCTTTGAATTTTTTTGTTGCTCTTGACTGAACATCTACAACCACAACGTCATCCATCTTGTGCGGTTCAAGAACCGACAAGTGAAATAGCTTACCAATCAACAAGGCTTTTGAATTGTTGTTGCCTCCGTACTTGGTAACGTAGTGGTAGGTCTTGGGAGATTGCAGTAGCATCTTAATAGAACTTGAGGACAAGGCTGCTTGTCCCAAGTATCCGTAGTAATGCTCGTCCTCCTTTGCGAGTTGCTCAAGATGGCCTACCTCGTGGTAGATGCCATCGAGCATTAGTATTTCTTTGTTACTGTAAAACATCTCCGTACTCCTCAATGTTAAACCATTCCAAGAAAAGAGTTTTTAACGCAACCTGCTCCATCGGAGAAGTAATCTCAACCTCATCGCAAGTAAACCATTCTTTGAAAACAAAGAAGAAACGAGCGTTTTTACCCCTGCCTCGCATTACGATAGATTCGGAAGGCCCTCCCCAAGAAAGAAGCCAAGTCCATTCATCATCATCGGGATTGTAAGTCAAGGATAAGCCGTAATTGTCAAGGCCATCGTAATCTTGAGAAATCATCATTACCTCGATGTCCTCCATTCTGCTGATTAAGTGTTCTCTTGTTGTCATAATAGTTGGTTGTTGTAAATTAATAAGATATGAAATCGGCAAGAGATTCTTGCATCAATTTTCCGTTGGCAAAGATTTCAGTAGAAGGACAACAGCCCTCTGAAACTGCGATTTCAACAAGCTCGTTAAGATTTGCAGATTCTAATTCTACACGCTTGATAATCATTGAATAATTCATAGTTGGTTGTTTTTTAATTAGTTCCATAAGCAATGTTAAAAAAAGTAAACTTATTAACAAAAAGTTTACTCATTTATTTTTGTTGCCAAGTAAACAGGTAGGAAACCAACCGTCTTTACAATCTTTCTTCTATCGCTAAAGTGAGACGTGGTGGGCATTCCACCTTTGTCCTCCCATTGTGGTTCGTGAAGTTTGCCCAAGTTAAATACAAAGATGCCTTCAGGCGTACTGTTAATATATATTGGAGTGGTTCCAAACTCCTCGCTGCGCTTTATTAACGCATCGTACTTGTCCTTTTCAATGAGAAGTTCATCGTAGTGCTTGTTGCGACACTTCAATTCAATGTCCATTTTGTACTTTTCGGAATAACAATCATAGCGAGAGTATTGCTTCTCGCTTTTTTGCAGGTCAGGTACGTGCGTTAGCTTGACTATATTAAACAGGTCTATCTCCCTCATACGAATCGTATAACCCCTTCAGGTCGTTTATAAACGCCTTCCACTCCTTCGGTGCACACGGGCAGGGGATTGCAAACTTGTGGCTAAAGACACGGGCGTGTATCCTTGCAAGTGGTTCTTGGTATTGTTCTTTGATTGCTCGGCCATCAAAGTTTGAGAAAAACTGCTTTAATGTTTCATACTCTCCTGCTTCCAAACACGATATCTGACTCTTGCGTGGGAAAAGTTTATTCAGTTTTTCCTTACGAGCATCGCACCCACAATCAACTCCGGTTGCTTCGCTAAACCATTCAACGGCAGCCTTAATGCCGGTTGCCTTTGTTAGCTTTTCAACATCATCACCCAAGCCTTTAGACTTATTCTTCTTCTTTGCCGGAGCGGTACGCTTTGTACTTTTCACCGTGCTTTTGTTGGATTTTTGTTCGGACATTTTTAATTGTATTAAATATAGAGCTTTGACTTATCTTGCTTCCTTCACTCAACTCACGTATCGTTTCGTTGTCTCCGTAGTATATCTCAAATATCTTTTTGTCATACCAATGCAAACCCTCAATAGTTTGCTCCACTTCCGTGAGCAACTCCTCAAGAATTTCCTTGCAGTTTTCTTCGTTTAAAGGGTCGTCAGGTATTCCTTCCTGTATATCTTGGAACGTAACCTTGATTCTCTTTTGGTCGTAGTAAAGGTTTCGTAAAGTAACGTAAACGTAGAATGTGTTTACATCATCATCACCGTACTTGATTTTCTCGTAGGTGGTTTTGTCATACAGTTTTAGGTACATCTCTTGCACCAACTCCCGTGCCCACTCTTTGTTTAGGCCAAAGGATTGGGCCATACGCATCCAATCGGCATCACGTTCGGCAAGTTTCTCAAGAAGTTTCATTCAACGGTTTATCCATCCGTTGAAATATACATTAAATTTCTACACGCTCAAGAAGTTCTTCGTTTTTTTTACGAAGCTCCTTGTTTTCTGCCTTGAGTTGTTGTATGTCAATCTTGATATGACCGTTCTCAATTTGCGCTTGAAGTATGCGAGTCTCAATCTTTTCTATGGACGTCATACAAAAGCTGATTGCAGTATATAGCTGCTCCAACTGAAGTATTGCAATACGATTGTCCTTGTTGTCCTGTATCATTGCTCCAATAATGAGCAACTGCTCCCGTAGAGCCATTGTAGCAAAACCATCCATATCGCATTACAAGTGAAAGTTTTCAATCTCGTCAGCAAGGAATTGCCACAAGTCGCTTTGCATATCTACCTTTTCCATATTGGAAGTGTAGATTGAACCGATTTCCCATTGGTCATCAATGTGTGGTTGGTCATAGGTTTGTTCCTGACCTTGGTGAAAGTCAACCTGAACATACCAATCAATGCCTCCGACCTCAAAGTGTCGTAGGTTGCGTTTTGCTACCGTGTCTTTGAAAAGTTGCTCGGCAGCATAATCGTTTACAAGGTCGTAGACTTCATCAAAGATAATGTCGCCTTGTTGCTTTGCCAATGCATCTCCGTGCATATGGCCAAAGTCTTGTAATAGTTTTAATAGTTCCTTCATAGTTGGTTAATTTTTATCAATGTTAAAAAAACAATTGTTCTAAACCAAAAGCCGGATATAAATCTTGGTTGGCTATTGTGTAATTGTCCGTTTTCATTTTGAATGTTGTCCCGTCATCCCTTGTTATCTTCTTGCCTTGAGGCGTGAAATAAGCAATCTTTTTAAAGTTGTCGGTAGATATGTATCCGCATACCGTTAAAACGCTTGTGCGCTTGTTTAAACTGCAAAATAGATAGTAGTCGCAGTCGTAGTTTAATTGCGAAGCAATAAGATTGTTGACGTAATGTGGTTGTGGGTCCACCATTCGGCCCATTGTTTTGACGTCCCACTTTTTCTCATCAGCATCAGTCAAATCATAGCCACCGTCAAACCCACCAGCAAAGTCTATCTTCATTCCCAAGTAATGTTTAATGGTGTACTCGCCAAGAAGTCCTACATATTGTTCTTCTTGATTTCCGTCAGCGTTGCCTCGCTGACCAATGTTGTTATCCTGAAGGTACTTCCATACCCTTACCTTGAGTTCCCTTGGTATGTTTAGTTGCATCATAGGTCTACAAAATGTTTTAATACTTCTACCTCGTCCCTTGATAGTTTGCCTCGCATATGAACTTGAACCAACACGTCAACCAATGCCTTGTAGTTTTGCTTGTTGATTAACATTAATTCAGTACCTGCCTTATTCATTTGTTTCGTTGAATGTTGCAAACTGTACGAAAAAACAATCTCGGTTCTGCTCAACCATAAACAAATGCCAACTGCTTCTTCCCCAAGCTATTCTAAAAAAAGTCAAGTTCCACCAACCGTCGTCAATGTGTTGCCACCCGAAAAGTTCAATATCAAAATACTTATGTTTCATCTTTTTTTACTTTTTTAATTAAATTCTTCTTGAATATCTTGTCGGCCATCTTGTCCCCTATTCTATTCATTGCCCTTCGTTGCCTCCTGTTCGGTTTGTGTTCTTTCATATCGCTTCAATATAT
>P_2C_Liq_1_UnCtyDRAFT_1000339_pt1 | contig 20330 bp, 17 predicted proteins | sample Pon2CUnioCityCA_2_FD_10234 | JGI IMG/M metagenome (IMG submission 10234) | reverse complement strand
CCCGCCCCTGACTTCAAAGGTCAACACGGTTCCGCCCGCTTCAGCCTGCGCAAGCGCCAGATCGGATTGCGGATGGGCCGCATGGGTCGGATAGCGAACGGCGACAAGCTTGGGATGGCCGGCAAGCGCATCGGCCACTTTATAGGCCGCATCTGCCTGTGCCCGCACCCGCAACTCAAGCGTTTCCAGCGCCTTGAGGTGGGACCACGCTGTGAACGGGTTCATCGCGCCGCCTGTGTGCTTCACATAGGTTTCAATCGGGCCACGGATCAGCTCTTTGGAGCCGCAGATGATCCCGCCGAGCATACGGCCCTGCCCGTCTATGTGCTTTGTTGTAGAAATAATGGTGAGATCGGCACCGCAATCTTGAGCATAGGAAAATACAGGCGTCGCCATGGCATCATCAACCAGGACCAATGCGCCCTTGGCATGGGCCAGCTCGCAAACATGGCGCAGATCAATCACCTCAAGGGTCGGGTTGGAGATACTTTCCAAGAACACAAGACGGGTCTGCGCATCAATCGCCGCCTCCCATGCCGCGTTGTCTGTGCCATCCACCAATGTGATCTTCACGCCAAAGCGCGCCAGCACATCCTCGAGCACATAAAGGCAGGAGCCAAACAAAGCGCGGGACGCCACAACATGATCTCCCGCCTTCAAGAGCGCCATCAACGCGCCATTGACCGCCGCCATGCCAGAGGCGCAGGCAAAGCCGTCTTCATAGCCGAGGTAGCCAGAAATGCGGTCTTCAAACATCCGCACTGTCGGATTTCCGTAGCGCGCATAGATGAACTCGTCCTCACCCGCTTTGACAAAGCGGGCCTCGGCGGCTTCGGCTGTTTCATAGACAAAGCCCTGCGTGAGAAACAGCGCTTCGCTCACTTCGCCATATTGCGAGCGGCGGGTGCCGCCATGAACAAGGGCGGTGCGGTTTTTGCTTGTTTTTGTCATCGGTCTCATACCCCGTAAAAAAAGCCCCATCGGCCAAGCCGAAGGAGCCTCCTTCTTCCCGACCTTTTAGCAGAATATTTTAAGTGGCCCGCAATCTGGTAACAAATCGCCACTGGGATGTGCGTTTAGACCTGATCGAGGGGTCGGTCAAGTTTCGCCTTCGTCGGGAAGGGCGTATTTGGTAAAGAGCTTGGTCTGACTCATGAAGAACACAAACAATGCGGCCGTGTCGCCAAATGTCTTGAAATAGACCCATGTTGTTTCGGACATAAAGCGCCAGATCAGCTCGTTGGCGAGCGCTGTGGCAAAGAGAAACCACATCAGGCGGCGTGTGAGGATCATCCAGCCTTCATCTTGCAGCGGCATCATCCCTTCCATCATGTAGCGCAGGTAGGACTGCCCCCGCCAGAGGCCGACAGCAAGGGCGGCCCCCATCAGGCTGAAGAAAATGGTCGGTTTGATCTTGAGAAATTTGGGATCATTGAGCCAGACAGTCAGGCCGCCAAAGACCACGACCAGCACCAGCGTCATGATCTGCATCTTGGAGATATGGCCCGTCAGCTTCCAGACGATCGCGGTTGTGAGCACGATCAGTGGCACAAAGCCTGCTGTCACGAAGATGAACCCCGAGTAGTCGCGGCCAGCGACTGTGAAGACATCGTCTTTGAACATGAGGTAGGCCGCAAAGAAGGCAAGCACAGGCCCCAGTTCGAGCGCTGTTTTCAAGAGGGGGTTGATCTCGCGTTTTTCGGCCATGTTCATTCCTAAGTTAACCACCCATTTCAACTATCACAGCACCCAGAGCAATCAATGCCATAAGTGCGATGCGCCGTGGCCCGACTGTTTCTTTGAGCGCGAGCCATCCTATGAGGGCGGCAAACACTGTCGAGGTTTCGCGCAGGATCGCCGCTTCACCGACGTTATCAAGCCGAGTGGCCAGCATCACCGAGCCAAAGCTCGCAAAGGCCACGAACGCGCCGATCAGGCCACGCTGCATGAGCGGGGCCAGCGCAGGCGGGTGGCTCATCCTGCGGTAGCGGGCATAGGCGACCCATGGGAAGAACAGCCCGTCGATGAAGAAGAACCAAGCGAGGAAAGTGAAGGGGTTGGCTGTGGCACGGATGCCGTAGGCGTCCCATGTGGTGTAGAGCGCCACGAAGAGGCCCGTTATGACCGCAAGGATCAGGGCTGTGTTGAGCGTGTCGCGTTCGGCGGTCACATGGCGCAGGTTATAGGCGGCGAGGCCATAGATCCCTGCCAGAAGGGTGGCGACACCCGCCCATTGGACCAGATTGAACCGCTCGCCAAAGAGGAAATAAGCGCCGATCACGGTAAAGAGCGGGCCTGTGCCGCGCACAACGGGATAGACCACCGTATAGGCGCCTTTGGTATAGGCCCAGCTTTGCATGAGTTTATAAGCGACATGGATGACGAAAACCGCCGCAAAAATCGGCCACATATGCGGCTCGGGCCAAGGCACAACGAAGAAGGCAAAGGGCGCGGCGATGGTGGCATAGCTGAAGTCGATTGCGCCGCGCGTGAGCCAAGGATCGTGACGCCCCTTTTGCAAGGCCCCAAAGACAGCGTGCAAAAAAGCAGCCAAGAGCGCCAGCGTCAGAGCGAGGCGGTGGCCCGCTTCGGTGCCCTCCAGTGAGATCAGCCACTCACTCACGTCTTGCCTGCGCGAGGCCGCCCCCTGCACCACAGCCTTCAGCGGGGGGCCAGCCCCCCGCACCACAGGCTTCAGCGGGGGGCCAGCCCCCCGCACCCCCCGGGATATTTCGGGCAAAAAGAAAGAGCATGGGCTTACTCGGCCTCAAGGCCCGTGAGGGCGGCGGCGAACTCATCGGGATCAAAGGGTGCGAGATCATCCAGTTGTTCGCCGACACCGATGGCATGAATCGGCAGGCCGAATTTATCGGCGAGCGCCACAAGAACGCCGCCTTTGGCCGTGCCATCCAGTTTTGTCATCACAAGGCCTGTGACATCGGCGAGCTCCTGAAAGGTTTTGACTTGCGACAGGGCGTTCTGGCCTGTGGTGGCGTCCAGAACCAGAAGTGTGTTGTGCGGCGCGCTTGGGTCTTTTTTGCGGATCACCCTGACGATCTTGGCCAGCTCTTCCATCAGGTCGGCGCGGTTTTGCAGGCGCCCTGCTGTGTCTATCATCAAGAGATCTGCGCCATCGGCTTCGGCCCTTGTCATGGCGTCAAAGGCGAGGCTGGCGGGATCGGAGCCTTCCGGAGCGGTGAGCACAGGCACGCCCGCGCGTGTGCCCCAGACCTGAAGCTGCTCGACTGCGGCGGCGCGAAAGGTATCCCCTGCCGCAATCCCCACATCCTTGCCCGCAGCCTTGAACTGGCTGGCAAGCTTGCCGATGGTTGTGGTTTTGCCAGAGCCGTTCACCCCGACCACAAGCACGACCTGAGGCTTTTTGGCATAGAGCGGCATCGGCTTTGCGACCTCGGTCATGATCCGGCTGATCTCCTGGGCCAGAAGCTGTTTGATCTCTCGGGTCGAGAGCTTTGTGCCCAAACGGCCTTCGGCCATATTGGCTGTGACGCGCAGCGCGGTATCGACGCCCATATCGGAGGCGATCAGCAACTCTTCGAGCTGCTCCAGCATTTCATCATCCAGAACGCGGCGCACAACTTTCTGGCTTGCCTCGCTGCGACCCAAGAGGCGGCCCATCAGACCTGTTTTTTTGGCTTTGGGCGCAGCGGGGGCGACCGCCTCTGAGCGCGCGGGCGCAGGCGCGGCGGGTTCAGAGGCGGGGATCGCGATTGATTCCGGCTCTGGCTCTGGCTCTGGCTCTGGCTCTGGCTCTGGCTCTGGCTCTGGCTCTGGCTCTGGCTCTGGCTCTGGCTCTGGCTCTGGAAGACTGTTGTGATCTGGAACAGGCGCAAGCCCTGAAATCTCTTGCTCGGGGGCCTCGTCCTCAACACCGCCGTCTTTTACAATCGCATCCAAGCCCTCTTCGAGCTTGGAGGAGGATTTGAAGAGCTTGTTTTTGAGTTTGTTGAAAAAAGACATATCCGTTCCCGAGCAGTTCCCCTCTCAGTTAATACGCTTGTGCCAAAGTGAAAAGCCATGAGTTGACATGATTGCATGGCTCAGGCCATCTGCGACCATGCGGTATTTTGTGTTGGTGTTCTTTTTTGGCCTCGCAGGGCCTCTCTGGGCCGAGCCGCCCGAGCGGGCCTGCACCACCACCAAATGGGGCCAGAAAGAATGTATCCGCTGGGCGCATTTTGCACATGACACCTGTCAGTTGATCAAAACCGTGACGGCGCGGCATGGCTTGGACACTGGATTTTTCACCCGCTTGATCTGGCAGGAAAGCCGCTTTGACCCTTTTGCCAAAAGTCATGCAGACGCCATGGGCATTGCACAGTTTATCCGTTCAACCGCTGCGCAACGCGGGCTTGAAGACCCGTATAACCCAGCAGATGCGCTGGAACATTCGGCACAATATCTGGCGGAAATGGAGCGCCGCTATGGCAACATCGGGCTGGCCGCGATCGGCTATAACGGCGGGGAACGCCGCACCGAGGGCCTGCTTGCGGGCACAGGCGGATTGGCGCAGGAAACCATTGAGTATGTGCGCATCATCACGGGGGCGGACTATCAGAGCTGGGTGACCAAGCCGCCTCAGGCGCTTGATTTGAGCCTGTCCAGCACCGTTAGCTTTCAGAGCGCTTGTCTTTTACTGGCGCAAAACCGCCGGCTTTCGCCGCCACCGCGCACCGCGCCACAGCTCAGGCCTTGGGGGGTGCAGCTTGCTTTTGGGCCAAGTCTGAAGGCGGCTGAAGAGAAATATAACAAGACCACTGCGCGCTGCCGCCCGCTCTTGAGGGACGAGAAGCCTGATTATGTGTTTCAAAAGAGCCGCGCCAGCCGACAGAAGGGATATTACTTTGCCCGCATTGGCCGCGACAGCGCCAAGAGCGCATGGCGCTTGTGCAACAGACTGAAGGGTTCGGGCTGTCTTTGTGCCGTCTATCGCAACACCCGCAGAGCGCGCTAGGCGGACGCTGTGAAGGCAAGCAAAAACAGCGTTTGGGCAAGAAAGTAGCTGCTCCAGATCAGATAGGGCGTGACACGGCGCAGCTTGTGGCCTTGGGGCAGAACAAACATCTCTTGCGCCAGAATGAAATCTGAGACGATAAACAATAGCGCCGCCGGCAGGACCAGCGCCAGCGCCCCCAAGGGCGGCAGGATCATCGACAGAATGCCCATCATAACAATCAGAGGGACATAAAGCAGCGCCGCCCAGCGCAGCGGGCCTGCTTTATGAAACAGAAGATAGAGCATGATCAGACCAAGCAGGACAAGTGCCGCAGCCAAAGGCCAACCATCAGAAATGCGGTGAAGATCGGCGCTGGGATGAAGGAAAAACAACGCCGCGTAGGAGAGATGGCCAAAGCCAAAGGCTCCTATCCCTGTGACCCTATTTTCTGTGCCGTGACGGGACAAAAATAAATCGCCCGTGGCGCAGGCCAGCAAAGCCACCGCGAGGAGCAACATATCGGCAAGCTGAAACGCCACCACCGCCAAGAGGGCGACGGAGACCGTTTTGAGCACTGTTTTGAGCCATGAGACCCCGTCGCGCCCTGAAATAGCGAGATAGCAAAGCGCGAGAAACCCAGCCGCAAGGAAGAAAAGGATCGCGTCTGAGGGCCAGTTTTGCATTAAATTTCCTCAGGGAAATGCTTTATCGTCATTCTGATCGGGTTGGGCGCGGCCTGTCCAAGCCCGCAGATCGAAGCGTCGACCATGGCGCTTGAAAGCTCTTCCAGAAGCGCGGTGTCCCATGTGTCGGCCTGCATGAGCTTGACCGCTTTTTCACAGCCGACACGACATGGCGTGCACTGGCCGCAGCTTTCATCCTCAAAGAAACGCAGCATATTCAGCGCCGCGTCGCGGGCGCTGTCTTTGTCAGACAGGACCACGACAGCCGCTGAGCCAATGAACGATCCGTGCGGCTGGAGCGTGTCAAAATCAAGCGGAATGTCATTCATACGGGCGGGCAGAATGCCTGACGACGGCCCGCCGGGCTGATAGGCTTTGAGGCTGTGGCCCGCGAGCATTCCGCCAGCCGCCTCGATCACATCCATGATCGTGGAGCCTGCGGGCAAGAGGTGCACACCCGGGTTTTGAACGCGGCCCGAGACCGAATAGGAGCGCAGCCCTGTGCGGCCGTTTTTCTCAACCGAATTAAGGACTTCCGGACCGTCTTTCACAATTTTGGTCACCCAGTAGAGTGTCTCGACATTGTGCACCAAAGTGGGGCGGTTGAAGATCCCGACCTGCGCCACAAAGGGCGGGCGGTGACGCGGCTCGCCGCGTTTGCCTTCAATGCTTTCGATCATGGCGCTTTCTTCGCCACAGATATAGGCACCCGCACCACGGCGCAGATCGATGTAGCCTTTATCCACAAGACCTGCGTCTTCCAGTGCTTTGATTTCGCGGCGCAAAATCTCAAGCACGGCAGGGTATTCATCGCGCATATAGATATAGCAGGTTTCGGCCTCTACCGCCCATGCCGCGATCAGCATTCCTTCAAGAAACACATGAGGAGTGCGCTCTAAGTAATAGCGATCTTTGAATGTTCCTGGCTCGCCTTCGTCTCCATTGACAGCCAGATAGCGGGGGCCTTCGTTCATCCGAACAAATCCCCACTTCTTGCCCGAGGGGAAGCCAGCCCCGCCAAGACCGCGAAGCCCCGAGGCGAGGACCTGCTCCTGCACAACCTCCCAATCGCCATTGTCGCGCAACTCGGCAAGGCGCGCATAGCCGCCTGCGGCCTGATAGGCGGCGAAGGTTTCATAGGCTGGCAGATGCGCATGGGTATCGCCCGCCGCAATCGCGGCCTGAGCTTTTTCAACTGTGGCGTGATCGATATGGTTGTGACCGATTTCAAGCACAGGCGCCGTGTCGCAGCGGCCCATGCACGGCGCGCGCACCACGCGCACATCGGCGGGGTTCATGCCCTCTTCGAGGGCTGATTTGAGGGCCTGCGCCCCTGCAAGCTCGCAAGACAGAGAATCGCACACGCGGATCGTGAGGGCGGGTGGCGGTGTTTCGCCTTCTTTGACCACATCAAAATGCGCATAAAAGCTGGCGACCTCATAGATTTCGGCCATCGACAGACGCATCTCTTCGCCCAAGGCGCGCAGATGAGCCGCTGAAAGATGTCCGAAGGCGTCCTGAATTTTATGCAGATGCTCGATCAGTAAATCACGACGGCGCGGCGCGTCGGCCAACAGGCTTTTGACCTCATCCCAAGCCGTATCATCAAGCTGGCGGCCCTTGGGGGTGTGACGTCCTTTGCCTTTGCCTGACTTCCAGACACCTTTGCGTTCATCCAGGCCCATGCGAGCGCTCCTGTTTTGCGTTTGAGCCGACCCTAATTGCGCCCTGCTTTCAAGGCGAGGCCAAAAACGACGTTAGGCGCTCTATTCGCGTTCATGGGGCCAAAACTCTGCGTATTTGCGCCAAATTCTCACCATGATTGCGCGTTAGGATGAGGCGAGTGAGGGCTTGTTCATGTTTTATTTTGCCTGTGCAACGTTGGCGCATATCGCGCTTTTGGGTCTGGCTGCCTGCTATGGCGGCGGATTTATCTGGGCTGCGCTGCTTTACATCACCCTCTTCACAGCCGCGCTTGACCGTTTTGTGCCCTATATCCTTCCAGAAATGCCCGAGGGGGCGGAATTCCCAACGGGAGCGCGGCTTTCGGTTTTGCTGGGCGTCTTGCATTTCGGACTGCTCTTTCTGGCGCTTTACAGCCTTGTGTTGGGGGCGCACAGCCTGCTTGAGGCTCTGGCGCTTTTTGTGGGGTTTGCCCTGTTTTTCGGGCAGGTCTCACACCCAAATGCGCACGAGCTGATCCACCGCAAAGAGCGTTATGCCCACCGTCTTGGCCGCTGGGTCTATGCGTCTTTGCTGATGGGGCATCACGCCTCGGCGCACGTCTTGGTTCACCATGTGCACGTCGGGAGCGAAAAAGACCCGAACACAGCCCCGCGTGGCATGGGCTTTTATCGTTTTTTTCTAAAAGCTTGGATCGCATCTTTCAGAGCCGGGTTTAAGAGCGAAGCCGCGCGCCTTGCCCGCGCAGGCCGCCCTGCCAGACACCATCCCTATCTGCGAGACGCTCTTATCGGCCTCGGGCTTTTTCTTGCCAGTTATGCCCTTGGGGGCGGGCTTAGCGTAGGGGTATATGTAGGGCTTGCACTTTATGCTCAGGTGCAAATTCTGTTGGCGGATTATGTGCAACATTACGGACTGCGCCGGATGCGCCTTGGCCCTGAGAGGTATGAGCCGGTAAGTGAAGCGCATTCGTGGAACGCACCCCATTGGTTTTCCTCCGCCCTGACGCTGAATGCGCCGCGCCACTCGGACCACCATATGCACCCGCAGCGGCCCTACCCCGCCCTGCGTTTGACGCCAGAAACAATGCCCACCTTGCCCCATGCCCTGCCTGTTATGGCCGTGATCGCGCTTTACCCGCCGCTTTATCGCAGGGTCATGGCGCGCGCGATAGGACGCTTGCAAGAGGCAAATAAGACAGCATAGGCTGGGGCCATGCGACGCCTCATATGCCTTCTTGCTGCCCTCGCCTGCCCTGCCGCTGCCCAAGAGCGGCTGACGGCAGAGACCTTTGATGCTTTCACACGCGGCCAGACGTTTTATTACGGATATGACGCAGAGGCCTATGGCGCAGAGGAATACCTAGACGACCGCCGCGTGCGCTGGTCGTTTCTGAACGGGGACTGCAAAGAGGGATACTGGTATGACACCCCAGAGCAGTTGATTTGTTTTGTTTATGAGGACAGCCCAGACACCCCGCAATGCTGGGCCTTTTATATCGAAGCAGGCAAGTTGCGCGCCACGTTTGAGAATGGGGCCCAAGCCGCGCCGCTCTATCAAATCGAAAAAAGCGACACGCCCATGTTGTGCAAAGGACTGCAAATCGGCGTTTAGCGCAGCTTTGGCGGCGAGGACGGATCGCGCCCCGGGGCTGACGGGGCTTGAAGGTCTGCCTCGGAAGGCTGGGGCACATCAAAGCGTAGCCCTGCACGGCCGAACTGTTCCCTCAACGCATCGCTATCATTGAAGAAGGCCACATCAAGGCTCGTATCCTCAAGGCCCGAAAACACCAAAGCCTCACTTGCCGCCTTCGCCAAGGGCGCTTGGGCGGGCTCTTTTGCGCCCAAAATCGCCAGCATCATGCCGCCTTCCTCTTTGGCCACAAGATAGGCCACTTTCGCCAAGCCAACGGCGCGGCTCAGTTTGGCATCCAGCGCATGAAGCAGCACTTCGGGAATATCAGGCGCTTTGAGCGCGGCAAGCCCGCCTTTGCGCTTGGCCGTGGGCGCGGCCTCTTTGGGAGCGGCCTTGAGAGTCTCGCACATCCAAGCCATCGCCTCGGCTGGCAACATGATCGAGGAGGGAGCCACTTCAAGATTGAGCGCAAGACCCGCGCCTTCTGATGCAAGCATCTGCGCCATGATCCTTCCTGAGAGCGCCGCATAGGGCGCAGGCCCGCCTGTAAACGCCGACAGCCGCGCAGCCGTATCAAAGCCAAGCACAAGTCGCGCCCCCTCAACCTCAACAATCTGCGGCTCGATCATGTCGGCTTTTGGCTCGGCTTCAAGGAGTAGGAAAACCTCGATATCGGCCAGAATGGAGTAAAAGCTCATCCGCAGCTGCACATCCTCGGGATTTTGCATCATGGCCGCGTGGGCCGTGTCCAGAAGTGTTTTTTCGCTCATGCAGACCCTCTTTCAGCGCAGCGCAGGCCGCAGCCCTCCGATATTGCTCTGGCCCTCACGTATTGCGCCAAGACCTGTGCGGCAAGCGGAAAACAAGGCCAACACCTCAGAACCCAGGCCCATAGGACCCGCGAACCCGTCGCCAAATAGAAACAATCGGAGCCATTTGGCAGGTTTTGGCTAGTTTCGACAAACACGTCTTAATTTTGCCCAAAACAACTGTATACTTATACGAAACAATAAAACGGCACGCTTGGACCAATACACTTCGTCTTAGTAAAATATGGTTATACCCAAGGTGTCAGACAAGAAACGGAGCGGGCATGCTCGAGTTTAACAACGTTAGCAAGTCCTTCTGGACGGGCACACAGAGAAAAGTGATCCTTGAAAAGGTCTCTTTCCGTGTGGAGCTTGGCACGTCTCTTGGCATTCTGGCGCCCAATGGCACTGGCAAAACCACTCTGATCAATATGATGTCGGGCCTTGAAAAGCCTGATGAAGGCTCCATCCTGAGAGACTGCAAGATCAGCTTCCCTCTGGGGTTTATGGGCGGGGTGGTGCCGCGCCACACGGCTGTGGAAAACAGCCGCTATATTGCCCGCCTTTACGGGCTCGACCCCGATTATGTGGAGGCCTTCTGCCGCTGGCTCTGCAACCTTGGCGAATATTTCGAGCAGCCGCTTGGCACCTATAGTCAGGGGATGCGGGCGCGTTTTTCCTTTGCGCTATTGCTGGCGCTTGATTTTGATATCTACCTCATCGACGAAGGTATGCCGAACTCTACTGATGTGGAGTTTAACCGTAAGGCCGGCGAAATCCTGCGCGATCGTTTGCGCACCACAACCGTGATCATCGTATCCCACCAGGCTCAAGTGCTCGAAAAGTTCGCCCGTTCGGCGGCCGTTTTGATTGATGGCAAGTTACATATGTTTGACACCCTAGAAGAAGCGAAACACCTCTATGACTACCAAACCCAAAGCTAGAAAGTTTCGTATTAGGCGCTCAACACCTTTGAGTGACGAAGCGCGCGACGCCGCAGTGGACCCACAGCAAGCCCCTCCCCAACAGGAGGCCGAACAAGCACGGCCCGAGCCGCAGGGCGCAGAAGCGGCACCCAAGCCAGAGCAGCCCGCCGCCACGCGGTCGGGCTCCGTTGACTCCGCGCGCGAAGTAAAAGCCGAAACCGATATTGACGCGATCCGCCGCGAAGGCCTCACGGGCCGTCAGCTGCGCATGGCGCGGCGCATGGCCCAGAAACACGGGCTGGCGCCAATCTCTGACTTTGACGCGGTGCGTCAGCTGCGCGTTAAAGGAATTGATCCGTTTCAAGCCTCCAATATGCTTGAGCTTGTTGTGCCTGCTAAAGACGGTCAAGACGCTGAAACCGAGGGCGAAATGGGCACATTTTTGCCCGGTATGGGCAAAATCCAGCTGCCCCAAACGATCAGGCCAGCCTCCGCGCAAGTGCCCCAGACCGAAGTTTATTCCGCGGACCGCCGCGCTATGGAAATCACGGGTATTCAACGCGACATTGCCAGCCGCCGTCGCAAACGCCTCATCCTCTTGCTGGCCAGACTCTCGACCTTTGTCTTTCTGCCCACTCTTCTGGCAGGGTGGTATTATTACGCTATCGCAACTCCGATGTATTCCACGAAATCAGAATTTCTCATCCAGTCGGCGGATGGCGCCGGCGGCGGCGGGCCTTTGAGCGGGCTCATTCCGTCGCAACTGGCGAACTCTCAGGAGAGTATTGCCGTTCAGTCATACCTCACATCAAAAGACGCCATGATCAGGCTGGATGAGGCGCTTGGCTATAAGCGCCACTTCGCCCAGCCCCAGATTGACGCCATTCAGCGGCTTGACCCGAATACAACCAACGAAGCCGCCCATAAAGTCTATAAAAAGAACATCAAAATTGGCTATGATCCGACAGAAGGCGTTGTTCGGATGGAAGTGATCGCGGCTGATCCTATCGTCGCCACTGACTTCTCAAAGGCGCTGATTTCCTATGCCGAAGAGCGGGTCGACGAGCTTTCACAAAATATCAGAAATGACGCCATGGAAGACGCGCGGCGCAACCTTGAGCGCGCGAAAGTGGAGCGCCGCAGTGCGCAGGAAAACCTGATCCGCTTGCAAGAGGTGTATTCCGCTGATCCAACAGAGCAGCTTACCGCCCTGCGCTCCCAGATTACGACCTATGATCAACAGCTGCTTGAAAAGAAGCTTGCTCTGCAAGCCTTACTGGACAACCCGCGCCCCAACCAAGCCAAGGTCGATGGTGCCCGTGGGGATGTCCGCCGCCTTCAGGATGTGTTGACGGGTCTCTATGCGCGGATGATCGAAGCTGACAGCTCGGGGCTATCCCTGGTGCAGCAGTCCACCGAGATAGAACTTGCCCGCGCCGATCTTGCGACAGCGGATGCCTTCCTGCAATCCGCCTTGCAAGGTGAGAAGCAAGCCGCGCTGGAGGCCGGGCGCCAAGTCCGTTATCTCACGGTGCCTGTGCGCCCGATTGCATCAGATGCGCCAAGCTATCCGCGCAAATTTGAGAACACCGTTCTGGCCTTTCTGATTTTTTCAGGGGTATACCTCATGGTGTCTTTGACAAGCTCGATCCTGCGAGAACAAGTTTCAAACTAGTCCCTGTGGCGATGGGCCTGCCCTGCGCCACAGATTTTTCCCTTCAGCCGAACGAGAGCCATTATGCTGCCTAAGAATACCTCGACACCGAACACATGGTCTTTTTTACGCGATCCGATGATCACACCGACAGGCTTTCGAGAATATGATGCGCGTTGGAAATATCCCGAGGAAATCAACCTTCCCGGCATCACCGCCTTGGGCCTTGGCCTTGGAACACAGATGCACGCACGGGGCATCGAACCTGTGATTGCGGTTGGGAACGATTACCGCGATTATTCGCTGTCGATCAAAAATGCGCTGATGCTCGGCCTCATGCAGGCCGGCATTCACGTCAAAGACATTGGCCCTGCCGTTTCGCCAATGGCGTATTTCAGCCAGTTCCATTTGAATGCGCCCGCGGTTGCTATGGTCACGGCGAGCCACAACCCGAACGGCTGGACAGGCGTCAAAATGGGCTTTGAACGCCCGCTGACCCATGGCCCCGACGAAATGAACGAGCTGCGCGCCATTGTGCTTGAGGGGCGCGGCCTGCCCCGCTCTGGCGGCGCATACGAGTTTGTCGACGGGGTGCGCGAGGCCTATATCGACGATCTGGTCGGGGATTTCAAAATGTCGCGCAAGCTGCGTGTGGTCTGCGCCACAGGCAATGGCACAGCAGCGGCCTTTGCCCCTGAAGTTTTTGAACGCATCGGCGTTGAGGTTGTGCCAAGCCACACCGAACTCGATTACAGCTTCCCACATTACAACCCGAACCCGGAGGCCATGGAGATGCTTCATGACATGAGCGCCTCGGTCAAGGAGAGCGGGGCCGATTTTGCCCTCGGCTTTGACGGCGATGGTGATCGCTGCGGTGTTGTGGATGATGAGGGCGAAGAGATTTTTGCCGATAAGGTCGGGGTGATCATGGCCCGTGATCTGAGCAAGATTTATCCAAACAGCACTTTTGTGGCCGATGTGAAATCAACAGGGCTTTTTGCGTCTGACCCGGAATTGCGGGCCAATGGCGTCACAGCAGATTATTGGAAAACAGGCCACAGCCACATGAAGCGCCGCGTCAAGGAGCTTGGCGCGCTGGCGGGCTTTGAGAAATCGGGGCATTACTTTCTCGCCGAGCCTGTGGGCCGTGGATATGATTGCGGCCTGCGGGTCGCCGTTGAAATTTGCAAATTGATGGACCGCAACCCAAGCCTGAAGATGTCAGACCTGCGCCGCGCCCTGCCCCAGACTTGGGCGACGCCCACCATGTCGCCCTATTGCGCCGATCTGGAAAAATACGATGTCTTGGAACGGCTGGTGGACAAACTTGTCGCCAAGGCCGAAGCTGGCGAAAGCTTTGCTGGCCGCGCCATCAAAGAGGTGGTTACAGTCAACGGTGCAAGGGTCATTCTTGACAATGGCTCATGGGGCCTTGTGCGCGCCAGCTCCAACACCCCCAATCTGGTGGTCGTTTGTGAAAGCGCTGAGTCCGAGGCCGAAATGCGCGCCATTTTCGCCGATATAGACGCCGTCATCCGAACCGAGCCTGCAGTGGGCGATTACGACCAGACCCTCTAGGGCCTGCCCCTCACCCAGCCCTCTCCTTTTTCTTTCCAGAAATATCCCGGGGGTAAGGTTCGATAGCCGACAGGCTTTTGAACCCAGGGGGCAGCGCCCCCTGCCGGTCGGATGGCCCGCAAGGCCATTCGACATCAGCTGTGCAATCAGACCAGAAGCCCCCGCCCCTTTAATAGTGCGTCCACGCCGGGCATCCGCCCGCGAAAGGCTTCATAAAGCTCGGCGGCATCCCGCGCGCCTCCTCTGGAGAGAATATTCTCTTCCAATGAGGCCGCCAAAGCCTTGTCAAAAGGGTCTCCCGCCTCTTCAAAAGCCTCAAACGCATCGGCATCCATGACTTCGGACCACATATAAGAGTAATATCCAGAGGAATAGCCATCGCCGGCAAAGACGTGCGCGAATTGTGGCGTGGCATGGCGCATGACAATTGCCTTAGGCAGTCCCATCTCGGCCAGAACCTCAGCCTGCTTTGCCATCGGATCGGCCGGCGCAGCCCCGTCATGAAACGCCAGATCAACCATCGCCGAGGCGACATATTCCACCGTTTGAAACCCCATATCAAAGGTGGCCGCGCCGAGGACCTTGTCGAGCAACGCCTTGGGCATGGCCTCGCCGGTTTCATAATGGGTGGCAAATTCGGCCAGAACCTCGGGAACCTCAAGCCAGTGCTCATAGAGCTGGCTCGGAAGCTCGACAAAGTCGCGCGCCACAGAGGTTCCGGAAATACTCTCATATGTCACATTGGAAAGCATCTGATGAAGCGCGTGACCAAATTCATGAAACAATGTGCGGGCATCATCATAACTGAGAAGTGCTGGCGTTCCTTTGGCGAAGTTGCACACATTGATCACAACAGGCGTTTGCCTCTCAGGGTATGCCGCCTGAGCGCGCATCGCCGAACACCATGCCCCCGACCGCTTGGACCCGCGCGCGAAATAATCACCGATAAAGACCGCAATATGCTCACCGCCCCGCGTGACCTCCCAAGCGCGACAGTCCACATGGTATAACGGCACATCAAGTGGCGCAAACTCAAGCCCGAACAGGCGGGTGGCACAGGCAAAACTTGCCTCAATCATACGTTCGAGCTGAAAATAGGGCTTCACGTCTGCCTCATCGAGATCATGTTCCGCAACGCGGCGCTTGGCCGCATAATAGCGCCAGTCCCAAGGCGCCAGATCGCCGTTCACCCCCTCGGAATGCATCATTTCGGTCAGCACCTCAGCATCGGCCTCAGCCTGTGCTTTGGCAGGTGTCCAGACCTCCAGCAAAAGCTGGCGCACAGCAGCAGGCGTTTTGGCCATTTCGGTTTCAAGCTTGTAATCAGCAAAACTGGCATAGCCGAGGAGCAGGGCGCGCTCTTCGCGCAGCGCCAGAATTTCGGCACAGATTTCGCGGTTGTCTGTTGCCCCGCCAGTCGCGCCGCGTGCGGTCCAAGCCTCAAACGCTTTTTGGCGCAAATCCCGGCGCGCCGAAAACTGTAAGAACGGCACGATCAACGAACGCGACAGCGTCATAATCGGCCCGCCTGTGCCCCTCTCTTCGCCAGCGGCGCGAGCGGTGTCGATGACAAATTGCGGCAAGCCTTCAAGATCGTCTTCGTCAAGCGTCATAAACCAGCTTCGCTCATCCGTCAGAAGATTTTGCGTGAACCTTGTGCCAAGCTCTGCCAGACGCGATTTGATCTCTGCCATACGTTTGTCTTGCGCCCCCGAGAGCGCCGCTCCGGCCCGCACAAAGCTGCGGCGTGTGAGCATAAGAACGCGGGCTTGTTCTTCTGTCAGATCAAGGCTCGCCCGCCCCGCCCATACGGCTTCAATCTTTTCATACAGAGCTTTGTTGGCGGTGATTTGGGAAAAATGCGCCGCCAGCTTGGGCGCAAAGTCACGCTGCAAAGCTTCGCGCGCCGGGGTGCTGTCAGCACCTGCCACCGTAAAGAAAACCGAAAGAACCCGATCTAGCGCTCCGCCCGCCGCCTCAAGCGCGCCAATCACACTGTCAAAGCTGGCAGGCGATAGATCCTGCGCAATCGCCGCAATTTCTGCAGTATGGGTGGCAAGGGCCTCGTCCAAAGCGGGCGCAAAATCACTGTCCGCAATCTCTGCAAACGGCGCGATTTGGAAGGGGGTTGACCAGTCGGCCAAGAGTGGGTTCGTCATAATGTTTCCTTTTTCAGGCTCTTTTGGGTCTGACAGAGAGGGCACTCCTCGCGCACAGCAAGGGTGATTTTGCGACTTTCTCCATAAAGCCCGTCATAAATCAGCATTTCACCACGCAAGATGTGGCCTGCACCCGTGATCAGCTTGACAGCCTCAAGCGCCATCATGCTCCCGATGATACCAGGCAAGGGCGCGACAACGCCCGCCTCAGCACAAGACGGTGCAAGCCCCTCAGAGGGGGCCGTGGGAAAGATACATTGATAACAAGGGCCGCCACGCGCAGGGTCAAAGACTGAAAGCTGCCCCTCCCATTGCGCCAACGCTCCCGACACCAGCGGCTTTTTCAGCGCAACGGCTGCTGCATTGCTCAAATAACGGGTCGCGAAGTTGTCTGTCCCGTCAATGATCACATCATATTCGGCAAAAAGCTCTGTTGCGATGTCCGGTGTCAGGCGGCGCTGATAGGGGCGCAGATGAACATAAGGGTTGAGCGCGCGCATGGCCTCCGTTGCGGAATGCACTTTGGCTGTTCCAATCGTTTCGTCGCGGTGAATGACTTGGCGTTGAAGGTTGCTGTGATCCACAAGATCATCATCCACCACTCCGATCGTTCCAACCCCTGCTGCCGCAAGATACATCAGCACAGGAGAGCCAAGGCCGCCCGCCCCAATCACAAGAACTTTGGCGTTTTTGAGCTTTTTCTGGCCGGGTCCTCCCAGCTCTCGCAAAACAATATGGCGCGCATAGCGCTCAAGTTCTGTCACGCCAAACGTGCCCTGCGGCGGGGGCGCTGGCTCAGGCGCCACACGCGCCTTCAGACGTGACAGGCCAAACCCGTAAACCCAAACCATCGCAGCCAGCCCGCCCACCATGGCCCAAGGTGCAGGGTTCCCCTCAGGATGGGCAAACTGCAGACCGAGTGCGCCCGAATAAATCACAGACATAAGTCCCCAGACTTTGGTCTTGGACCACTCCAAGCGCCGCCCCAAAGCCCAGATCATCAGAAGGAGGCCAAATATCCCCAAGGCCATCAGTTTTGCCCCGTCGACCCAAAGCCGCCCACGCCACGCGCCGTATCAGAAAGCGCTGCTGTCAGCTCAAATTGCGCCTGCACAACTGGCGCCACGACCATCTGCGCAATCCGCTCGCCGTGTCTGATTGTAAAAGCTGCACTGCCCGCATTCATCACAATCACTCCGAGCGGCCCGCGATAATCCGCGTCGATCGTGCCAGGGCTGTTTGGCAGGGTGATCCCGTGTTTCAAAGCCAGTCCGGACCGCGGCCGCAATTGCACCTCATAGCCCTGCGGAATTTCGACCCTAAGCCCTGTGGGCACCAGCGTCCTCGCGCCCGCCTCAAGCATAATTTCGCCACGGTCCGCAAAATTGGCGCGCAGATCGGCGCCCGCGGCCCCTATCGTTTCATAAGCCGGCAGGCCCAAGGCGCTGTCCGCCCCCTCATCCCATATGACTTTTACAGTGACCACAACGCCCCCCTTTTTCTTTCTAAAAATATCCCCGCCGGAGGCTTCCTAGGCCAGAGCCTCAGCGATCCGCTCTGCGAGCTGGCGTCCGACCTCCGCCTTGTTCATGCGCGGCCAGTCTTGCGAACTTGTATCTGTGATCAAATGGACGGCATTTTCCGTGCCCCCCATGATCCCCGTTGCAGGGCTGACATCATTGGCAACAATCCAGTCACACCCTTTGCGTTTGCGTTTGGCCGTGGCATTGACGATCACATCATCTGTTTCGGCCGCAAACCCGATCACAAGCTTGGGCCTGCCCGCTGTCATCTGGCTCACTTCGGCCAGAATGTCAGGGTTTTCCGTAAATTCGAGCACAGGCAGCTGCCCCGCCTGCTTCTTGATCTTGGAGGCGCTTTCGCGCGCCACGCGCCAGTCGGCAACCGCGGCGGCAAAGACACCCGCGTCAACAGGCAGCGCGTCTTGCACCGCGCGCCTCATATCTTCAGCACTCTGAACCCTGACCACCTGAACCCCGTCAGGCGGCGCCACATCAGCAGGCCCCGTGACAAAGACCACTTCGGCCCCAAGCCGCGCCAGCGCCGCTGCGATGGCGGTGCCCTGCGCCCCTGAGGAGCGGTTGGCGATATAGCGCACAGGGTCAATCGGCTCATGCGTCGGCCCAGATGTGACCAAGACGCGTTTGCCTTTGAGCGGGCCATCAGAGAGCGCCGTCTCAACAGCAGCAACAATTTCCAATGGCTCTGACATACGCCCGTCGCCATATTCCCCACAGGCCATATGGCCCGCATTTGGACCAACCACCCTGATGCCATCGCCTTGCAGAGTGGCGAGATTGCGCTGTGTGGCGGCGTGCTCCCACATCCGCAGGTTCATGGCAGGGGCAATCATAACGGGTGTATCTGTCGCCATAAGCAGCGTTGTAGCCAAATCATTGGCATGGCCTCCAGCCATTTTTGCCATCATATCCGCCGTGGCGGGCGCAACCAACACAAGGTCGGCCACACGGCTCAGCTGGATATGGCCCATCTCGGCCTCATCCGTCAGATCAAAGAGATCGGTATAAACTTTTTCGCCTGCCAGAGCCGCAACAGAGAGAGGCGTGACAAACTCTTTCGCGGCAGAGGTCAACACAGGCGTGACACTGGCCCCCCGCTCTTTTAGGCGGCGGATCAGGTCCAGACATTTATACGCCGCGATCCCGCCGCCAATGATGAGCAATAGTTTTTTGCCAGCCAGCATAGCGGCCTCCGCAGGTTATTTGGTCGCAACAGAGTTAAGCCGAGCGGCGGGCAAACTCAATGGCTCACTGCGGTGAGGCGCTGTGGCGTGCGACTTTCTACACGCCTGAGCGACAGTTTTTGCGATGTGCCTCTTGCTTCGCAACAGATAAGCGCTCTTAAGATAGGCCATGACATATGATCTTTATATCGGCGACAGAGCCTTTTCGAGCTGGTCTTTGCGGGGGTGGTTGATGCTTGAGCACTTCAAGCTGCCATACCGCGCGCATCTTGTGGGGCTGTATTCAGGCACGCTGGCGGCTGACATTGCCTCGCTCGCGCCGGCTCGCACTGTTCCTGTGCTGGTGTGCGAAGATGGGGCGGTGCTTTTTGACAGTATGGCAATCGCTGAAGAGCTTGCCACACGCCACCCTGACGCTGGGCTTTGGCCACAAGCTCCCAAGGCGCGGGCATTGGCACGGTCTATCGCAGCCGAAATGCACGCAGGCTTTCAGGCATTGCGCGGCGAATGCCCGATGCAATTGTTTCACCAATGGGTCGGATTTCAGCCTTCCGAGGCGGTTTTAAGAGAGCTCGCGCGGCTGGAGGTTTTGGTGTCCCATGCCAAGGCCTTGGCAACAGACGGCCCTTGGCTGTTTGGAGCTTATTCGATTGCCGATGCGTTTTTCGCTCCGCTGATGGCGCGGATTGCAGGCTTTGGGCTCCCTGTGAACGTGGAAGTGGCTGCCTATGTAAACACAACCCTCATGGACCCGGCCTTTCGGCTTTGGCGCGCCGAGGGCGTGGCTGTTTCTTACCAGCCTTTTCCTTACCCGCTGCCACTGAAAACGGCAGACTGGCCCCTATCGGTATGTGAGAGCTGAATTTAACGGTTTCGTTAACCAATTTTAAACGTCCCCTGCCTATCCGTTAACCAAGTTGGGATGAGTAAAATGGTTTCGCGCACGTATACTGTGGCCTTTGAAGGGGTTGAGGCTCGCACGGTCGAGGTGCAATGCGCCGTGACCCCTGGCTTGCCTGCTTTTTCGATTGTTGGCTTGCCTGACAAAGCCGTCTCCGAAGCCCGTGACCGAGTGCGCGCGGCCCTGAGCGCGCTTTCAATTGCTTTGCCCTCCAAGCGCCTCACGATCAATCTATCACCTGCGGATTTGCCCAAAGAGGGCAGTCATTTTGATTTGCCCATTGCGCTGGCGCTTCTTGCGGCCCTTGGGATTTTGGCGAATGATGCTGTTGAGGGCGTCACCTCACTGGGCGAGCTGTCTCTTGACGGCGCTCTTGTGCCTGTGATCGGCGCCTTGCCCGCCGCTCTTGCCGCCGCCGCGCAAGGGCGCAACCTGATTTGCCCCGAAGCTTCGGGGGCGGAGGCCGCATGGGTCGATGCGGCGCAGGTGATCGCGCCCGCTTCACTTTTGCATACGATCCAGCATTTGACAGGCCAGATGCCCTTATCGCCCGCGCAGGCGGGTGAGGTGCGCGCCGAAAGTGGCAGGCGCGATCTGCGCGACGTCAAAGGACAGGAGCG
>P_2C_Liq_1_UnCtyDRAFT_1000338_pt1 | contig 20331 bp, 20 predicted proteins | sample Pon2CUnioCityCA_2_FD_10234 | JGI IMG/M metagenome (IMG submission 10234) | reverse complement strand
TCTTTTTCAAGCATGCCTGAGTCTGCGGCCAGTGCTAATGCGTGTAAATATTCTGCTTTCCGCATCGACAACCCGAGGCTTCGTAATGTGTCTTTAGAAAGGCCTAAAAGGCGCTCTGGGGTGAGCGTATTTTGGCAAGCACTTAAGAGTCTTGCATAGAGCGTTTGGACCACTTTTACGGAGAGCTGTTGACCGATGATGGTATAGACTAAAAACGGGAACATATCCCATGATATTTCAATGGTTAAGTCACCCACATGATCAAATAAATGCTGCAGTTTCGGATCTTTTTCTATCAATGCGTCTAAACGCGCATCACGGCGTTTTAAAGTAACCTGTGTCATCGGGCCTCCGAGGCGGTAAAGATGGTCTCATCTGCAGGAGAGTTTGGTACAATGAACAAAGAAGAAAGAAAAAAAGTGAGGCGAGTCATGGCAGATATTATCTTTGATTATATAGAAGAAGAAAAGACGAGGCAATTTGAACACCTTGAGTTGATTGCCTCAGAAAATTTTGCGTCTGCAAACGTGCGAGCGGTGGGCGGATCAATTCTCACGAATAAGTATGCCGAAGGCTATCCAGGCAAGCGCTATTATGGCGGGTGTGGGGTCGTTGATAAGATTGAAACTGAAGCGATTGAACGGGCGAAGACGTTGTTTAACGTTAAATACGCTAATGTCCAACCGCATTCGGGAAGTTCAGCCAATCAAGCAGTGTTCAGAGCGCTTTTAAAGCACGGCGATAAAGTGTTATCCATGGGACTTGATCAAGGGGGCCATTTGACGCATGGTCACTTTATGAGTTTTTCTGGAGAAGATTATACGTTTACGCATTATGGCGTAGACCCAAAGACAGAAGTGCTTGATTATGAGGCCATTGAAGCGATGGCACTCGCGGTTAAACCTGCACTCATCATATCCGGTTACAGTTCCTATCCCCGGTCGATAGATTTTGCCCGGTTTAGAGCCATGGCGGATAAAGTCGGTGCGTATTTAATGGTCGATATGGCGCACATTGCTGGACTCGTGGCAACCGGTGAACACCCTCATCCATTTCCCCACGCTGATGTGGTCACCACGACCACGCACAAAACGTTAAGAGGTCCTCGGGGTGGACTCATTTTAACCAACGATTCCAATTTGATTAAGACGATCAATTCAAAAGTGTTCCCAGGCATTCAAGGGGGCCCCTTGATGCATATCATTGGGGCTAAAGCTGTGGCATTTAAAGAAGCCATGGAGCCCTCGTTTAAAACGTACCAACAACAAATCAAAAAAAATGCCCAGGCGCTTGCTGCATCGTTGGCTGATTATGGCTACCGAGTAATTAGTGGCAGCACCGACAATCACTTAGTCTTAATCGACGTTAAATCAACCTTGAATATGACAGGCAAGTTTGCGGAGAAACGGTTAGAATCCGTGAACATTACGTGCAACAAAAATTCCATTCCCAACGACACGGAAAGTCCGTTTGTGTCGAGTGGTATTCGCCTCGGGACTCCGGCGTTAACTACGCGCGGATTTAGGGAACCTCAAATGCATGAAGTGGCCCAGTTAATCCACCGGGCGCTAACGGCTGAAGACGCAGACTTACCGGCGATTAAACAAGCTGTCTTAGCCCTTGTAAAACCGTATCCATTGCCATGAGGATAGGCCGACTTGTAAAATAAGTCGGCTTTTTTTATGCGCTTTTCAAACCCTTTTAACTGAGTGTGACCTGATTCATTAATCACGGAAGTTGCGAAGACTTTGAGCAATTGAGAGCGGCCAAATAAGAGATAAAAAAAGAACCTATTTCTAGGCTCTTAAGACTGACTTTCTTTGATCAGTGACTCAATATCAATGGAGTCAAAGGTGTATTTGGTCATGCAGAAGTGGCAGACGGTTTCAATCTGACCATCTTCTTTAATCATCGTTCGCAGCTCATCTTTTCCAAGGCTGATCAACCCGCGTTCAAATTTTTCTCGGTTGCAATCACATTGAAATTTTAAAGGCATTGATTCAAGCAGTTCAGTATCGTCAGTGAGTTTGGCTAAGATGTCTTCCGGCTGATCGCCTGCTTCTAACATAAATGAAATGTGTGGCAATTTTTTAAAGGCATCCTCCACGGCATCGAGATGATCACTTTTAAACCCTGGAAGCATTTGTAAAATCACACCACCGGCTCCAATAATATTATTGTGTTCATCGACTTTTACTCCGAGTGAGACGACTGAAGGAATTTGTTCAGACGATTTAAAGTAATAGGCAAAGTCTTCGCCAATTTCTCCCGACAGCAAGGATACACTTGAGGTAAAAATATCGCGAACTTTTAAATCTTTCGTGATGTGAAGTTGCCCAGCTCCCACTGCTTTTCCAACGTTTAATTTCCCAGAGTCATACTGTAAAAAAACGTGTGGGTTTCCCACATATCCACGCACTTCACCGTGGGTATTGGTCGTGGCTACCATACCTTCAATGGGCCCATCTGAAGCCACACGTAATGTGAGGTTCGCGTCATCCCTGCCAAAGGCGCCTTTGTACATCGCGCCCATAATCACACTGGCTGTTAAAAAACGACCCAAGGCCGCCGACGCTGTGGGCCAAAGATCGTGTATGTCTTTTGCGTGTTGGACAAGGTCAGTTGTATCGGCCACATAAATGCGCGCCATTTTGTCAAATCCATATGCTTTAATTAATCGATCCATCTTTTTCACCTTCGGCCATTATAGCATAGCCCGTTGAGAAAACTGGCTAAATGCATTACACTATTTTCATGATAAAAATTGGCTCACACACCTTATCCAATCCGTTAGTGGCTGCGCCTTTAGCTGGCATTTCAAATAGTGCATACCGACGCATTATGCATGCCTTCGGCATTGGCCTGGTCGTCACCGAAATGACGAGCGCTAAAGCGATTACTTACGGCAATCAAAAAACGCTAAAGATGCTGGAAATCACGCCGGATGAAGGACTTGTATCTTTGCAGTTATTTGGTGCTGAAAAAGCCGCATTAGTGGAGGCTGTGCGCGTGGTCAATGACCACTCAAATGCCTCGGTCATCGATTTAAATGCGGGCTGCCCAGTTCCCAAAGTCGTGGATTCCGATGCGGGCGCTGCGTTACTCAAAGATCCAGAAAAAGCGTATGCGTTACTCAGTGCGATGGTCCAAGCATCAAACAAACCGGTTACCGTAAAAATTCGAACGGGCTGGAATGATGCGTTAATGACGGGTGTGGAGATGGCTCAACTCGCTGAAAAAGCAGGGGTCGCGATGATTGCGGTGCACGGCCGTACGCGGGCGCAGAAGTATTTGGGCAACGCGTCTTTAGACGCCATTAAACACATTAAAGAAGCCGTGTCCCTTCCAGTGCTTGGTAACGGAGACGTCAAAACACCGGAAGATGCAGCAGCGATGTTAGAAGTTACCGGTGTGGATGGGGTTATGATTGGTCGCGGCTTACTGGGGAACCCTTGGCTAATTTCGCAAACGCTCGATTATTTACAAACTGGAACGTATGATCCATGTGTCAGTGTGGCAGACCGGTTTCGCGTATTGCGTCAACACGCCACGTATTTAGAAGCATTAAAAGGTGAAAAGATTGCGGTCTTAGAAATGCGGGCCCAGGCGAGTCATTACGTCAAAGAACTTCCCCACGCCAGCGCCTTCAGAAAGGGCTTAATGCCGTTACAATCAATGGCCCGTGTGCACGCACACATCGATGATTATGAAGCGGACTTAACGCGCCGTTTATAAATTTTCTAATTAGAACTGTTTTAAACATGTAATGATTACAATATAATACCCTTATGTCATACATAAGGGTATTTTTATGCAGAAGATCAAACACATCCTCACTGAACCCTCTGTATTCTACGAAAGTTTATTCGCACTGATTGGTGCGTTACTCATAGCCACCGCCTTTACCATTCAAGTGTGGGTGGGGGAAGACAGTCTCAGTGTGCCGATTTTATTTGGGCTCTCCTTTGTCATTGGCGGCTACTTTAAAGCGCACGAGGGAGTTACTGAAACCATTAAGAATAAAGTATTAAACGTCGAGATTTTGATGATTTTGGCAGCCCTGGGGGCATTCGCGACGAACAATTATTCGGAAGGTGCGATTTTAATCCTTATCTTTTCTGTGAGTGGGGCCTTAGAAACCTACACCACCGCGAAAAGTGAAAAAGCTTTAACCGCGCTATTAAATCTCGCACCGGATGAAGCCACACTCTTGGAAAATGGAAAAGAATCAGTGGTCGCAGTCTCAACCTTAAAAGTAGGCGATATTGTCATCGTCAAAGTTGGGGAACAAGTGCCAGTTGATGGAACGATTACGAGTGGCCAAACGACGCTCAACGAAGCAAACATTACCGGTGAAAGTGTCCCCGTTGAAAAAGCGAACGGTGATTCCGTGTTTGCGTCCACCCTCAATGAACAGAGCGTGATTCAAGTGAGAACCGATAAAGATCCAAAAGAATCAACCGTCCAAAAAATTATAGACTTTGTCAAAACCGCGCAAGATGACCAACCAAAAAGTCAAACGGTCATCGACCGGGTTGAAGGCACGTATGTGTATGTCGTCATCGCCATGGCAATTGCCTTTATGCTAATTCCACCACTCGTTGGCTGGCTGTCTTGGGGCGATGCTTTTTACCGCGGAATCATCGTCTTGGTCGTTGGGTCCCCGTGTGCCTTAGTGGCTTCGATTTCGCCGGCCATCTTATCCACACTCTCAAAAGCTTCCCGGCAGAAGATTCTCATTAAAGGGGGCTCAAAATTAGAAGGCATCAATCAAACGAAGGTTGTTTTATTTGATAAAACAGGCACTTTAACCTACGGCGTGCCAAGTGTTCAAACCACGTACTTTGTCGATGGGGCGGAACCAGACACACTCTTTCCAGCTGTCAAAGCGATGGAAGCTGCCTCGACGCATCCACTTGCTAAAGCCATCGTCAAACACTTAAAAGATGTCGACGATATTTCCCTGAATTCTTCAGAAATTTCCGGACGTGGATTAGAAGCGTCGTATCAAGGGTCGACCATCCAAGTTGGCCGGTTTGACGGTGAAGAAAGTGCCGAGTTAAAAGCGCACATAGAAACGAGCATGGGGCGCGGTGAATCAATTGTCCGAATTTATGCGGACGGAAAAGTTGTCGGATACTTCGGGTGTGCCGATAAAGTCAGAGAGGATGCGAAGTCGCTGATCGATACCTTACGCGAGCGTGGCATCGTGACCGTGATGGTCACAGGCGATCACACTAAAACCGCTGAAGTCATCGGCCAAGAAATTGGCATCGATTACATACACAGTGAATGTTATCCAGACGATAAAGTCGAACATGTCAAAGCCTATAAAGACCAATATGGGTCAATCATGATGCTCGGTGATGGCATCAATGATGCACCCGCGTTATCGCTTGCTGACGTGTCGATTGCCATGGGCTCAGGCACCGATGTCTCGTTAGAAACGAGCGACATTGTACTCATTAGTAATGATTTATGTGCGATTAAAGATACCTTTGATATCGCGAAGAAAACTCAACGCATTATCACTCAAAATATTGTCTTTTCAATCACCGTGATTGCCTTACTGATGACAGTCAATGTGTTTGGACTCATTCTCCTCCCACTCGGGGTGATTTTCCACGAAGGGTCGACCATCCTAGTTATCTTAAATAGCTTACGATTAATTGTCTAAAAAACCGCCAGACATTCCTGATGTCTGGCGGTTTTTTTAATGTTCGAATGTTTTTAATGCAGGGGTGGCACTTCGTGGAATTTTGACATCCAGTAAGGTGCCTTCGGGGGTCGGTTTTTCAGTGTGAATCCACGCTTTTTCTTTAATCCAATATTTCATGTGTTCAAACGCGTAAGGAATCATATATGATTTTTCGATGCTATCTTTAAACAACATGTCTTTAATCGTCAGCTCTAAGTGTTCAAAGCCTTCTAGGGTATGCAATGAGAGTGTCACGTAAGGGTGTTTATAAAAGAGAAATTCATCGGGATTTTTTACCGCATCCATTTTATTCAGCACGTACAATTTAGGAATGTCATCGACGGCGAGTTCATCCAACATCGCTTCCGTTGCTTTCACGTGTTCATCGAGGTACGGGTTGCTGGCATCGAGGACAATGAGAATTAATTGGGATGTTGTAATTTCTTCTAAAGTCGCGATGAAGGACGCTTTTAAATGTGCCGGCATATGGGAGATAAAGCCGACCGTGTCGGAGATAATAAACGGCGGAAAAAGCGGACGTTCTACACGTCTGGATTGAGTATCTAATGTGGCAAATAGTTGATTTTTTGCGAGGACTTTTTTCATGGAGTGTGTCGCATCTAGAAAGGTATTTAAAAGGGTTGATTTACCCGCGTTGGTATAGCCGACTAACGAGACCGTAGCGGTCTCGTTTTTTTGCCGGAGTTTCCGGTTTTGTACGCGCACTTTCTTTTCTTTTTTAATCTCTCGCTGGAGTTTTGAAATGTCTTTTTCTAAGACTCGGCGGTTTAATTCTAACGCCGTTTCCCCAGGACCTTTTAAGCCGATGCCACCTTGTTGGCGATCAGTGATTTGCGTGAGTGCTGATAGACGCGGTAACATGTAGCGCATTTGCGTGATTGCTACGAGCTTTTTAGCGAGGGTCGTCGTCGCTCGTTGACTGAGCAGTTCCAAGACTAACATGGTTCGGTCAATGACTTCGATGCCAAGTTCAAATTCTAAGTTTCGCAGTTGTGTATTGGATAGTTCATTGTAAAAAACGATCATCGTAATTTGATCGGTCACTATGCGTTCTTTAAGCTCTTCTAATTTTCCTTTACCCACGCCAAACGCGGCACTTGGTTTGGATAAGTGTTGAATAATTGATTCAACGGGATTCAAACCCACTTGCAAGGCGAGTTCTTTGAGTTCTTGAAGGTCATAAGGTCGCATTTTCAGTTGTGGGGTTGCGAGTTGAATTAAGTAGACATTTATCATAGCGTCATTATAGCAAAAAAAAGATGCTCAGATGAGCATCTTACAATCCACATTTCAATTGGGCGTTGCAATTGGTACACGTATTGCATCCGCCAAGTTCTTCGACGACCCCTTCTAAACAGATGGGGCATAAATCGCCGACTTCATTTCCGATGTTACGATCTTGACGGTCGCTGCGAGCGCCTGCGTCTTTGACCACTTTTGGTTCTTTTTTTGCTTCTGGGGTATCGACCCCAAATTCTGCCATGCCATATTGTTTCGGGCTATCGTCTTCGTCTTTCGTGAGTGAGAGAATTTGAGCATCTCTCGATCCATCGACGTAGACCGTACCACCTTTAGCACCACCACGATATAAGCGTTGGTAGACTTCTTGGACTTCTTCAACGGAGTACCCTTTCGGCGCGTTTACCGTTTTAGAAATTGATGAGTCGACCCATCTTTGAATCGTGTTTTGCACGTCCACGTGCTCTTCAGGTGCGAGTTCCATGGCGCTGACGAAAATATCAGGAAGTTTTTCTTTGGAGTGTTCAGGGTGTTTGGAGAGATATTCTTCGACGATTGGGGCGTTGACCTCGATGAATTTACCTAACCGACCACTGCGGAAGTAGGAGAATGCGAAGTATGGTTCTAAGCCCGTTGATACACCAATCATCGTTCCTGTTGACCCGGTTGGAGCAATGGTTAAGAGGTGCGAGTTACGAATGCCGTGTTCTAAGACACCGTCTTTAATGTAGGCTGGTAATTTTTTCATGTAGCCTGTATTCACCATGCGTTCTCTAGCAGCCATTGAATCGAGGAACGGGAATGGCCCTTTTTCTTTGGCGAGTTGAATGCTGGTCGCATAGGCTGTTTCAGCCATGAAGCTAAAGAGTTTGTCAATGAATTCTAAACTACGTTTTGAGCCATAGCGATACCCGGCCCAAATAAGTAAGTCATGAAGTCCCATGACGCCTAAGCCAATACGACGTTCACCGAGAGCTTGGGTGGAGTTTTTGTCTAAGAAATAATGGGTTTTATCAATGACGTTATCTTGCAATCTAACGGCTGTTTCAATGGTCTGTTTGAGCTTCGCCCAGTCGGCATCATTGCCCGCTTCATTGGCAAAGTTTGCCATGTTGATGGCCGCTAAGTTACACACGGAGTAAGGGGCGAGTGGTTGCTCCCCGCAAGGGTTCGTGCAGACGACTTTTTGTTCGTACGCTTGCGCATTGGTTTGCTCGTTTGCGTTGTCGATGAAGAATAAACCAGGTTCGGCAGAATACGTCGCACAAATGTTGATTAAATTCCAAAGTTCTTTGGCTTTGATCGAATAATAGGATTTAACTGGGTACCCGAGTTTTTCCCATTCGCGAACATCACCACTTTGTTGCCATAATTCATCGTATGCTTTTTTCTCTTCGGCGTTGTAGTTGTCAATATCTGGGAACCGTAAATCATACATTTCGTCGTTTTCAACGGCTTGCATGAAATCTTCGGTGATGGCGACAGAAATATTTGCGCCAGACAAAAATTCCGAGTTGTTAACCGTGTATGATCCCCCTTTGTTCAATCGATCAAAGGCAGTATCGACGATTTTTTTACTGAATAAATCCGGATTGTTTTTGGAGGCTTCTAAAATGTATTCATTAATTTCTGTCTCTTCGTTGGAGAGGTGAACAAATTTAAGTTTGTTGCGCGCGGCATCTTTAATCCGTGAATCTTGAGATGTTTCGAGTAAGAATTGAAGAATTTTTGGATTTTGCATTTTTGAGATGATGAATTCGATAATGTCTGGATGCCAATCGGCCAACATAATCATCTGCGCGCCACGGCGTGAGCCACCTTGTTCAACGAGGTGGGTAAGTTCGGATAAGTCATGGAGCCAACTGACAGCCCCACTTGATTTACCGTTAACCCCTTTGGCTAAGGAGTTTTTCGGACGCAGTGTCGATCCGTTTGTTCCAACACCTCCACCGCGGGACATGATTTCCATAACTTCTTTACGGTGATCTGAGATGCCGCCTCTTGAATCGTGGACAAATGGCATCACAAAGCAGTTGAAATAAGTGACTTTCGTCATCGAGCCAGCGCCAAAAAGGACGCGACCGGCGGGGACCAAGTTTTGGCTAGCGACTTCATGATAAAACGCATTTTTAACGGCATCGCTTTCGTCTTCACCAAGATGATTGGCTAATCGCTTGGCAATTTGTTCATAAAAAAGTTCCATGGGTTTATCGATTTCTCTTAAGGTCCGCTTAATATGGCCTTTGCTATTGGCATCTTCAGTGCTGCCTAAAAATTCATCTTCGACTTTGATGGTGACGGTATCTCCATCGATATCAACGACCGTTCCAATTCCCCGACTTGGGAATTTTGGGTCATGGCGAACAATCGTAATGACTAAATCATCGATTTTTAATGTTTTAAGGGTCAAATCTTTTTGCGTGTAACGGTCAATCATCACTAACCGTGAGACACCTTCTAAAGATAAATTCATCGCTTCTTCTATCGGATATAAATGCGGGAAATGTGCGTCAATGTCGGCATTTAACCGTTTAATCTGCACATCTGAATAACGCGCCATAAAAGCCTCCTTAAAATATGAAACAGTCAGTGATATAATTATAAAGATATGAAAATCGTTTTTCAAATGTCATAAAAGGTCTAGCTTGGTAAAAACCTTTGAAAAACACCGTAATAAAGCCACAATGAAACTTACTTTTTTTGCATTAAATTATGACACAGAACCGTTTTGAAAAATATATCATAGATTTATCATAAATTGCTATTTTTTACACAACTATTTGGGGGCTTCATGAGCAACTTCGATTTATTAATTATATACGTGTACCTATTTACGCTATTTACCGCGTCGGTTCGGCTAAAGGTGCATTTACGCTTGTACCGAACATTAAAGCTCGTTTTATTCCTGATGGCGGGTGCGTCGATCTATTTATTCATTCAAGAGTTTCCAAGTTCAACCGAGGCGATTGCCATTCACGTCATTAAGGCCTTACCGATTGTCTTTTTGATGTTTATTGTTAATCAGGCAGACATTAAGTGGATGCTCAAACAACTGAAGCTGGGAAAATTCATGGGCAACTTGTACGAACAGTCGCAAGCGGACTTAATCGAGGGCATTCAATACCTCGTGGACCGGAAGATTGGAGCCATCATTACGATTAAACGCGATGATGACTTAAGTGAATACATCGATAAAGCAAGTCCGTTAAATGCGCCGATCAACGCCAACCTTATGGCGTCCATCTTTATGACCCAGTCGCCCCTTCATGACGGAGCCATCATCATTGTCGATCAAATGATGGTTTGCGCAGGGGCCTACTATCCCACCAGTGAGTCACAAGCCATCCCCAAGCGTTTAGGGTCAAGACACCGGGCGGCATTGGGAATTAGTGAAGTTACTGACGCCTTTACCATTATCGTGTCAGAAGAGACTGGCGAAGTGTCCATCGCCTTAGATGGAAAACTCGATTTAGACATTTCTAAAGAATCATTATTGCTGTATTTAAACCAATATTTCCGCCAATAAAAAAGCCGAGCTCGGCTTTTTTACTATGCTATAATTAAGGGGACAGAGGGAGATGTGATGGAGCAATTTGACGTATGCGTGATCGGCAATGATTTAAGTGCCTATGCAAGCGTTGCAACCTTGCAAAATAATGGGCATAAAGTGGCTCATATAAAAGCCTTCGATCATTATTTAGAAGACCAATTCACAGCATCTAAAAAGAATCCAAAAATGAATCATGAGATGGCCCGAATTGGACGCACCGGCATAAGCCAAGAACTGTTGGCTTTTTTAAATATGGACGGTGTCTTAAAAAAAACGCAAGAAAGTGCCCAGCACAAAGTCATTTTAAAAGATGGCCGTGTGTTAACACGGGGCCAATCAAAAGCTGATTTTCGCATTTATTTAATTCGTCATTTTCCCCAGCACGCCGAAGCCATTGATCGATTAATGGCCGACATTCATACGTTTTATATCGCTTACGCAAAAGCACTAAAGCCCACGACGTATCACACCGAATCAAGCGTCCTAGATGTGTGGGGAAAATGGGCAACGCTCACGGTTGATCGGTGGTTAGATGCCTATTTTACGGACCCCGCCCTCAAAGCAAGTGTCCAATGTTTTAGCGAGCTTTATCCAGCCCCGCTTTCAGAGATACTCGTCAAAGAATACCTCATGTTATACATCACAGCCTTTGAAGAAGATGGCGCCGTCAGTCCAATGACGTTTAGTGATTGGGTCAAAGCGTTTAAAAAAAATGCACCCGCAACGTACTACACATCGGCCCTTGAACGAACGGTATTCAACGGGCTCGATTACACCGTACGATTGAAAAATAACACGGAGTTTGTCACCCGGTTTATTTTAGGTGATGCCACCCGCCCCAACGCTGAAGCGATTACCTATCGGTGGTTGGATATTGCAGTAGACCCTGCGTGGCTCACACAGTCGATAAAGGTGCCCATTCATTTTCGAATGACACCGTTATTTGATCATTTAAAAATCATTCCGTGGCCGACACTCAATCAAAAACTTCCTGGATACGTCCGCATTGAAGTCGTAAGTGCGGCGGATAAAGGATTAATTTTAACGTTCGTTGATCGTCACTTTAAAGGATTTGAAAGTCACATCATTGACGCCGTTGAACGCCAACCATTCCGCCGTAATGAAACGCATTTATATGACGATTTTGCCATCTTTCACCACTTAGAAGTGAGTGATGATTTATGGGACGCACCGAAGTGGATGCAAGTTCCCATGAATAATGCGCTCAAAAAACCACTGTTAGAACGATTATTAAAGGGGGTCTATTTCGGGTTAGAAATGGACCAGGCCATCCAACTTGAAACATCACCCAAACGCTCGTCCATCATGGTCCAAGCGGCGGAACAATTGATGCTTCGTATGCACGCTGCAAAGCCCCAATCAATTACTTTAAAAGCCGGGTACCAAACACTTTCGATGAAAGTTAAGAAATCCGGTGCTGAACGGATTGAAACGGCTGATCAAACCATTCAGATGTCAGTCGATACGTTGACACAATTAATTGACCACCCACAAAAAGCCGACGCCGTTGAGGCGGATGAATCATTGAAACGCTGGTTTATGAAAGCCATCCAAAAAGGGTCGCGAAAAGATGCCTTACGGTTGCCGTATTGGGGAATGATTGCGAACGCCTTTGTGTTAATGCTTTTATGGGTGTTGGACGATGCCGCATTTATCGCCTTTACATTCGGGGCGTGGTTAATTTTCAAAGAGACGATTTACTTGATGCGATACCGAACCTTCACACGGTTTGAAAGTGTGCTTGGGATCGGCCTTGTCATCCTCAGCTTTTTCCTTGTTTTAGTGCCGATTAATATGGGCGTGTTCTGGATTTTCTTGGGGCTCACGTTGTTCATTTTGAATCCACATATCTCGGGCGTTTTAGACCGCGAGTTTACGTTTGATCCTGTGCGCAATGAGCTTTCAAAAAAATATGTAAATACGTTCAATTTAAGAATGAGTCAAGCAGTCAGTTTAAGCTTTATATTGCTCGGATTATCGTATGGGTTATCTGTCTGGTTTGCGCCGGTAATCTTATTTGTGATTAGTGCGTTTTTTATCCGCCTTATCTACTTGCAAGATAAGCGAGATTATATCGAATTTCGCTCGGAGGAATTCGTATGATTTATGCGGCCATTGGTGCTTGGCTTTTAATGATCGGCTTAAAATTCTGGCGGCTTAAGAAAGGCTTACTCGATATTTTCTGGGCCGGGTTGATCGTGACGTATTACGGTTTCGTCACGTTTGATGTAGCGCCGTTTTTTGCAGACCCACACTGGCTAATTTACGCCGGGGCATTCGGCACCGTATTATTTTTTCATCTAGGCAATGTCATTAAAGGCCAAGATGATTCCGAAAGTTTTCAATCATTAAACGAGAAATACCAAACGTTATTGACACAATCAGAAACTTTAAGACACCGATTCGTCGGAACACTGGAAGTCTTGGATGACGGGATGATTTATCAAGATGCTAAAGGGGAGATGTTCATCACTGAACCGCTTAGCGATCTTTTCGGGGTGAGTGATCCAGAAATGTCAGAAGANGANTATTTAGCGCGCGTTCACCCCGATGATGTCCCGGCCCTCAAAGAAGCGTGGGAAAAATCCATCAAGACAGGCAAAAAATATCACGTGAAATACCGCATTCAAGCAGCCGCCAAACAGATTTGGGTGGAAGAAAAAGGGCGGTCGGTTAAAGCCGATAAACAGGCGATGCGCGTGATGCAAGTTCGGCCGTCCGAAGTCCGAATGTTTCCCAAAACCGACGTGGATGTGTTAAACTATCTTCCCCAAGAAAGTGACTTAGATACCCACTTAATGACCCTTCATCACGCGCAAAATCCGTACAGTATTGTGGCCATGCGTTTGACCAATATTCCAGGCATAAATGCCAAATATGGCCGTGATGTCGGAGACATGATGATGGGCGAATTTTTGAAGAAAATGAAATATCATTTTATAAAAGATGACGCCATTTATCGCTTGCAAGGTATTTTGTTTATCATGCTCATCCAAGATTCAAGAAAAGCCGCGATGCTAGAAAAAGCCTTGCGTGAAGATAGTTCTTTATTGCAAACGACCATCGATATGGGCGGCATTAAAGAAAGTGTGTATCCCTACTTTGGCATGTTGAATGTCCGGCGGTTTGATATATCGGCGCTCGAATTAAAGCCGACCGTTATCGATGCATTAAGGCTGTCACTCAGTGAAGACTTGCAAGAAAACTTTACCATTCAAGAGGTGTAAACGATGAATCAACAATTGATGAAAAGTGCCAATGACCGGATTATTTCAGGGGTCTGCAGCGGGATTGCCGAAACGTACAATCTCGATGTCGGATTGGTTCGCTTTTTGACCGTTTTACTGTTTGTTTTTACGGGTGGAACCGTCCTCTTAATCTATATTATCTTAGCACTTGTGTTACCGACCCGTTCGGAAGGTGCCCAGGTGAAACACGCGAAAACGAAGAGCGGAATGAAGAAAAAAGAAGTCAATGAGTATCAACTTGATGAGAGTGAATACATCATCGACCCTGACGATTACGAATACAAGGACTAATGATGATTGAGACTGAACACGGACCGTTTGAACTGGTCAAAGATCACAAAGAAGCGTTTGAAGTGAAAAGTTTTAATGACCGCTACATCCCTTACTTTGATAAATACACGTTCATCGTTGGTGATATTAGCGCCGAAAAACTCAGACTCAAAGGCTTTATGGACGATGACGTATCAAAGATTCCTGACTTTTTGATGGAATCAGCGGTACCCAACGCCCCGTATTTTATTGTTAAACGCATGGGGGATGCCCCAAAACGTGAAGAGGAGGAGCCCGATGAATCCTGAAGAAATTGAGAAACAAGCACGCGTCATTATTAAAAAACTCAGACCGTATATTAACCGGGATGGTGGAGATATTAAGTTTGTCAGGTACGAAGACGGCATCGTCTTTGTCCAAATGCTTGGAGCATGCGTCGGGTGTGCCATTGTCGACACCACGTTGACTGATGGCGTTGAAGCAATTCTTTTAGAAGAAGTGCCAGGCATCATTGGCGTGGAGCAAATCTAATGGACCGCACGCCGTCTCGCTTAGAAGATCTAGAGAAGCGAAATGTTGTCGTTGAGCGGATGCAAAAACGTGGGGTCGAACTGTCTGACATTGCCGATATCACCCTCGATTTACAACACCCGTATGTGGACGGGTTAGATCATGACACATGCCTCGATCACGTCGAACGAGTGGTCCGTAAACGGGAAGTCCAGCACGCCATTTTAACCGGACTAGAATTCGATGAATTGGCGGAGAAAGATCTCTTGTCTGAACCGTTATTATCGATCATTAAAAACGATTATAGTTTGTATGGCATCGATGAGATATTGGCCTTAGCCATTGTCAATGTCTATGGAACGATTGGCTTTACCAATTTTGGCTACGTCGATAAAAAGAAAATGGGGATTATTAAATCGTTGGATGAAGACGGCAAAAAAGCCGACAAATGCCACACGTTTTTAGATGATATTGTCGGAGCAATTGCCGCTGCGGCTGCATCGAGCATTGCCCACCGATATGGATAAAGAGGGGAGCCCCTCTTTTTTTATGTCGAAAAAACGTATGGTATAATCAAGGCTAAGAAAGCGAGGTGTTAATCATGCAAACGGGCGATATTGTAAACGGCGAAATTACGGCCATTAAACCGTATGGCGCCTTCGTCAAGATTGACGAAAACACGACCGGGCTGATACACATATCCGAGCTTTCCAATCAATTTGTTCGTGATGTGGAAGATTTCGTTGAAGTCGGAGACACGATTGATTTAAAAGTCATTGACGTCGCTGATGATGGAAAAATTTCACTCTCATACAAAGCGCTGCATAAAAAGAAAAAGCGGTATAACATTGAACTTGAAAGTGGCTTTAAGCCTTTGAAAGAAATGTTAGAAACTTGGTTGGAAAACGCCCAAAAAGACAGCGAGTAAAGGCTGTTTTTTTCTGCCAATAATCACCATACATTTAGGAGGACTCCCATGACATTTGATTCAACGCATATTCGGTCGTTTATACCAGACGACGTCTATGAGGCCACAAAAAAAGACGTACTAAACGCTCGCGCTCAGTTGCACGAAGGAACGATCAAAGGCTCAGACTATTTGGGCTGGCTGCCAGGCAATCCACTCAGTGATGAGACAGTGGATAAAATCATTGCCAAAGCCGATGATCTGAAAAAAGAAATTGAGGTATTAGTCGTGATCGGCATTGGGGGATCTTACCTTGGCGCGAAAGCCGCGATGGACGCACTTAGCCCTTACTTCAATGATGAGTCTGTGGAAGTCATTTTTGCAGGCCATCAGATCTCAGAATCGTACCTCAGTGAACTCATCGAATATCTCAAAACGAAAGACTTCGCAATCAACGTAATTTCTAAATCTGGAACGACGACCGAACCGGCGCTCGCGTTTCGGTTACTCAAACGCTTATTAATTGAACACGTCGGTCCGAAAACTGCGCAATCATTAATCGTCGCGACGACGGATCCGAACCAAGGAGCATTAAGAGCGCTCGCCGATCAAGAAGGTTACGAGACGTTTGATGTACCGAGTGATATCGGAGGCCGCTTCAGTGTGTTTTCTGCCGTTGGCATTTTTCCCATGGCCGTGAAGGGCATCGACGTGAAGGCCTTTTTAAAGGGCGCCAAAACGGCGGCGACTACGTATCAAAAAGACGCCGCGGATGCGATTGACTATGCGACACTCAGACAAAGTCTATACCGCACGGGTAAAAAGATCGAAATATTGGTCACCTACGAACCCAAATTGAAGTTTACCGCTGAATGGTGGAAACAACTTTTCGGTGAAAGTGAAGGCAAAGATGGGCGCGGGTTNTTTGTCGCTAGTGCCGGTTTTTCGACCGACTTACATTCCCTTGGNCAAATGATTCAAGACGGTGAAAAAGTCTTTTTTGAAACCGTCATTTCCGTGGAAGACCCACTCGCAGAAACACGCGTCCCCATCGATCAAAAGAACTTGGACGGACTCAATTATTTAGCTGATAGACCGGTGGCTTGGGTCAATGAAAAAGCCCGCATCGCGACGCAGATTGCGCACGTGGATGGCAACGTCCCCAACGCACACATCGCACTCAAAGAGTTATCGGCTGAGGCGTACGGAGAACTGTTGTATTTCTTCTGTTACGTCGTGGCACTTAGTGGGGCTGCAAGTGGAGTCAATCCGTTTGACCAACCGGGGGTTGAAGCGTACAAAGTAAACATGTTTGCGCTCCTTGGAAAACCCGGCTTTGAAGAGGCTAAGAAAAAACTCGACGCTCAAAAAAAATAAAACGGCTTACCGCGCTAAGCGGAATGCCGTTTTTTTCTCGGTCATGGTGACCGACACTACCGTTTGATTGGGCCATGTTTCTCCGTCTGTTTGGGCGACTGAAGACTGCGAAAGCTTTATCTTAAGTGATTGACTTTGCGTATGGAAAACGTGCTTTTTAAAGCGCAGATGGCCGCCTACATAAATCGATAAAAAGATGGCCAGTAATTTGATTCGTGAAATCGCGTGGACAATGATGATATCAAGTCCTGGGTCATCCCATGTGGCATTCGGAGAAATCCGCATCCCACTGCCAAAGTATTGGCCACTACTCGCGACGACCAGATACGTTTTGTCAAATGAACGTGTCAGTGTATCGGTCGTGACGGTGACGGTTTGTGGCGTGTAAGTGAGTAAGCCTTTAATGGTTTGGATGAAATAGGTGAGGCGCGTTTTTTTCAGGGCTTGATTGACGCGTTCTCCAATCACTCCGTCGATGCCAACGCCCATCCCATTGACAAAGTATTTAGGGCCGTCTTGGGTCGTCATTTTGTAGACGGGTTGAGTATCGGTGGGCGTGCGTTTTAGAGTTCTTGAAAAATCGTTGCCACTTCCGAGGGGAATGAGGATGATGGGAAACGGCAAAGGCAACTGATCAAATACTTGATTAACGAAGTGATTAATCGTGCCATCACCCCCCAGTAAATAGACGGGATCATCGACGGGCCAGGTCGCTAAAATTCCCGGCAAATCGGGTTCTTTGGTGACGTCGATAATACGCGGCGTTTCACCATCCTTAAACGTCTTTTTGAGAAACGATTTCATCTTCTTTTGAGGATGACCGTTTCGTGATTTTGGATTATAGATAATTAACGGCACTAGGCGCCTCACTGGAATTCATGATAGACTTATTATACCTTACGTCATTTATTAAGAAGCAGGGAATATGATCCAGCGAAATATCGATCAATTAGCAGACACGAAGGCGCTCGCAGAAACCGTAGCAGCGCATTTAAACCCAGGCATTTGCGTGGCCCTTGATGGGGACTTAGGTGCGGGGAAAACGACCTTCGTCAAATACTGTGCAGAGGCACTTGGACTGAGAGACACCGTAGACTCTCCGACTTTTACAATCCTCAAAACATATGGGCCCCCGAAGCTTCATCATATGGACGCGTATCGAATCGGACCGGATTCCGAAGATTTAGACGATGCCCTGGATGATTCTGACGCCTATATTTTCTGTGAGTGGGCCTCGCGCATCGAGTCCCGGTTACCGGTGCAGACCATCTTTATAAAGTTTACACACACGGCCGACCATAAAGTGCTCACCTTCGATGGAAATGGAGTCATAGATGAAGACATATTTAGCGATTGACACGGCGACTGATACGCTTTTTGTGAGTCTCACTGTGTCCGGTACAGAGGTTTTTTTATATGCGGAAACGGGGACACGCGATCACGCGGTGAAGCTCATGCCAACCATCATCAAAGCGCTCAGTGATCATTCGCTTGATCCTAAACACCTTGAAGGAATTATTGTGGGGGTTGGACCCGGAAGTTATACCGGGGTACGGATGGGAGTCGTCGTGGCGAAAATGCTTGCCAGTGAATGGCACGTGCCACTCTTTGAAGTATCCACACTCGCCCTCATGGCGTCTGGGTGTAACGATGATGTGTGCGGGGCAATGATTGATGCGCGCAATGACTACGTCTTTGGGGCGGTCTATGATGTTGCGACCGCCGACCCAGTAGTCCCTCCCAGCTACATCGAAAAAACAGACCTATTAGAGCGTTTCCCGCAGGCAACGTTTAAAGAGACGCTCATGCCAAATATGGATCGCTTACTCAACACGGCTTGGGTAAAAGCTGTCGCTGATATTGATGCGTTAACACCCAATTATGTGCGCCGAACAAAGGCGGAAAAAGACCGTCATGATTCGTGAAGTAACGCATGAGGATATCCCCTTTATTAAGCAATCCAAAGGACCGCTCTTTGAAAACAATGCGTCACTCACCTCGATTGAAGACGCGATATTTAAGCGGGCGGGGAGTCTATATTTCATCGCATTAACCCCACAAAAAGTCGGCTATATTGGCGTCCATCTAGATCTTGAAACCGCTGAAATTGTGACACTTTTTGTCGCGCCAGAAGCCCGGTCAAAAGGCATTGGAAATAGGCTATTAAACCATGCATTAAAAGAATTAAAAACACGTGGCATCACGCGCATTTTACTGGATGTCTGTGAAACGAATCAACCAGCCCTGACGCTCTATCTAAACGCGGGCTTTAAATGGATTCATACCCGTCCCAATTATTACCCCGATGGCTGTGCTGCGTGGGTCATGCAAAAGGAGCTTTGATGATAATCTTATCGGTCGAAACAAGTTGCGATGAAACGAGTGTTGCGATCACATTAGATGGGCGCACCGTGCTTTCGAATGTCGTCTTATCACAAATTGATACGCATACTTTATACGGGGGCGTCGTCCCAGAAATTGCCTCGAGAGAGCACGTCAAAGGCATTACACACGTGTTTAAAAAAGCGCTCAAAGATGCAGCAGTGACTGCGGCTGATGTGGATCTCGTGGCAGTGACTCAAGGACCTGGCCTCATTGGCAGTTTATTGGTTGGCATTAACGCAGCAAAAGCGTTCGCGTATGCGCACGCGAAGCCGATCATTGGCGTGCATCACATCGTCGGCCATATGTATGCCAATGCAATTAATCAATCCTTAGAATTCCCCCTGCTTGCCTTGATTGTTTCTGGGGGGCATACCGAACTCATTTGGATGCCTTCACACATGCAGTTTGAAAGACTCGGAAAAACCCAAGATGATGCGATCGGGGAGGCCTATGACAAGGTGGCTCGGATTTTAGATCTTGGCTATCCGGGAGGTCCTAAATTAGACGCCCTTGCAAAGACTGGCACGGCCCGTTTTGCGATGCCAAAGACCCAGTTAGACGGGTATGACTTCAGTTACAGTGGGTTAAAGTCGCACGTCATTAATGTCGTTCATAACATGGCTCAACGTGAGGAAACGTATGACCCAGCAGATCTCGCAGCGAGTTTTCAAAAAGCGGCGATGAATCAAATCTTCGAACAAACCCAAAAAGCCATTAAAGCCTATCACCCAAAACGCTTAATCGTCGCCGGTGGCGTGGCGGCTAATGCCTATTTAAGAGCCCACATGAAAGACGTATGGGACGTTCCCATCGAGATTCCTGCGTTTGAATATTGCACAGACAATGCGGCGATGATTGGCATTGCGGCCTATTATCAATGGCAAGCCTCACCGAAATCTTGGTCGTTTGATTTCAATGGCTACGCCCGAATGGATTTTTTGACAGAAGCGTATAATAAGGGTGAAGAGGTGATTCGATGATTAAAGGTGTATTTAAAATTATCTTTGCCCTACTCATTTTAGCCATTTTAAGTCCCTTCGTTATTTTGGGGCTCATGTACCGAGGCAATGCCGATGCGGCCATTCCCACGGAAGATTACATCGAG